>Ga0209344_10001272_pt1 | contig 34033 bp, 31 predicted proteins | sample Cruoilmetagenom6_FD_187293 | JGI IMG/M metagenome (GOLD analysis project Ga0209344, IMG submission 187293) | Oil polluted marine microbial communities from Coal Oil Point, Santa Barbara, California, USA - Santa Barbara Oil Seep Sample 6 (SPAdes)... | ecosystem: Environmental > Aquatic > Marine...
GGCAGCGCTGAAGTCGGCTCTCGACGGCACCGGACCCGCGATCTTTCCGCGCCAGGGTTTCCCGGCTGGCTGCTCAGCATCGGCGGCGGGGGGTGCGCCCGCGACAGTTCCCTCGCGTATTGCCGTTGTCGTGGAGACGAGCGGATCGACCGGCAATCCTAAGCGTGTGATGCTCAGCGCTGCCGCGTTGACGGCGAGTGCTCGGGCATCTGAGGAGGTCTTGGGCGGTGCTGGACAATGGCTTCTGGCGGTTCCGGCCCACTATATTGCCGGCATCAATGTGTTGGCGCGGTCGTACTGCGCCGAAACCGAGCCCGTCATGATGACAGCGGCAGGGTTCACCGCCGAAGCCTTCAGCACAGCGGCAGCACAGCTCAGCCACGAGCGACGCTTCACGGCGCTCGTGCCCGTGCAGCTTGCCCGACTGCTGGAATCCGTTGAAGCCACCGCGCAACTCGCTAGGTTTCAGCGAATCCTCGTCGGTGGGCAGTCAGCGCCAGCCGCTCTGTTGGCTCAGGCCCGTGACCGTGGGCTCACGGTCACCACAACCTACGGGTCAAGCGAAACGAGTGGCGGCTGTGTCTGGGACGGAAGACCCCTGCCATCGGCCAAGGTGCGTGTAGTCGACGGCCGAATCGAGCTGGGAGGGCCGATGCTGGCTGACGGCTACCTCGGTGATGCGTCACGAAGCGCGCTCTCGTTTCGCGAAGACGCCGGGCTGCGCTGGTACCGCACCGACGACCGCGGGGAGCTTGTGGACGGCGTGCTGCGAGTTCGTGGCCGCGCAGACGACGTGATCATCTCCGGTGGTTTGAAGGTCTCTCTCGGCGAAGTGGAGGCAGTCGTGCGTGAGCTGCCCGGCCAAGGCTCGGCCGTCGTGATTGCTGCGCCGCACCCGGAATGGGGTGAGGCGCCCGTGGTGGTCACGACCACACCCATCGATCTTGGGGTGCTGCGCGCGACGGTAATCAGTCAGCTTTCCTCAAGCGCTGCAGGGCCAACGCGCGTGATCCTCGTCGATGAGATTCCTATGCTTTCGTCGGGAAAACCCGACAGACTCGCCTTAGTGTCAGTCGCGCGTCAGTAGAATCCCTCCGTGGCCTCTCCTAAACAGCAACGTAAGAACTCCGCGACCGTGAAGTCGAAGTCGAAGTCGAAGTCGATCAAGAAGACCGCGACGGCGAACGCTGTATCGACGAAGAGCGGTCGACCAGGTGGTCGTCCACCGACAGCGCCGAAGATCGCCAAAGCAACCGCCCGTGACTGGATTAGCGGAGCCCGCATCCAGACACTGCCGTTGGCTTTTGCGCCGGTCGCGCTCGGGACGGCTGCCGCCTATGTGCTGCCTCACGAAGACGATGGCGTCGGGTGGCATTGGATGCGCGCTCTGCTGTGCTTGATTGTGGCAGTGTCGCTGCAGATCGGCGTGAACTACGCCAACGACTATTCCGACGGCATACGTGGCACCGATGACTACCGTGTTGGGCCTCGCCGCCTCACCGCCTCGGGGGCGGCCCGTCCGCGCACGGTCATTACGGTCGCTTTCGCGTGGTTCGGGGTTGCTGCGGTTGCCGGGCTCATCATCGTTGTCCGCAGTGGCCACTGGTGGATGCTCGCCGTCGGCGCCCTTGCGATCGTCGCCGCATATTTCTACACCGGAGGCAAACGGCCCTATGGCTACTCCGGTCTGGGGGAGGTATTCGTCTTCATCTTCTTCGGGCTCGTCGCCACAGCAGGAACCACCTATGTGCTTGCCGACACGGTGACCCTTGAGTCCTGGTTGGCAGCTGTTGCCGTCGGGCTCTTCGCCGTTGCGACCCTCATGGTCAACAACATCCGTGACATCTCACAGGACAAGATTGCCGGCAAACGTACCCTCGCGGTGCGAATGGGCAATATGCCCTCGCGAATCTTCTATGTCGTTGCGATGCTTGTGCCGTTCGCAATCCTCAGCGTGTACACGCTGCTGTACGTCAACGCGTACCTTGTGAACTTCGTGCTGCTGGCAGCACTTCCCGCCTGCGTGATCGTGCTCACCGCAAAGACGGCGTCAGAGCTGATTTTGGCTCTGCGCCTGACCGGGCTTACCGCTCTCCTCTTCGGGCTCGGACTCGCTCTGGCGATTGCTTTCTAGATCCGCCGCGGCGTCTTCGGCGTCGCGGTCGGGGTCATGGCTGGGGCGCTCACGGCTCGCGGCGAGGCTGAGCGCGACAGCATCGCGAAGCTTCGAAAAAAAGACGTAGGAGATCGCAAACCCTAAGATCGCGGCGATGACGGCGGACAACCACGGCTCAACGCCCGAAATCATGAGCAAGGTAAACACCCCGGCAAAAAGTCCGAGGCGGAGCAGCGTGTAAGCAATCCAAGGTTTCACGCCAACAGTCTAGGCTCGCATCCCGCATGCAGCCTGCGAGCGTAGACTAGTGCCATGCCTCGCCTTTTGGTCGTTCTCGCTTTCGCGCTTGTTGCGGTAGACGTGTTCTCCATCGTGGATGTGGTTCTTACGGACCGCAGCCGGGTGCGCGCGATGCCGAAGGCGCTGTGGATTCTCGTGATTCTGCTACTGCCGGTTATCGGCGTGGTGTTGTGGTTCATGCTCGGCAAGGCACGTAGTGCCAATGCGGGGCGTTCGCGCACCGTCGCGCCCGATGATGACCCTGACTTCCTGCGAAAGATACGCCGTCAGGAAGAACAAGATGAGCGCATTCGCCGCCTCGAACAGGAACTAGCAGATCTCGACGATGACGATAAGACCAACTAACTCTCCGGCCACCAACTTCTCGGTAGCCCTTCTCGAAGAGTTCGTTCGTCTCGGCGTTCGAGACATCGTGGTGAGCCCAGGTTCTCGTTCGCAGGCTATCGCCCTTGCCGCTGCCGAGTTTGAGAAGCAAGGCCTATTGCGGTTGAGGGTTCGTGTCGATGAGCGTGTTGGCGCGTTTCTCGCGCTGGGGCTTGCCGCCGAGAGCGGATCTCCGGTTCTGGTCGTTACGACATCGGGTACCGCGGTCGCCAACCTGCATCCCGCAGTTCTTGAGGCTCACCATTCCGCTGTTCCTCTGATCATAATCAGCGCCGACCGCCCCGATTCGCTGCGCGGTATCGGTTCGAACCAGACAACCAAACAACCCGGCATCTTCGGCACGGCGGTGCACCAGACCTGGGACGTCGCGGCGCCTACTGGAGCTGCCGGCGAAATGGAAGCTGCGGCTGCGCTCGCCCGTGATGCGGTCGCCGCCGTCAACGGCCCCGTACACCTCAACCTGTCCTTCGACGAACCGTTGTCTGCGCCATTCGTTTGGCATCCTTCCGAGGAGAATGTTGTCGCGGAACCCGCGACTGCCCGCAGTTCGGTGTTCCCGGATTTGCTCAGCGACAGCGAACCCGTGATCGAAGCGACCACGAAGAAATCACCCGGCGCCCCGACCACCCTCGCCATCGCCCCAGCGCCTGCCACCGTCGTCGTGGCCGGTACCGGTGCTGGTCCCCGTGCCGAACAGGTTGCACGCGAACTCGGGGCACCTCTGATCGCGGAGGTATCCAGCGGAGCCCACTTCGGTCCCAATCTGGTGGTCGCCTACCGAGAGCTTCTGAACACCGCCAATTTCGGTGACCGGGTGGCGCGCGTGATCGTGTTCGGGCATCCGACATTGAGTCGTGAAGTTCCGGCGCTCATCCAGCGTCGCGGAGTTGAGACGGTTGTGGTCCGTCACCCATCTGCCGATGATTACAATCCTGGTCGTTGCGTCAAGATTTTCGTTGATTCGGTTTCCGTCTCGGGAGAACCGATCGATCGCGCGTGGCTTGGTCGTTGGGTGGCGACGAGTCGCCAATTGTTGGAAACAGCCAGCATCGCGCCCGACATCGAGGCGGACGCTGGGACTCATGCCAAGTCGGAACTGGCAATAGTTCGCACGCCAGTCGACCGACGGATGCTTGCTGAAGCAGTCTGGCGCGCAACCTGGCCTCACGATCGTCTAGTGCTTGGGGCCTCCCGCCTGATTCGCGAGGTCGACAAGGTCGTTCCGGGCAAGAAGATCCCCGTGCACTCCAACCGTGGTCTGGCAGGGATCGACGGAACAATTTCCACGGCGCTGGGAATCGCACTGGCCAGCCAGTCGGTCGCAGGCAACGAGGGAGTCACCCGCGTACTCCTCGGGGATCTCGCGATCTTCCACGACGTTGGTGCTCTCCTGTTTGGTTCTGGTGAACCCCGGCCCCGGATTCAGGTCATTGTCGGCAACGACGGCGGCGGCACGATCTTTGACGGACTCGAGGTCGCGGGCCAAGCAGGCGACAGCTTTGACCGTGTTCTGCTGACGCGACAAGACGCCTCCATTGAGGCGCTCGCTGTCGCATACGGTTGGCGGTATGTGTCGGCGGCAACGCGGGGCGAGCTTGACCAGGCACTCTCGGCGCATCCCGAACCAACAATCGTTGAGGTTTCGCTCGGGCGCTAAAGCGTGCACAGCGCTGCTCTCGGCGCTCGAAGGCCCCACGAGTAGCCTTGGGGCATGAGCACACTTAAGCCCGTCAGCGCAGACTTTGAGCTTGCCAGTATCGATCCGTCGTCGACCCCGGGGTTTGACGGTTCGAAAAAGGATGCCGAGAAGGCACTCAAGAAGAACGGCGAACATCTTGCTTCGCTGCAGGAACGCCTCTTTGCCGAGAGCAAGTTCGGCGGTCAACGTCGTGTTCTGCTCGTGCTGCAAGCCATGGACACCGCAGGCAAGGGCGGTATCTTGCGTCATGTCATTGGCGGGGTGGATCCGCAGGGTGTGCAGATCCATGCCTTCAAAGCTCCCACCGACGAGGAGAAGTCGCACGACTTCTTGTGGCGAATCCGAAAGGAACTGCCCGAGGCGGGGTTCATCGGGGTCTTCGATCGCTCGCACTATGAGGACGTGCTCATCCACCGAGTTCGTGGATTATCCACACCGGAAACCGTTGAGCGACGCTACGGAATCATCCAAGAATTTGAAGATGAACTGAGAGCTGCCGGAACGACGATCATCAAGGTGATGCTTCATATCAGTGCGGATGAGCAGAAGCAGCGACTGCAGGAACGCCTCGACCGTGACGACAAGCATTGGAAGTACAACCCCGGTGATGTCGACGAACGTCTGCTGTGGGATGAGTATCAAGAGGCGTACGAAATCGCGCTACGTCGCACGACGACCACGAACGCGCCCTGGTATGTAGTTCCCGCGAATCACAAGTGGTACGCGCGGTGGGCTGTCCAGCAGCTGCTAGTCGACGCTCTGGAAGGCCTTGACCCGCAATGGCCGAGCGCTGACTACGATGTTGAGGCCGAAAAAGTGCGGCTCGCTAAGAGCTAACGCTCGAGCAGCGCGTGCGAGAGACTTGCCCGGCAGGCTAGCCGAACGCTTCGATGATCGGTCGAAACTTCAATTCGGTTTCCGCGAGTTCCTTGTCGGCGTCTGAGCCCGCCACGATTCCCGCCCCGGCATAAGCGGTGATCTGAGAGCCCGTGATTTGAGCACAGCGCAGAGCAACGGCCCATTCACCGTTCCCGCTCCCATCGACCCAGCCGACCGGCCCGGCGTAGCGGCCTCGGTCGAAGTTCTCGAGCTCGGCAATGAGCCGGATCGCGTCGTGCGTTGGCGTTCCGGCCACAGCGGCAGTGGGGTGCAGCACACCGATCAGGTCGAGCGCGCTTGACTGCTGGCTGAGCTGGCCATCAATATCCGTGGCCAAATGCCACAGGTTGGGTAGCTGCAGGGCGAAAGGTTCGGCAGCGGCGTGCAGCTCGCTGCTGAGTGGTGCAAGGGTATCCATGACGCTGGCCAGTGCGAGCGCATGCTCCTCCTGATCTTTCGGTGAGCTCACGAGAGCGGAAGCTGCTCGCCCATCGGAGACTCGATCATCGCCGCGCGCCGCGCTGCCGGCGAGCACGCGCGCGCTGACGGTGCCGTTCTGGACCCGCACAAGGGTCTCAGGGCTTGACCCGATGAGTCCGTCGACGGCGAAAGTGAAGGTGTCGGGGTAGCGGGCGGCGAGAGCGGAGAGGGGGATCCGCAGGTCGCAGCCATCGGGCAATTGAGCGGTCTGATCGCGGGCGACCACAATTTTCGCGGCAGTGCCGCGGGCGATTTCACTCAGCGCCGCCTTAACGGTGCCCGTGAAATCCTGAGTGCTCATCTGTCCGGGGGAGAACGCGGTGGGTGCGGCTTTGCCTATGGGCGGATCCGGGATGGGAGGAAGGCCATCCGGGGTTCCGTGCAGAGGGTCGGTGTCGCCGATGCTGATGGACGTCACCCACTGGATGCCGTCGCGACTGCCGACGATGACGTGAGGCACCACGAGAACGCTGACGGCGCGCGAGGAGTCGTCGAACGCAAAACTTCCCAGGGCGACAAGCCCGGTACCGGAACGCTTGACGCTATCGTGCACAACCGCGGTGCGGGAGAGTTCGTTCCAGGCGGCGGCCGCCTCGGTAAAACGGTCGGGACCACGAAACTCGAGTCGGAGAAGTTCGCCAATACCCACGACCCCATCACCATCCCGCACAAAGGCGAGCGAGTGCTGCGGGGTAGCCCAGTCGAGCAGCCGGTCGATGGCTACCGTGGGGCGCGTGACGACAGTAAGGGATTCGGTAGTGCTAGACATCGCCCAAGCCCCACAACTGCCCGTTGCTGGACCGTTCTTTCGCCCTAGTGTGCCTCACAAGTATCAGAGTACCTGTCAGTTGCGCCCCAGAAAGTGAGCATTGGCTCTGAGCGCTCTAGACTACAAGGGTGGGTAAGGCTGACATGAACAAGCGACCGGAAGACGTAGCCGGAATGTTTGACGGTGTCGCAAAACATTACGACCGCACAAACACCGTCTTATCGGCCGGAAACGCCGTACTGTGGCGGGCCGCGACAGTACGGGCTGTCGCGCCGGAGCCAGGCGAACGCATCCTCGATATTGCCGCCGGCACCGGCACCAGCTCGGCAGCGCTTCATCGCAACGGTGCACGAGTTGTTGGACTCGACTTCTCCACAGGGATGGTCGAACGGGCCCGTAAGCGTCACAAGAAGATCGAGTTCATCCAGGGCGATGCTCAACAGCTGCCTTTTGGCGACAACGAGTTCGATGCGGTCACCATCAGTTTCGGTCTACGGAATATCAATGACCCTCGCGTTGCGCTCTCGGAGATGTACCGTGTGCTCAAGCCAGGCGGTCGTCTCGTCGTTACCGAATTCTCCAAGCCTCCGGTCGCGATTGTTCGAGCGGGGTACTTCACCTACTTGAACCACGTGATGCCGATCATCGCGGACCGCTCTAGCTCGAACCCTGAGGCATACAGCTACCTAGCGGAGTCGATCCGTGAGTGGCCCGACCAAGGTGAACTCAGCCAGTGGATTCGAGCCGCCGGCTTCACCCGCGTCGCCTACCGCAACCTCACGGCGGGCATTGTCGCCATGCACCGCGGCCGTAAGCCTGTTGATGAAACCGTGCTTGCGTCGGTCGCGAAGCGTAAAGACAACGCCACCCGCCCCATCAAGACCATTACAGACAGCACCCCGAAGCCATAGCGCTTCGCGATAGAAACCGGTTGATAGTGAACCCGAGCGTTCCTCCTGCTCGCCGCAGCAATACTCTGAGCTCCTCATTGGGCTTAGGAGAAAAACTCTTCGCATCGAGCGACGAGCGCCGCTTCGCGACCGCAATTGAGCAGGGATTGGAGCAGGTCGAAGCCGGTTTGCTCTCGCACATGGTCTTTGCCGATGAGATTGCGGATGCCACCAGCCGCTACTTGCTCGAGGCTGGCGGCAAGCGGGTGCGCCCTGTGCTTACCCTGCTGACCGCACAGTTGGGCAGCGGCAACAATCCCGACGTTGTGACCGCGGCTCAGGCCGTCGAGATCACCCATCTTGCATCGCTGTACCACGACGATGTGATGGACGAAGCACAGTTGCGCCGAGGGGTTCCCAGCGCCCACTACGTGTGGGGCAATTCGGTGGCCATCCTGACCGGCGACCTACTGTTTGCGCGTGCCAGCAAGCTCGTTGCAGGCCTTGGCGAGCAGGCGCTGATTCTGCAGTCGAACACATTCGAACGCCTCTGCCTCGGCCAGTTGCATGAAACACTGGGCCCGAAGGAGGGCGAGAGCCCTGTCGAGCACTACCTCCAGGTTCTCGCCGACAAGACCGGGTCGCTCATCGCGACAGCCGCCGAAGTTGGAGTGATGTTCTCTGGCGCTCCCGAGGAGTACACGGTTCCCGTGCGCGACTTCGGCGAAAAGATCGGCGTAGCCTTCCAACTCATCGATGATGTCATTGATTTGTCGGCTGAGACCGGTAAGACCGGCAAGAAGGCCGGCACTGACCTTCGCAGCGGGGTGGCAACGCTTCCCTTGCTCTACTTGCGTGAACTTGCGGTGACCGATGTTGAAGCCGCAGCTCTTGTCGCTCGCATTGAGCGTGACGTGACCGAGAACGTTCCGGGCGAAGGGGATGACGCAGCCATCGATGCGGCCGTGACGGAACTGCGCGAACATCCGGTGACAGAAAAGACGCTGGATGAGGCCCGTCGTTGGGGTCGCGAAGCCGTCGAAGCGCTCGCTCCGCTGCCGAACGGTCCCGTTAAAAAAGCTCTCACACGCTTTGCTGAGAGCATTGTCGAACGCTCTAACTAGTACGCACACTCGCCCGCGCCCCGGGCGCACGAGATGAACGGAAACCACAACCGATGAGCAAGCTACGACTCGCCATTGTTGGAGCCGGCCCCGCCGGTATCTATGCCGCAGACATCCTGTTGAAAGCAGAGCGGCAGTTTGAGGTCTCGATCGACCTCTTCGAGCAATTGCCTGCGCCGTACGGTCTCGTCCGCTACGGGGTAGCGCCCGATCATCCCCGAATTAAAGGCATTGTGAATGCGCTGCGGGACGTGCTCGACACAGGAAACATCCGCCTCTTCGGCAACGTCACGTACGGCCGCGACATCACACTGGACGACCTCAAGAAGCACTACAACGCCGTGATCTTTTCGACCGGAGCTGTGCGGGATGCCCCGCTGACGATCCCGGGAATCGAGCTGCCCGGCAGTCATGGTGCCGCCGACTTCGTTAGCTGGTACGACGGCCACCCCGATGTTCCCCGTGAGTGGACTCTCGACTCGAAAGAGGTCGCCGTCATCGGTAACGGCAACGTGGCACTCGACGTTGCCAGAATGCTCGCCAAGCACGCGGATGACCTGTTGCCGACGGAGATCCCGGCCAACGTCTACGAGGGCCTCAAAGCGAGCCCTGTGACCGATGTGCACGTCTTTGGTCGCCGCGGTCCCATGCAAGTGAAGTTCACCCCGCTCGAACTGCGCGAACTTGGTGAGCTGAACGATGTCGACATGGTCGTTTATGAGGAAGACTTCGACTACGACGAGGCGTCGAAGGCGGCCATCGAGTCGAACAAACAGATCATGGTGCTCGATCGCATCTTCACGAAGTGGCGAGGCAAAGAAAAGGGCACCGCATCACGCCGCTTGCACCTGCATTTCTATGCTGGTCCGGTCGAGGTGCTCGGCACCGACCGTGTCGAAGGCTTCCGTTACGAACGCACCAAGCCCGACGGGCAGGGTGGAGTTGTCGGCACTGGCGAATTCCGCGAGGTCGCAGTGCAAAGCTTGTATCGTGCCGTCGGATACTTCGGGTCGCCGCTGGACGGTATCCCCTTCGACGACCGCCGCGGGGTCATCCCGAACCGTGAAGGCCAAGTAATCGATGACAACGACCAGCAGGTCAACGGTGTGTACGCTACCGGCTGGATCAAGCGTGGACCGGTCGGCCTGATCGGCCACACCAAGTCCGACGCGATGGAAACCATCCGACACGTCATGAACGACCAAGCCAACTGGTGGAGCCCGGAGCTGCCAGACGAGCAGTCCGTCATTGAGTTGCTTGAGAGCCGCAACGTCGATTACACGAACCTGCAGGGGTGGCAGGCGCTGGATGCCCACGAGATCGCGCTGGGGCAGCCCGAGGGTCGAGCACGCATCAAGTTGGTTGATCGTGACGAGATGATTGCGGCATCCAACGAACCGACAGACGCTTAGTCCAGCAAACGCGGTAGCCGCGCCTACTGAACTGCGGCGGTGAGTCGGGCCAAGTTGTCGAGTACTTTGGATGCTCGTGGTCGCTTCATCCACTCGTCAAGGGTGAGCTCTCGGCTCACGCTGCGGTAGTCCTCTTCGAGTTCGCGCATGTCGGCGATGAAACCCGCACCGCGCACCATCACCGAGATCTCTAGGTTGAGACTGAATGATCGCATGTCCATGTTGCTTGAACCGATCACCGCGACCTGGTCGTCAATGGTGAAGTGTTTGGCGTGCAAGACGGTGGGCTTCGGGTACAACCAGATCCTCACCCCGGCACGCAGCAGGGTCTCGTAATAGCTGCGCTGGGCGTGATAGACCATGGCCTGATCGCCGACCTCGGAGACGAATAGTTGCACGTCGAGGCCGCTCTGCGCGGCTGTCGTGATCGCGTAAAGCATCGAGTCGTCCGGCACAAAATAGGGACTGGTGATAATGACGCGCTGCTGCGCGGCATAGAGCAATGAATTGAACAGCCTGAGGTTGTTTTCGCCTTCGAAGCCGGGGCCGCTTGGCACTACCTGCGCGTCGAGGTCGGCGCGCGGTGGGTCTGGCGGCGGTTGAACTCCTTCACGAACCAGCAATTCATCGGTTTCGCTGTACCAATCGGTGATGAAAAGGGCGTTGATCCCGGCCACGATGGGGCCCTCGAACTGCACCATCAGGTCTTTCCACTCAAGGCCTCGCTTCTTGTTCGAGGTCTTGTTGTAGGAGGCGTCGACAAGGTTCTGGGAGCCGGTGAATGCGACACGGCCGTCGATCACCAAAAGCTTTCGGTGATTGCGCAGATCGGGTCGTTGGAATTTCCACTTCAGAGGCTGAATCGGCAACATGACATGCCACTCAACTCCGATGCTCTTCAGGTGTCGGATCGTTGTGAAGTACCCGGGTGACCTAAGCGACGCTAGGTGGTCGAGCAGCACCCTCACCCGAACGCCGCGTCGTACCGCCTGTTCTAGGGCGTCGAAGAACGGTGCCGTCGTGGCGTCGCGGCTCAGAATGTAGAACTCGATGTGCACGTAGTGCGACGCCTTGTTGACCTCCGCTGTCATGGCATCGAGCGATTCTTGATAGTCGGAATGCAATGTTGCTGAGTTGCCGCCGACAAGCGGCATCGCACCGAGCGTGCGGTTGAGCTCAACGACGGGCTCCAACCAGGTGGGCCACGGCTGATCTTGGCGCACGCGATCCATGCCGTCTGTTGTGTCAAGAATGAACTTGTTGATTTCATTCTGTTTGTCCCGACGACCTTTGGGTAGTCGTCGACTTCCCAGCATCAGAAACAGCAAGATCCCGAGGTAGGGGATAAAGAAGATTGCCAGCAGCCAGGCCATGGCGGTTTGCGGTCGCCGATTGCGCGGAACGTAGATCAACGCCAGCACTCGAACCGCGAAGTCGAGCAGCACCAGAACACCAGCAAGAATTGCGGTGAAGCTGATGGTTATCCCGCCAAGTTCCATGGCCGAATTCTAGTCAGCTTTAGGGCGTATATACCCGGCAGTGCACTGTTTGGGGTTTGGCACAGCTAGGTGGTGACCTCGAGGCATGCAGCTCGCGTGGAGTGGGCCTAGCGGAAGTTGACGAACTGTAGCGCGACTTCGAGGTCTTTGCCCTTGAGTAGCGCCATGGTGGATTGCAGGTCATCTCGGCTCTTGGACTGCACCCGCAATTCGTCACCCTGGATCTGTGACTTCACACTCTTGGGGGCTTCATCGCGGATGATCTTCGAGATCTTCTTGGCGTCTTCCGAGGAGATGCCGTTCTTTAGGCTGATCTCGATGCGGTATTCCTTGCCGCTCGGGAACGGTTCGCCCGCGTCAAGGCTGCGCAGGGAAACCCCACGCTTGATGAACTTAGCTTCGAGCACCTCAAGAACTGCCTTCACGCGCTCTTCGGCACTGGCTTTCAACAGGAGGCTCTCACCGGTCCACTCCACCGAGGCGCCAACGCCCTTGAAGTCGTAGCGCTGAGCAAGCTCCTTTTGCGCCTGGTTGACGGCGTTTTCCGCCTCCATCTGGTCAACTTTGCTCACAATGTCAAACGAAGAATCAGCCATGATCCCATGCTACCCGGGGAGCGACCAGAACTCCCGCAGGTCAGTTTTGCCGATGTGGTCACGCCGGGCTCCAATTCCTTGTATTCTTGTTCAGCGCGTTCGGTCAGATGAATACATGTGGCCGGAGGCGTCTTGGCGAGTTACCCAAGTGGCCAAAGGGATCTGACTGTAAATCAGACTGCTTCGCATTCGGGGGTTCGAATCCCTCACTCGCCACCACTTATTGGATCGGCCCCGCGCGCACAGTGTGGGGCCTTTCGTGAATAATGGTCGAGTGAATCTAACTACTCCGCCCGAGAGTGCGTCTTTTCGTCGTCGGCTATCTCAGTTCGTTGACTCTGCCCCCGTTCAGAATGTGGTTCTCGCCGTCATTGTGATCAACGCGGTGATCATTGCCCTTGCCACTACGGCGGAGGAGGGCACAACAACGTACGACGTGCTCCACTTCTTGGACTCGATTGCGCTCGTAATTTTCGTGATCGAACTTGTGCTCAAGCTCGTTGCTTACGGCCCCAAGCGTTTCTTCACCGACGGCTGGGCGGTGTTCGACTTCATTGTCGTGGCGATTGCGCTTGTGCCCAGTTCTGGACCACTTTCAGTTCTTCGCGCACTTCGAGTGCTCCGCATCCTGCGCGTCATCAAGTTTCTTCCCCAGGTGCGGATGGTCGTCGAGGCACTGCTTCGCTCCTTCCCGGGCATCGGTGCCATCGCGCTCTTGATGTCGCTCGTCTTCTTCGTAGCATCCGTGATGTCGACGGAGCTGTTCGGAGATCAGTTCCCCGAGTGGTTCGGTTCGATCGGTAAGTCGACGTACTCGTTGTTCCAGATCATGACGCTCGAAAGCTGGTCGATGGGAATCGTGCGGCCGATCATGGAAGTGATGCCGACGGCGTGGCTTTTCTTCGTTCCGTTTATCCTGATCGCCGCGTTCATCACCCTCAACCTCTTTATCGCCGTGATCGTCGACACGATGCAGTCGCTGCGCATTGAACGCGAAGAAGCCGAGCACGCCGAGGCAGAGAAGGAGAGTCCACGGTTCACGTTGAGTCTCGCGGATGAGGAGCGGGCAATGTTGGTGAATTCGGTGAGGCAGCTGGCTCTGGCGGACGCGGCCCCGGTTGAGATCGCACAGGTCTGGGGGCTCAATACCCTCGAGGCTGTCCGCGACGAAGCGCAGCGTGCGCAGCAGGCGCTCACTGAGGATCAGGCGCTTACCAGCGCCGAATGGGCTCGAGTTCTTTTCGCGTCCGAGCTGGCCTTGCTGCGAGGGGGTGCGCACCGACTCGTCGCCGCGCCCGTCGAACCTGCCGCGCCCGTCAAACCAGCGGAGCCCGCCGGATCTGCCGGGCCAGCCGGGCTCGCCGATGATCAATCGATGCTGGAAGTCGCGCGCGCTATCCGAGCACGATTGGCTGCACAGGAACGTGCGAATGCCGTAGTGATATAGAACCATCTCGCACAGGGAGCGTGCGGTGCCATAGCGGCATCTGTGGTCGCGTTCAGTTCGTTCGAGGAACCGACAGAGGCTTGTCGGAGAGTGGTCGTAATGTTCAACGTCCCACACAAACGATCTACCCAATCAATGGGGCCCAAAACCGCTCGCTGCGATCGGCAATTTTCGGCAGGGCCCCGCGAGTTCTTGGTTGGCGTGCTCAGCCGCACGCACGGAGGAGGCCGTTGGCATCCGGATGCCGTGGCAGCACCCTAGGCTTGAGTAATGCCTCACGATGAACTCTTGGACCTCGCCCGCAGTGTTGCAACGCAAGCAGCTGAACTTGCCGCGCGCCGCCGTATCGAGGGTGTTGCGGTAGCTGACCGAAAGACATCCTCGGTGGATGTTGTGACGCACGCCGATCGCGAGAGTGAACAACTCATCCGTAGCCTGCTTGCTGATGCACGCCCCGACGATGGCTTCTTCGGTGAAGAGAGTGGTGCCGCTGCCGGCTCGAGCGGTTTGACCTGGGTGATCGATCCCATCGATGGCACCGTGAACTACCTCTACGGCATCCCGCACTACGCAGTTAGCGTTGCTGTGGTTGAGGGGGAACCCGACCCGGCCACCTGGCAGGCGCTCGCCGGAGCGGTAGTGAACTTGGGGGCCAACGAAACCTACACGGGCACTGTTGGCGGAGGTTCTCACCTCAATGGCGTGCCGCTGCAGGTTGCCGAATCGGTAGACCTCTCGCAGGCGCTGATCGCTACCGGCTTCTCGTACCTGCAAGAACTGCGAGTCGAGCAGGGTCGGGTCATAGCCGAACTGCTGCCGCAGGTGCGCGATATTCGCCGGATGGGGACAGCATCACTCGACCTCTGCATGGTGGCCTCCGGTCGGGTCAATGCCTACTTTGAGCGAAGCCTGAACCCGTGGGACCATGCGGCGGGCGCACTGATTGCCCGCGAAGCTGGCGCCATCGTCAAGGGGCGCGGGGACTCGAGGGAGGGCAAGGATTTCATCCTCGCTGCGGAACCAGCTGTCGCCCAGAAACTTGAGACTACATTGGTTCAATTGGGCGCGTAAGTTAGACCACTTGACCATCGTTTGGTGGCCAGAGATCCTGCACGCTACCCTTTATGAATCTGTTACCGTTGCGCAACCCGTAAACGCACGGTCAGACAGTTGAATTGTGCATTCACTGCGACGAAGTGGATCGCCTAGAGGAGCCAAATGTCACGGATGAGCGGGTACCTTTCTGTGAACCTGCGTGCTCGCAACGCGAGGCCTGTGCGGTGAGTCTCAGCACCACGCCTCCTCAGGAACCCGAAACGGGTCACGCCCTTCCGCTTACGCGCCGGGAAATTCGCGAACGGGAACGTGCTGCCGAACAACGCCGTGAGGTTGCGGAGATCCGTCCGGCCCAGCAGGAACCCGAGAAATGGGTGGATGCACACCCCGCGACCATCGAGATCCAGGTCGCACTTCCAAGCCGACGCGAACTTCGCGCTCAGGAGGCTGCTGCCGAGCGTGCACGACAGCCCGACGAAGTTTCCGATAACCGCCTGACGGCCTCGGGCGTGGCACCAATCCCCGGTCACGGTTCGGGGTCGCCCGGTGCGGCAGCCGCCACGCCTGCAGACACCGCGTTGCGGGCTCGAAGGTCGCGCGGCTCCGCCGTGAAGTCGAAACGCGTGCGGGTCTCTCCTGCGGCACTGGCACCCTCGCGCCCGCCGCGTCGCCGCGCACGAGCCGTGGCATCCAAATCGTTGTCCTTCTTCGCAATGCTCTTTGTCGGCGCCATTCTGGTCGGCGTCTCGGTGCCATCGAACGCGTTCCTCGAGGTTGGTTCGATGGCGACTGCCGCGGTGGCCTCGGAGGCTGAACTGACGGCGCTCCATGACGATTCACGGCTGACTCAGTCTCTTGCGGTTCCTGATGGAGTCGTCAGTGACGTCACGCCTCAAGACGACATCGAGGTCATTTCCTACGCAGAAGTCCTCGCCCTCAAATACGCGGGGGTCGAATACGAGTATGACGCGACCCAAGGTGCCATCCGCTGGCCGTTCCCCTATTCCGTTCCCATCACTGACGGGTATGGAGACCGCATCGGCGGCTTCCACAAGGGAACAGACTTCGCTGCACCATCCGGAACCCCGATCTACTCAATTGCCGACGGCGTTGTGACCTACATTCAGGCGGACTGGTCGGGATACGGATACCACGCCGTTATCTCGCACACGATCAACGGTCAGCAGGTTGAGAGCCTCTACGCGCACATGATCACCGACTCCAGCCCGCTGGTCGTCGGCGACAGGATCAGCGTCGGCGATTTCGTTGGTCTCGTTGGTGAAACGGGGATCGCCTACGGTGCCCACCTGCACTTTGAGGTGCACCTTGACGAGGTTCCCGTAGACCCATTCGCTTGGCTAACCACAAATGCCATTTAGCTAATCTCGCCTGTCAATCCGATTCGGCCCAAAAGCGTACTTAGAGGTGCCGAACGGATGCTAGTCTCTTACGGTGCCAATCGCGCGTTCAGTGCTTTTGTGTGCCCCCTTAGCTCATTGGTAGAGCACTTCCTTGGTAAGGAAGAGGTAATGGGTCCGATTCCCATAGGGGGCTCGTTCATCCAGTTTGGGTGACGTGGCTGAGTAGCTCAGTTGGTGAGAGCGCACGACTCATAATCGTGAGGTCGCGGGTTCGAATCCCGCCTCAGCTACCACGGGTTGTAAACCCTGAATGCCAAAGACTAGGCATCGCCTACGAAACCTTGCTCCCTACGTTCTCCTTGGGGAGAACAAGCGTTGAAGCGTTGAAGCGTTGAAGTGTTGCTGCTGGTGGCGGTTGTGCATCTAGGTTCCGGGGTATCGGTAACGCTTGCACATCAGCAGGCGCTGAAGCCGCGGTGCAGGCGCGGCCGACCGCACGGTATTGGTTGCCCGATTGCTTGATCTGCAGGTCTGAACTGGATAGCTTGAGCGCATGGCGCATGCTGAGACTTGTAAGAATCCAGGAGCAAATAGTGCTATTTTTCGGCAACCGCGCTGACCCCACGGCGAAGGTTGCGCGCGCAGTTCGCCGATTCTTGGCGCCGGACGAGACCGTTCTGGCGGGGTTACACGTGCAGCGGCCCGGCACGGCCGCCGCAGAACTATCAGGCGCTGTGAGAGGTGCGGTCGCGGGGGCCGTGGGCAACACGACATTTGTCCCGGGTGGTGCTAGCGATCCGAAGACCAACGAATGGCTAAAGCACGTAGGCGAACTGGGCATCGACCCAAAGCTTGCGCAGCGAACGCTGCGGATGCACTTCGTGCTCACGGATCGCAGATTCCTGCTCATCCGCCGCTCGCGGCTGACGGGGCGTGTACGAGAGATGCTGGCTGCGTGGCCTCTGAGCGGACTTGAGCGGATTCGGGTACATCGGGGGAGTCGCGATCTTCGCCTCACTATCGCCGGTGTTGATGATCTGCGGCTTGAGCTCCCAAACGATCACCGGTTTCTTCCGGAGGCCTACCGCGAGGTGCCCAAGCGGCTTGCCGCTGCACGGAAGGCGCTATAAGCCGAACGAAACCATGGTCGGGGCTTGGACGCACGAAACTATCGTCGACTCAAGGTGGGGTTGATTTATTCGCATCGCTCCAAGGCGGCCCTAAGTCTGGAATGTGATCCGGGGCACGGCCACGCTGCCCAATAATCGCAAGGCCATTTCGATCTAGCAACACGGCGTCCTTCTGGCAGTTTCATAGAAACGTATGGTTCTCTATCGCCATGAAGCCGCAGCAGACATCAAGCGGGTTCTTGCCATCCACCGACCCCCTTCGATCGAATCAGGAAAACACTCCATGAAGCTGAGCCTTCGCCCACGCTTCATGCGCGGCCCAGCAATGGATCGGGCGATAAGCGCGCCGACTATAGTCACTGACCGTCTCACCCTGCGCCCGCATCGCGCTGCTGATGCCTCGCGTTGGTATGAAATCCAGTCCTCGCCCGACGTGCGTAAGTTCACCTCCTGGCCCCAGCGAAACCGTGTTGAGTCCCATACGCACCTAGTTCACCGCACGAAGCATGTCACATTGCGGCAGGCGAATGACTTTTTGGCCCTCGGCATTGAGCGTGACGGTGAGCTTATCGGCGACGTAGCGCTCCATCTTCGCTCGGTTTCACTCTCCAGCCGCACCGCTGAAATCAGTTGGATACTGCACCCTGATGCTTACGGCCAAGGCTACGCACGCGAGGCTGCTGAGGCCATGATGGAATTTGCATTCACCGAGGTGCGAATCCAATGGCTCGTTGCGGTTATCGACGCGAGCAATGAGGCGTCCATCGCCCTGGCGAAGCGGCTCGGTTTCCGAGCGATGTCGCGAGACGATGCCGAAATATCGTTCGTGACCGGCAGGCTACGAGAATAATCGGGTGAGAGTGAGCCGCGGGCGCAGTGAGGCGAGCGGCAGCTAGCGTAATTTACTTTCTGTTTACAGGACCGGAACCCCCGCGACCCATTGGTGTCATCGGTTGTGTCAGACTTCAGCGAACACCATGATTGGCACGCTCAACGGATACATCGGTTCGGTAAGTTCATGCCCAGAAGTGATGCTCGGCCCCCGCACGGGTTACCGCTGCGCATGCCGATCATCCGCACCTCTCGACTGCTGCTGCGCCCGCATCGGTTAGCCGACGCCGAGCGCTGGCACGAAATCCAGTCAAGTCCGCGCGTGCGCAAATACACAGCGTGGCCGCAGCGCACGCGCCGATCGTCGTTGAGACACCTGAAATTGAGAACGCGGCAAACACAATTGCGGCGGGTCAATGACGTGCTTGCTTTGGCCATTGAGCATGAGGGCGAGCTGGTGGGGGAGATCAGTATGCAATTGCGTTCGTTGACCGCAGCGACGCGCTGCCTTGAAGTGAGTTGGATGATCCATCCCGAGCAGCAGGGACGAGGATTCGCTTACGAAGCGATGCGTCCCGTGCTCGCTCACATGAGAGCCAACATTGATGCTCTGCTGCTCGTTGCTGTCGTACACCCGGCGAACGCTGCCTCGGTGGCTCTTGCCCACAAACTCAACCTTCACCCACTGCCGGGCACAGCCGACCGCACCGTGTTTGTAGGAAGGAATGGGCCACTTACTGTTGCCTCCGGCTAGACATCCTGGCCGCGCGGGTTGCCCCGAGCCGGGATGCTGGGTGCTAACGTGGCAGCCACCGTCGAAGGGAATATCCCGTGTCAAAGAAGACCTATTCTCCGGAGCGACAAGTCGATCGGCTGCGCGTCTACAACGTCGTTGCAGGTAGTCTGCATCTCTTGCAGGCGATCGTATTCGCGATCGTTCTCACGATGCTCAGCACGCAAGTGCTGTTTGCCGTCACCGCCGACTATTTAGCGGGTCCTCCCGGAGCACCAATCCCGCCCGAGCGAGTGACTGTCTTCGAGATCAATATCGGTGTCGGCGTCGTGGTTTTCCTCGCGCTGAGCGCGTTCTTCCATTTTCTGATTTCGAGCCCGTGGTTCTTCGGACGCTACAAGAATGGCCTCCTGGAGAGTCGCAACTACTTCCGCTGGACCGAGTACTCGCTCAGTTCCTCCATCATGATCTGGCTCATTCTGGCGATCAACGGTGTTACCGATATCGCCGCACTCTTCGCGGTCTTCGCCGTCAACGCGGCAATGATTCTGTTTGGTGCGCTGCAAGAGAAGTACGAAAAGCCCGGATCGGGCGGGATGCTGCCCTTCGTCTTCGGGTCGATGGTTGGCGTTGTGCCGTGGATTCTCATCCTCATCTACTTCTTGCGACCGGGCAGCGCCAATGAAGTAGCCGCCCCCGGTTTCGTCGTTGGTATCGTGATCTCGCTCTTCGTGTTCTTCAACACCTTCGCCCTCAACCAGTGGCTGCAATACAAACAGGTTGGTAAGTGGAAGAGCTACCTGCAAGGCGAGCGAACCTACATCACGCTCAGCCTGGTCGCGAAGACCGCGCTCGCGTGGCAGGTGTTCTCGGGCGCAATCGTTCCGGCGCTTACCGGCTGATGAGGGAAACCCGCGCAAGAGAAATGCCCCGCAGCGTTCGCCGCGGGGCATTTCTACTACGCACTGGGTGCGGTCGGTGTGTGCCGTTCGGGGCGGCCACCACACAAAGAGTTAGACGCGAACGAGCGCCTTGCCGACGTTGGCGCCCTTCATGAGGCCGTTGAAGGCATCCAGAGCGTTGTCGATGCCATCGGTGATGGTCTCGTCGTAGGCGATCTTGCCGGCGCCAAGCCATCCCTGCATTGCTTCAGCGAACTGGGGTGCGAGGTGGAAGTAGGCGCCCATCGTGTAGCCCTTGATGGTGAGACCGCGGGTGACAATGTTGGCGCTGTTCTTGATGCCGTTGTCCTTGGCGTTGATGAGCGACATCACGCCGCAGATGGCGGCGCGGCCACCATCGTTGAACGCACCGAGTGCTGCGGAGAGGTGGTCGCCACCGACGTTGTCGAAGTAGACGTCGATTCCGTCGGGTGCGGCGGCGGCGAGCTGGCCGTCGATGTCGCCGTCCTTGTAGTTGAAGGCAGCGTCGTAGCCGTACTTGCTCGTGAGCAGCTGAACCTTTTCAGCCGTTCCTGCACTGCCAACGACGCGCGCGGCGCCGAGCTGGCGAGCAATCTGGCCGACCATGGTTCCGACTCCGCCGGCTGCACCGGAAACGAAAACGGTGTCGCCTTCCTTGATCTGGGCGATCTGGGTGAGGCCGGTCCAAGCGGTGATGCCGGTGAGGCCGAGAACGCTCAAGAAAAGCGACGGCGAGACGCCGGGAACGTTGGGGAGAGCCGTGAACTGTTCGGCGGGGCCCTGCGCAATGTCGCGCCATCCGAGCTGGTGCTGCACAAGGGTGCCAACCGGAAGGGTTTCGGCGGTGGATTCAATGACTTCACCAACAGCGGCACCGGTCATGGTCTCGCCGAGGTTGTACGGCGCCACGTACGAACGGCCCTCGTTCATGCGACCGCGCATGTACGGGTCAACAGAGAGGAATGAGTTGCGAACGCGAACGTCGCCCTCGGCGAGTTCGGGAAGCTCGATCTCAACCTTGACGACGTTCTCGGTGGTGGGTTCGCCGGTCGGGCGCGAGGCGAGTTGCCACTGGATGCTGGTGGTCATGTAATGCTCCTTGGGTTTGTGTGTGATGAGAGGGAATAGGGGGACTGCGCCAACAGACAGCTGGCGTTACGACTTGTCGGCGACGATGCGTTCAGCGACTGCGACAGACGATGCGGGGTTCTGGCCGGTGTAGAGCTCACCGTCAACGACTACGTAGGAAGCGAACGGTTCGGGGGCCTTCGAATACTCCGCACCAAGTTCGACCAGGCGGCTTTCGACGAGCCACTTGGCCTTGTCGGCGAGCCCGCCAATCTCTTCTTCAGCGTTGGCGAAGCCGGTCAACTTGCGGCCCTTGAGAATCCAGTCGCCGGTCTTCTTGTCGTTGGCGGCGAGAAGCGCGGCGGGGGCGTGGCAGAGCACACCGAGGGTCGTATTGGATTTCACGGCCTCCACGATGAGCTGCCCGGATTCGTCATCGACCGCGAGGTCTTCCATGGGGCCGTGACCGCCAGGGTAGAAGATCACGTCGAAGTCACCGGCGTTGACAGCATCCAGTCGAAGCGGATGCTGCAGCACCGGCTGCAGGTCAGCGATGCGGGATTCGAATTCTGCGACGCGTTCGGCTGAACCGACGGCGCCCTCGCTGAGGCTGGCGGCGTCAAAAGTGGGGGCTCCACCGGCGGGGCTTGCGATCTGGATCTTCCAGCCGGCTTCGGTGAAGATGCGGTGCGGCTCGAGAAATTCTTCTGCCCAGACACCGGTGGGGTGCTGTGTTCCATCGGCGAGCGTCCAGTGCGATGCGGCCGAGAGGACCATCAGTACGTTAGTCATAAAAGCTCCTTACCGAAGAAATCAGTTGGTTATCAAACCAATTGGTTCGACATTATGTCGACGTGTAAGCTAAGTCAAACCAATCGGTTCGATTTGGAGGTGTTTGGTGGTTTCGACAGAAGCCCCGCGGGACCAACTCCGCGGTCGCGAAACAAAACAGCGCGTGCTGGAAGCTGCCGCGGCCGAATTCGCTGAGTACGGCGTTGCCGGTGCGCGGATCAACCGCATCGCCGAAACGGCAAAAGCGAGCAAAGAACGCATTTACGCGTGGTTCGGTGACAAAGACGCCCTTTTCGACCACGTCATGCAGACAGGCCTCGATCGCCTGGCGCACGCGGTGCCCATCGACACCGACCTCGTCGAATACACGGTTCGACTTCACAACTACTTTGTCAACGATCAGAGCGCTCAACGTGTCTCCATGTGGGCGTGGCTGCACGACGCCGAAACGCTGGGTTCCTTCTCTGAGGGGCGGGTGGAGGGGTACCGTCACAAGCTCGCGGTTATCCGTGAAGCTCAAGAGCGTGGCATCGCCGACAACACCTGGAAGCCCGAAGAGCTACTCTCGCTGTTGCTCGCGGTCGCCAGCAACTGGGAGCGCGCGCCAGCAGAACTCAGGAGTCTCGGCTGCACAGAATTCGCCGACAACGAGCAAGCGCGGCGTGACTCCGTGCGGGAAGCCGCGCGGCGCCTAGTGCAACCGTGTGCCTAGCAAACCTTTCGGCGTCAGGGCGCGAATGCACAATCGTGAGGTGGTCTAGGCCCGCAACCACACGGTGGTATCCGCTGGCAGTTTTCGGTCGCCGATGGGACCGCTAGCCAACAAGACTTCTCCCGCGGGTAGATCAACGGCGGTGTCGCCGGTATTGGCATAAATAAGCATGTCGCTGTTGCGAAATGCGAGCGCAGCCTCCGTGCCGGCGTCACACCACTCGATCTCGCCGGTTGCCAGTTCATGGGCGCGGCGTAAGGCGAGTGCTTTCGTGTACATCGTCAGCGTCGAATCGGGGGCGTTGCGCTGCACGTCACGGGCGAGCGGTGCCCACTCTGCCGGTTGCGGCAACCACGTAGCGGCAGTGGAGCCAAAACCGTACGACGGGGCGTCGGCTTCCCACGGGATCGGCACGCGACATCCATCTCGGCCGTAGCGCTCGCCGTTGGTGCGGAACCAGGTGGGGTCCTGGCGAGCGTCATCGGGCAGGTCGATCACTTCGGGCAGGCCAAGCTCTTCCCCCTGATAGAGGTAGGCGCTGCCAGGTAGGGCGAGCATCAGCGCGGTTGCGGCGCGGGCACGGCGAAGACCAAGCTCGGGGTCCGGCAGTCCGGCCGAATCGGGGCCGATTCCGTGCCCCTGAGGATTCTCGGCCGTCAACGCGAGACGCGACGCATGGCGCACCACATCGTGATTGGACAGCACCCACGTGCTTGGGGCTCCGACGGCAGAGAATGCGCTGATCGACGCATCAATTACCGTGCGCAGCGCGCTGGCAGACCAGGGAGTTTCTAGATAGGGGAAGTTGAACGCCTGATGCATCTCGTCAGGGCGCACCCACTTGGCCATCTCAGTCAGAGGGTCAACCCACGCTTCGGCGGCGAGAATACGTTCGCTTTCGTAGCCGTCAAGAATCGTGCGCCACTTGCGGTAGATCTCATGCACGCCGTCCTGCGCCCAGAACGGTGGTCGGGATGCCGCGGGCTCGTCGGCGGCATCATCTGTGTCAGCAGGGGAGGAAGCTTCTGCCGCGCCGGCACCGCCCATGCTGCCGCCCGCGAGTGGAGCGGTCCAGTCGGGTAGGCCAGCGGCTTTGATCATGCCGTGGGCGACATCCACTCTGAAGCCGTCGACTCCTCGGTCAAGCCAGAAGCGCAGTACATCCTCGAATTGGCTGCGTACCCAGGGGTTCTCCCAGTTGAGGTCGGGTTGGGTGCTGTCGAAAAGGTGCAGATACCACTGTCCGGCAGTGCCGTCTGGGTCTACGGTGCGGGTCCAGGCGCGTCCGCCGAAGATGGAGCCCCAATTGTTGGGAGGCAGCTCACCGTTGGTGCCCAGGCCGTCACGGAACATGTAGCGGTCGCGCTCGGGGCTGCCTGGTGCCGCGGCGAGAGCTTCTTGGAACCAGCGGTGATCGCTGGAGGAGTGGTTTGGCACGAGGTCGACGATCACGCGAAGCCCAAGTTCGTGGGCTCGGGAGATCATCGCATCAAAATCATCGAGGGTGCCGAAGAGCGGGTCTATGTCGCAGTAATCGGCGACGTCATAGCCCCCATCGCGCTGGGGTGAGGTGAAGAACGGCGAGAGCCACACGGCGTCTATGCCGAGTTCAGCTAACTCGGCTAGACGGTCACGGATCCCGAGCAGATCTCCCACCCCATCGCCGTTGGCGTCGGCAAATGACCGCGGATAGATCTGGTAGATCACTGCTGAACGCCACCATCGGCTGTTCGGAAGAGCGCTGCTCATAACCGCCACAGTAACGGGTTCCCCACAAAGACGTAAGCGCTCACAGTTTCTGAGCCGCTGGCGCTCACCGGATACACAGCATCCGTGCGTGCATCAGTAGTGGCGGCTATTCGGCGGAGACGTCGATCAGCACCTTCCCGACCGCACCACCCTCAACCGCGGCGTGAGCATCCGCGGTCTGCTCCAGCGAAAAGCGGTGCAGCGGCAGGCCGGTCTTGTCGCCGATGCCGAGCGCGCCGTCCTCGAGGGCAATGTTGATTGTGTCGCCCGCGGCCCGGATGGCATCGATGCCGACGGTGTACAGCAGCACGAATTGGTAGCGCACGTTGAGGGCGAAATGGCGACGCACATCGAGAGTGACCTCGTCCCCTCCGTTGTTCGCATAGACAGAGATCGCGCCGCGGTTGCGGATGACCGCGAGGTCGAGCTCAGCGTTCTGGGCGGGGGCAACTTCGACAATCTGGTCGACGCCCTCCGGTGCAATCGCCCTGATCTGATCGACAATGTCGGCGTCGGTGTAGGTGAGCACGTGATGGGCCCCTGCCGCAGCGGCGAGAGCCGCCTTCGACGGTCCGCTCACGGTCGTGATGACGGTCGCGCCCGCCCAGCAGGCAAGCTGAATCGCGGCATGACCCACGGCACCGGCACCACCGGCGACGAGTACGACTTTGCCCTTCAGGGCGGTCGGATGCAGTTCGTCTGGTCCGTCTTCGGCTACCGTCAGCGCACGGTAGGCGGTGATCGCAGGAACACCCATGCTTGCGCCCTGATCGAAGCTCGCGCTCGCTGGCAACCTGAAGACGCGCTCGGCGGGCAGCACAGCCTGCTCTTGGCTCGAGCCGCTGTTCGAGCGCTGGTAGGCCGCGAGGGCGAGCCAGACGCGGTCGCCGACGCTGACATGCTGCACGTCGGAGCCAATCGCTTCCACGACGCCGGCACCGTCCTGGCCGGGAACAACTTCGTCGAACGGAAGAGCCTGACCTGATGCCGCACCGCGACGCGACTTCCAATCGGTCGGGTTCACCCCACTGACAACAATGCGCACGCGCACTTCGCCGGGCCCTGGTTCGAGCACGGGCCGCTCCACGAGTTGCAGGACAGAAGGGTCGCCGGTCTCGCTGTAGACGATTGCTCTCATGCTTAGCTCAACAGGGTCGAGTTGCGGAAAAATTCCCGCCAATTAGGTTGGCCGCTCGACGACCAGTGGAGGCTAGTGCCCCGGAATTCCGCTCCACGGTGCCCGCATCGTGCGCACGAAGGAGTACATCACGAGGGTGGGGTGGTGGTGTTCCAGGGCGTAGAAGATTCGCTCGCCGCTGAGGGTGACGCCGATGGTTTCCCACATTTTGGCTTCCGTGCCCTTGTCGAGTTGCAACAGATCGGCGTATTTGTCATCGAGAAGGGCGACACCGGCGGTCACAATCTCCCAAGCGATACCTTCTCCCCACAGGTTCTTCGCCGACTCGTAGACCGGATCGGTTGGCACAATTTCGTCGTGCTCGCCCGCAGGCAAGGGGAGCGTATATTCTGCGACCATCGCGGCTTGCCCGTCGGCATACCAACGCAGCACGATCCGCACCGCGCGGTTGGTGCTCAGCGGGGACAACAGCGGGGCGAGGTCGGCTGGCAGCTCGATCGTCTCGGCCATCAACACTTCTACCGACGGGGTGTAGCCCATGCGAGCCAACACCTCGCCATAGGAGACGCTCGCCTCGAAGCGGGCGCTGAGCCGGAGTGCGACAGGGTCGACCACGGTTGCGGCACCCTGGCTGCGAATCACGATTCCTTGACGTTCCAGCTGGGCCAGCGCCATCCGCACCTGCGGCCGGCTGCAGTTCAGCCACTCGGCAAGCTTGAGCTCACCCGGCAGCAAGAAGTTGGAGTCGCGGGCCGCTTCGCGCACATGACGAAGCACGCCACTGAGAATCCGCTCATCCTCGGTGAGGATGCTCGTGACGATGCGGCCTCGGGGGACCGTGATTTCCATGTGCGCTCCTAGGCGGCGATTGAGTCTCGGGCGGCCACAAAAGCCTCAACGCAACGGCTGATGTCCTCGCTTGAGTGTCCAGCCGACAACTGTACGCGAATGCGAGCTTTCCCCAGTGGAACGACGGGGAAGGAGAACGCAATTACGTACACGCCGCGCTCGAGTAGGGCGTCCGCCATGGCCACAGCCTCGTGCTCGTCGGCGAACATGACCGGGATGATGGGATGCTCGCCTGGCAGGAGCGTGAATCCGGCCTCAGCCATCCCGCTGCGGAACTGTTCAGCGTTGGCCTTCAACTGGGCGCGACTCCCGGCACCTTCGGCCACAAGATTGAGCGCTTCGATCGAGCCTGCCACCACGGAGGGCGCGACAGCGTTCGAGAACAGGTAGGGACGGGCGCGCTGGCGCAGCAGCTCAACGATTTCTGAATGGGCGCTGATGTACCCACCAGATGCTCCACCGAGGGCCTTACCGAGGGTGCCAGAAATGATGTCGACACGGTCGGAGACCCCGCAATGTTCTGGGGTTCCGGCGCCTGTGTCGCCGACGAAACCGACAGCGTGCGAGTCATCGACCATGACGAGGGCGTCGTACTGTTCGGCGAGATCGCAGATCGCTTCAAGGGGAGCGATGTAGCCGTCCATCGAGAAGACGCCGTCGGTAACGATGAGGCGGCGCCTGGCATCCTTCGCGGCAATCAGTTGAGCCTCAAGGTCGGCCATGTCACGGTTCTTGTAGCGGTAGCGGGTCGCTTTCGAGAGGCGAACGCCATCGATGATGGAGGCGTGATTGAGTTCATCAGAGATCACCGCATCCTCGGCGCCGAGCAGCACCTCAAAGATGCCGCCGTTGGCGTCGAAGCACGACGGGAACAGGATGGTCGCCTCCATGCTCAGCAGAGCCGAAAGCCGGTTCTCGAGCTCAACGTGCTGGGTCTGAGTGCCACAGATGAATCGAACGCTGGCCATACCGAAACCCCACTCGTCGAGAGCATTCTTGGCCGCGGCAACAAGGCGAGGGTGGTTGGCGAGACCGAGATAGTTGTTGGCGCAAAAGTTAAGTACCGGCTTGCCCACCGACTCGACGTGGGCGGCCTGCGCGGTGTCGAGCTGGCGCTCGACCTTGTAGAGGCCTGCGGACCGAATCTCGTTCAGGGTTTCTGCAAGTTGTTCGCGAACGTTTCCATACATGGTGCTCTCCTCAGTCGTGGGGTGCCCGGTTAGGACCAGTCGATGATGACTTTGCCGCTGTTGCCGCGGCGGGCTGTTGCGAAGGCTTCTTCCCATTGCTCGGCGGCGAATCGGTCGGTTATGACGGCTGAGACATCCAGTCCGGTGTGCACCATCGCGTTCATTGCGTACCAGGTCTCGAACATTTCGCGACCGTAGATGCCTTTGATGGTGATCATGTGAGTCACGACGGTGGCCCAGTCGATGCCGATTGGTTCAGCGGGCAGGCCGAGCATGGCGATGCGGCCGCCCTGGGTCATGTTGCCGATCATTTCGGGCAGAGCGGTGGGGTGACCGCTCATCTCGAGTCCGATATCGAAGCCTTCGACCATGCCCAGCTCGGCCTGGGCATCGGCGATGCGCTGTTGAGACACGTTGATGGCGAGGCTCACGCCCATATCGCGGGCAAGTTGCAGCCGTTCCTCGTTGACATCGGTCATCACGATGTGGCGGGCACCGATGTGGCGGGCAACTTTCGCGGCCATGAGGCCGATCGGGCCGGCACCGGTGATGAGCACGTCTTCGCCGACCATCGGAAACGACAGCGCGGTGTGCACGGCATTGCCGAGCGGGTCAAAGATTGCGGCGAGTTCCGGGTCGATGTCGGTTGGGTGCGCCCACACGTTCTGTTCGGGAATGACAACAAACTCGGCAAACGCTCCATCACGGTTTACACCAATGCTTGAAGTGAATTTGCAGAGATGGCGCCGGCCCGCTCGACAGTTTCGGCAGTGCCCGCAGACGACATGACCTTCACCCGAAACGAGGGCGCCGACCTCGACGGAGGTGACCCCTTCGCCGAGTTCGACGACATGGCCGGAGAACTCATGACCCGGAATTAACGGGGCGTTGATGGCTGAAGAAGCCCACGCGTCCCACGACTCAATATGCAGGTCAGTGCCGCAAATTCCGGTGCGGGCTACGCGAATCTTGACCTCGCCGCGAGAAGGAATAGGCTCCGGCCGTTCGGTCAAGATGAGGCCGGGTCCGGCCTTGTCTTTGTAGAGGGCTTTCATTGTTAATTCCTCTCAGGAGGAGCGACACCAGCGCGGGGTGCGCGCCTCGAACGTGCCGTACTCGACGTCTCTGTTGCTACGGTTCAGGCTAATCTCACTTGTTTACAAGTGCCACTCTTCTGCTAGCGTCATACGAATCATAAGTTGAAGGAGCGATCTGTGACCGGAATTTCCCAGCGCATCGAGGGACTATCGCTATGGGATGGCACCACCGCTCGCGGCATCGGATCGATCAGCTGGACCGGTGACCGAATCGACGCGATCGAGGCCGACACCACAACTGCCGCGGCCAGCGCGAGCACCGGCGCCAACGCATCCGAATACAGTGTGATTCCGGGGCTCATCGACACCCATGTTCACCTCGGAGGATACGCCGGCAACGACACCGTCGATTGGGTCTCTTGGCCGCTGCTGACCCCGTGGGAAGAGCAGGTCTTCCACATCGCAGCGAACGCGCACCAAGCCGCTCGCAACGGCGTCACGACTCTGCGCGACCTCGCCGGCGACGGACGCCAACTGGCCGTCAAACGCGCGTTCGATCAGGGTGTCCAGCAGGGTCCGCGCATTCTGGTGCACGGTCCGGTCGGCATGACGGCCGGTCACGGTGACTTGTTCATCCCGCCGCACTACCCGCACCGTACTCCCACCGCCGATAGCCCCGATGAGTGCCGCAAGCTTGTGCGTGAATACGCTCGGGCCGGAGTCGACGGCATCAAGATCTTCACCAGTGGGGGAGTGCTCTCAAACGGTGACAAGGTCGGATGGCGAAACCAGACCACCGCCGAAATTGAGACAACTCTCGACGAAGCCCACGCTCTTGGGCTGAAGGTTGCCGCGCACAGCCACAGCACCGAGGGAAACCAGATTGCCTTGGCTGCCGGGGTTGACTCTCTCGAACATGGCACCGGAATTACCGCAGAACAGTGGCCTGTATTGCTCGAGCGCAAAATCTCGGTTGCTCCGACGCTCATGATCAATGACGTCATTGCCGAAGCCCGGATTCCGGTCTCGGCTGAAGCTCAAGAGAAGGCGCAGGCTGTCGTGGCCGAGCGCAACGCCAACTTTGCTGCAGCAGGGCGCGCCGGTGTGCGCTTCGTACTCGGCACCGATGCCAACGGCATCTTCGTAAAATTCGGCGATCAGATGGAAGAAGTGCGTCTGATGGCCGAGATGTTTGGATGGGGCGCCGAACGTGCGCTTCAGTCCGCCACCTCTGATGCTGCTGACGCAATTGGCATGGCAGACAAGGTTGGTTCCCTCGACAGCGGAATGGGCGCCGACTTTGTCGTGCTCAAGGGCCGTCCGTGGGAAGACATCACCCAGCTTCGTACTGACAACATTGTGGCCGTCGTGTCACGTGGAGTTGTCGTGTTCGGAGAACTCCCCCAATAAACGCCGCTATCGCAGCATCTAGCAGCGCATTCCGCAGTAGCACCGCAGCGCGCACCACGCTGCACGCACAGCACCGAAAGGACCGAGTATGAACTCCCCGAAAAACCGAGCACTTCGCTGGGGCATTGCCCCCATCGGAGCGCTTGCCGCACTGGGCCTATTGGCCTCTTGCGCGGCAGGGCCAGCCGCTTCGCCCAAGACGGATATCACGATGGCAGTCACGGGCGACCCCGTATGCCTCGACCCGCAGCAAGTCACCCTCACCACGGCGCTCAACATTGGTCGCCAAGTTGTTGACTCGCTCATCGATCAGGACGCTGAGACCGGCGAACTGGTGCCGTGGCTCGCTGAGAGCTGGGAAACCAACGATGACCTCACCGAGTTCACCTTCGTGCTGCGCGACGACGTCACCTTCAGCGATGACACCGCGCTGACTGCGGACACCGTGGTCAAGAACTTCGACGCGCTCTTCGCGATGGGGTCAACTGCTTCCCTCGCCTCGCAGTACCTTGCCGGCTACGAAGGCAGCACCGCCGTTGACGAAAACACGGTTACCGTGAACTTCGAATCCTCGAACGCTCAGTTCCTGCAGGGTGCCAGCACCATCACCCTCGGGCTCGTCTCTGACGCCACCACCGAGCTCACTGCTGAAGAGCGCTGCCAGACCGTTATCGGTACCGGCCCGTTCACGATCGACTCCTACGTGGCTAACGACTCTGTCGTGATTGCTAAGCGCGTTGGCTATGACTGGGCTTCCGAGCTTCGCGGCCACAGCGGCGAAGCACTCGTCGACACCGTCACGTTCCCGATCACACCAGAGGCTGGCGTGCGCACCGGTGGACTCCAGACCGGCGAATTCGACATCATCCAGGATCTCCCGGCCGCCGATGAGGCCCGCTTCGACACTGCGGACTACAACATCTACGCCCGGGGAAACCCCGGAATGCCCACGAGCCTCGTGCCGAACACCACACGCCCCGTCGTTAGTGACGAGATCGTGCGCCAGGCAATGTTGCTCGCCACCGACCGTGCGGAAATCACCGCACTCACCGGTTCCTCGCAGTCAGAGCCCGCATCGAGCGCGCTCAGCACCGCCACTCCCGGCTACAGCAGCCAGGCAGACGCCATGGCCTACGACCTAGACGCCGCAATCGAACTCCTCGAAGACAACGGCTGGGTAGCGGGAGCTGACGGCTTCCGTGAGAAGGACGGCCAGAAGCTCACCATGAGCGTCACCGCCTTCTATGGACAGGACGTTCTCGAGGCAACGCAGATCCAGCTCGCTAAGGCTGGCATCGACCTGCAGCTCAACATCGTGACCGCCGGAGACTTCTTCGGAGCGATCGCGACCGGTGAATACGACTTCTTGAGCGCCAGCCTCACGCGAACCGACCCCGACGTTCTGCGGGTGACGTTCTCGAAGGATGCCGTCTCGAAGTGGGCCATCATCGATGACGCCGAACTGGAAGCGCTCCTCACCGAGCAGGCCAGCACGGCAGACACTACCGAGCGTGCCGCACTCATCGCCGACATTCAGGAGATGATTATTGACCGTGCGTACCTGATCCCGCTTCTCGAAGTTGCTCAGGTGCACGCCTCAACAGCTAACGTTTCTGGTCTGACCTTCGACTCGTCGTCGCGACTGATCATGTACGACGTCAGCGTTTCGGAATAGCACTCACGGGGTGATGTGACCAGCATGAAAGAGCGTCAGTCATGACACAGGTGAAAGCCTGGGCCAGCTACCTGCTGCCCAAAATCGGACAGTTTCTGTTCGTCGTCGTGGCGACCTACACGCTCGTTTTCGTGCTGGTCCATTTCCTCCCCGGTGATCCGTTGGTCGCCGCCCTTGCAGCCAAGGGCGGCGCCTCAACGGTCATCGACCCGGCCGAGCTCGATGCGCTGCGCGTGCAGTACGGGCTCGACGGAACGCTCTGGCAGCAGTACTTCGGCCACCTCATTGCGGCAGCTCAAGGCGACCTCGGCGTCTCCATCTCGACGGGCGTTCCCGTGACCGAGATGATCGGGCGCGCGTTTCCGTTCAGTGTGCAGATCGCCTCGCTCGCTCTGCTCTTCGGTGTCACCTCCGCCGTTCTCATCACGTTCTTGGCCTACGCTGCGCCGTGGCAGTGGCTACGCCAGCTGCTGCTGCAGATTCCCCCATTCGGGATCGCCGTGCCCGCCTTCCTCAGCGGTTTGCTGCTGATCAGTGTCTTCGCCTTCAGCCTCGGATGGTTGCCCTCGGCTGGCGCTCGCAGTCTTGACGCCGCCATTCTGCCCGCCATTACCCTCGCGCTACCGGTCGGAGCGTTGTTCTTCCAGGTCTTTTCGTCCGCCGTGCTTGAAGCGCAAAACAGCCCCTACGTTTTCACCGCAATTGCCAAGGGTGTGCCGCCTCGCCGCATCTTCACCAAGCACCTCCTTCGTAACGCCCTACTGCCCTCCATCACCATTCTCGGTCTGCTCATCGGGTATCTGGCCGGGGGTACCGCCGTGGTTGAGACCGTATTCTCGCGGGACGGAATCGGCCGAATGACCGTGAATGCTGTACTCGCCCGCGACATCAATGTGATTCAGGGCGTCGTGCTTCTGGTCGGTGCGATCTATGCGCTCGTTAACCTGCTGGTGGATGTTGCCTACGGCTTCATCGACCCCCGCACCAGAGTGGGCGGCGCCTCGCGGCCGCGCACCAGACTGGGGGAGAAGAAGTGAACAACTTCCGTAAGCCCGGGTTCGTTCTCGGCCTCATTGTTATCGCGATCGCGATCGTCGCATCGCTGGCGCCGAACCTGCTCGCGACCCATGATCCGTTCGAATCGGTAGCGACAGACCGACTGCTACCACCGAGCGCCGAATATCTCTTCGGCACCGACAACCTTGGTCGCGACCTTTACTCACGCGTTGTACACGGTGCGGCGCTTTCGCTTCTATCGGCATCCCTCGCCGTCGTGGTCGGTGTTGTTGTTGGCGCACTTGTCGGACTCATCTCAGGCTTCATCGGTGGCCGCACTGACTTCGTGATCATGCGCTTCGTGGATGTGCTCATCGCAGTCCCCGGCGTTCTCCTCGCTCTGATCGTGGTCGCCAGTCTCGGCTTCGGGCCCTTCTCCCTTGCACTCGGTGTCGGACTCGGTGCCGCCGGAAGTTTCGCGCGCGTCATGCGGTCGCAAGTGATCCGCATCCGCAGCGAAGAGTATGTGGAGGCAGCACGAACCCTCGGCGTTCGCTCGCCCGCAATCCTGCTGCAGCACGTACTGCCGAACGCGGCCCGGCCTGTCATCGCAATGGCCGCACTCGAGATGGGCACCGCGATCCTCTCGGTGTCCGCGTTGACCTTCCTCGGCTTCGGCGCGCCGCCGCCCGCGCCCGAGTGGGGGGCTCTCGTCTCGGCAGGACGTGACTACGTGGCCACCAACCCCGGACTCAGCATCATTCCCGGCGCGGTGATTCTGGCGGTAGTGCTCGCCGTGAACCGGGTAGCACGCGCGATCGGAGGCGACGAATGAGCGATCAGCACCCCGCGGCGAACGCAGCAGCAGACGCGAACGTGGTAGACGACGACAACATCCTCGTGGTGCGCGACCTGCACGTCTCCTACGCGACACGCTCGGGGGCTGTTCCTGCGGTCCGCGGCATCAACTTCGTCGTTCCGCGCGGCAAGATCGTGGCAATTGTGGGCGAATCAGGCTCGGGTAAGAGCACCACGTCGCAAGCGCTGATTCGTCGGCTGGCATCCGGTGGTCGGATTGATAGCGGCACGATCGAATTCGAGGGCCGCGATCTTGGTGCCCTGCCGGAACGAGCTTTGCGAACCATCCGCGGTGGCCGTATCGGCTTCGTGCCGCAAGACCCGAGCAAATCGCTCAACCCTCTCATGCGTGTTGGCGAGCAGATCGCCGAAGCACTGCGCCTGCATCTCAAGCTAGACAAGGCGAAGGCGGCGACCGAAGCGGTGCGCATTCTGGCTGAGGTTGGTTTGTCAGATCCGGATGCTCGCGCCACCCAGTTCCCGCACGAACTGTCCGGGGGGATGCGCCAGCGAGTGCTTATCGGCATCGCGTGGGCCTGCAACCCGCAACTGGTGATTGCAGACGAACCGACCAGCGCCCTCGACGTCACCGTGCAACGCCATGTACTCGACAACATCGACGAGCTCGTGCGCCGCCACAACACCTCCGTAGTTCTTGTCACACACGACCTTGCGGTTGCCGCCGATCGCGCCGATTTCGTTGCGGTCATGAGTAACGGCGAAATCGTGGAGCAGGGGGCTACCGCGCAGGTGCTTTCGGCACCTACCCACGACTACACGAAGAAGCTGGTGCAATCCGCGCCAGGTCTGGCCAGCGGTCGACTCACTCCCACGACGACAGCGCTCGGCGAGCAGCAAGAGTCATCGGCGGGCAAGCTCTTCACCCACACGCGTGCGACGCCCGCATCGACTGCGGATGCCGCTGCTGAT
>Ga0209344_10001273_pt1 | contig 34024 bp, 31 predicted proteins | sample Cruoilmetagenom6_FD_187293 | JGI IMG/M metagenome (GOLD analysis project Ga0209344, IMG submission 187293) | Oil polluted marine microbial communities from Coal Oil Point, Santa Barbara, California, USA - Santa Barbara Oil Seep Sample 6 (SPAdes)... | ecosystem: Environmental > Aquatic > Marine...
TGTTTTGGGTTGGGTGAGGTCCCAGTTATCTTCTGAAAATTTTCCTGGGTAGGTTTCCATAAAGCCAACGTTTTTTGCAGCCAGCATTTTCATCATCTGGCTGATGAGTTGTTGATCACCTGCGGCTTGTTTTTCAACGAAGTTTAATTGATCTTGTGGCTTAAGACCCATGGCCTGCTCATAGATAGATTCTATTTTTTTCCAATGATTTATATTCATGCTTGCATCTGTTGTGTGATCTGTCTTGTCCAATATGCCAGTGCCTGAAAATGTGTTGGGCTAACCGGCTTCAATGGTTTAAATTACAAGCAGGTTTGTGTAATGATTGAATGCATTTGTCATCACATCATTATATCCTAAGGATGAAATATAGATTGCATATTCGACAACAGGCATTGGCCTTGTGCGTCATAAGGACAGAAAAAGTGTTATGAGGCAGTGATTTCAAGTATTTAACACGTCAAGTCAGTTAAAATAACCGCATTATTGTCATGAGAGTATAAATGAGCATCAACTGGTTCCCGGGGCATATGCATAAAGCCCAAAAAGAAATTAAACAATTGTTGCCTGAAGTGGACTTGGTGATTGAGGTTTTAGATGCACGTTTGCCTTACAGTTCGCAAAACCCACTGTTACAAAAGCTACGAGGTCTTACGCCTTGTATTAAGCTGTTAAATAAATCCGATTTGGCTGATGAGGCATTGAATCAAATTTGGGTGGATGAATTGCAACGAGATGAAACGGTTAAAGCTTATGCTGTAAATACCTCTGACAAATCATTGATTAAACAAATCCCTCAATGGTGTTTGAATTGGTTTCCTCATCGTGAAGTTAATAAAAAACCGATTCAAGTGATGATTATGGGAATCCCTAATGTGGGGAAATCAACCATCATCAACATCATGGCAGATCGCACCATTGCAATAACCGGTAATGAAGCAGCAGTCACCAAAAGGCAGCAAAGAATTAAACTGCCCGGTAATGTTATTTTACATGACACGCCGGGTGTTTTATGGCCCAGATTTGATAACCAAAACAGTGCCTATCGATTGGCCGTAACCGGTGGCATCAAAGACAATATTGTTGAAGCAGAAGACAAGGCTTTTTTTCTTGCCGAGTATGTGATGGTCGCGTATGCAAAAGAAGTGGCTGAACGCTATGACATCGAAACCATGCCGAATGAACCCTATGATCTTTTGGTTAAAATTGGCCAACAACGAGGTGCATTGAAAGCCGGTGGACGGGTAGACTTAGCCAGAATATCTAGTCTGTTTCTCAATGAATTCAGGGCAGGTACAGTGGGCAGAATAACCTTGGAAACCCCTGAGATGATGCGTCATGAATTGGTCGAAGTAGAACGTATTTTGGCAGATAAGGCGGCTAAAAAAGCAGCCAGAAAATCCCAGCATCAAGGTAGAAAATGATATATCAACCGCCAATGGACCCATATTTGGAAGTGCTCTACCAAGATGATGATGTGCTGGTTTTAAATAAACCATCAGGTTTGTTGTCTGTGCCAGGAAGACAAGAAAAACACAAAGATTCCCTACAGTCTCGCGCCCAAGAAAAGTTTCCTACTGCCACCACTGTTCATCGCTTAGACATGGAAACTTCTGGGGTAATGGTGATGGCATTAAATAAACCCAGTCATGTTGAACTCAGTCGTCAATTTGAACAACGTAAAGTCAAAAAAAAATACATTGCTCGAATATTTGGCCACCCAGCAACTTCATCTGGAACAGTGAATGTGCCTCTGATTTGCGACTGGCCCAATCGACCCAAACAAAAAGTCGATTATGAACAAGGTAAAAAGGCATTAACTCATTGGCAAGTCATCGAAAAAGATGCCTTGACCACGCTGTTAGAATTGAAGCCGACCACCGGTAGATCTCATCAACTCAGAGTTCACATGTTGCATCTTGGTCATCCCATAGTAGGGGATCAGCTTTACGCCACAGGTGATGCACTTAAGCACTCAGACAGACTGCAACTACATAGCCAGCAATTGAACTTCACCCACCCCCAAAATAAACAAACTATGGACTTTGTGACAGATCCTGAATTCTGAGAACGATGAAGTGATTATGAATGATTCGTAGCTGATTAACAGATAAATCAAATATCAGTGTGTCTGATTATACAAAATGACCTGTTTTAAAATTCAGTTCAAATAGGGGGTATATTATTTATATCTAAAAAAAAGGGTGTAATAAGTACACCCTTTTTGATATCAATCATTTCAATGCTTGTTTATTGTTGTAATTTTTTTCTTGAAATAAAAGCCAATGACAGCAACAAGGCAAAGATGCCATACCATTGCAAAGATGGGACTGATTGTGGCTCATTTGCAACAGGTGAACCTGCAGTTGTAACATCAACATCGTCTATAAAGAAGTTGACTCCGGCATCACCTTGTGTGATAGCGTGAAATTCTAAATCAACAGTTTGACCTTGGTAGGCACTGATGTCTACATTTATGTTAGAGTATCCGAAAGTGCCACAGGTTGGGTCAGTTTGATCTATATAGTAGACCTGATCTGTGTTAATTAAAACTTCCATAAAGCCAGTACCATCACAAACAGCTGATTCAAAAGCAAAACTTAAAGTAGCGGTTCCAGCGGGTGGAATGGTGATGCTTTGAGAAACACTGCCTTCTTCTACCAAGCCCGTAATGCCTCCAAACCAGACCCAAAATAAACCGCTGTTTGGTCCAGTGCCCAAACCAGTTCCGCAAAATACATCGTCACAGATGGGTGTGCCAAAATTAGAAGAAAATTCGGTCCATGAGCTATTGGGTGTGCCTGATTCAAAGCTTGGGTCAGCAACGATTCCTGCTCCAGTATAGGCGGTACCTTGTGCGGGTTGACCATTATTAGTGAGTCTCTCCGTTTGAGCAGAAGCCACCGTAGTTAAAGTAAGCAAAAGATAAAATAAAGCTTTTTTCATTGTTTCCTCCAAGGGGTTATTAATATTTTTATCTCCAGTATGTTATTAAAGTGTTAAACGGAATGCAATATTATTGCCTTGAATTATGGCAATTTATTGGTTTAACCTTATAATTAGGAACATATTTGATTTATTCTTTAATGAATAGTCTTGATTATATTGGTTGCGAATAGTATAAATATTCACTTTCTGAACAAATAATTCACTATGAACAGCACATTTCGTCGCAACATTCTTTTCATGTCTTTATTTTCTCCCTCATTGTATGCCGAGCCGCAAAGTTCGTTCTCTTATGAGGGTAAATCCTATTTTGTACAGAGCAGTGGTATCAGGGTCTTGGAAAAAGACCAAGTCACTGAATTTGAGGTGAATACAAAGGTGATTTCGGTTAAACCAAAATCAACTTACCAAAGTGCTGAGGTGAATAATTACCTCAGTCAACAAAATTTAACTGTGCTGCGAGTGGCATCGACCGGCTTTATGGATATAGACGTCAGTTCTCGAGGCGATTTTCAAACCGTTTTATTCGAATTGGTTAACAGTGGTTTATTTGATGTTGTTGAGCCAACGACTTATGGTCGATATGGTTTTGTTCCTAATGATACGCAGTATGCTTCACAATGGCATTTACCACAGGTTCATGCACCCGATGCTTGGGATTTAACATCGGGGGCTGCATCAGTTGTGGTAGCGGTTTTAGATTCCGGGACGGAGTTTACCCATGATGATTTGGGCAGTGGCAGTGATGGTTATCAAAATGTTTGGCTAAATGCAGGGGAGGATGCTTGGAGCGATCCCGATGACCCGACTACAGGCAATGGCATTGATGATGATGGCAATGGCTTTGTTGATGATTGGAAAGGTTATAATTTTGATTTGGGTACCAATGACAGTTCTGGTCTTTTTTATCATGGTACAGCAGTGGCTGGAATGGTGGCTGCGAAAACCAATAACAATTTAGGTGTGGCTGGTGTGGCTGGTGGGAACAACAGCGCAGGTGTTTCCATTATGATAGGAAATATTGGAGTCAATTCCCCCAATGGGTCGGTATTGGATGATGCCATTTTATATGCGGCGGCTCAAGGTGCAAGAATCGTACAAATGAGTTTGACGGTTGGGAGCAGTGCAGCCATTGATGCAGCCATTGATGACGTGTATAACAATCATGGGGTGTTGGTGGTTAATGCAGCTGGAAATAGCGCGACTAATTTCGTGGGTTATCCTGCCTCTCACCCCAATGTGATGGCCGTAGGAGCAACCAACCAGGTTGACAGTAAAGTCTCCTTTTCTCAATATGGTCCCAATCTTGAAATTGCCGCACCGGGTGTGGATATGTTGATGCCCACCACTGGTAATGGCTACACGACCAGCGATGGCACTTCCTTTTCTGCACCATTGGTATCGGGTGTTGCCGGTTTGGTATTCAGCAGACATCCCACACTAAGCAATATTCAAGTTCGTGAAATTTTAATTCAGTCAGCTGATAAGGTGGGGGGGTATGATTACAATCATGACTTGAGTGACCCAGGACGTTCATTGGAGTTGGGTTATGGACGGGTCAATGCTGAATCGGCGCTGTTATTGTCAGATTTGTACGCCCCGTTTAATGGATTAATTTTTAAAGATGGTTTTGAAGGAGATGTCATTTTTGTAGATGGTTTTGAATAAATCAATACAATAGCTATATAGAAGGATCAATAAGTGTGAATATAAACAATTCCGAACGACTCAATTTTAAATTAATGGGTGCTAAAGATGCGATGTTGTTGTTTGAGTTGGATCAAGATGCTGCAGTAATGAAGTACATCAATGGTGGAAAATTAACTTCAATGAAGGAAATTAAGGAAGTGTATATTCCTAGAATGGCTGAATACACCCGTGCTGAAAAGGGTTGGGGGCTGTGGCAAGTGAACGTCACAAACACCCAAGAGTTTATTGGTTGGATTTTGGTGCGTCCCATGCATTTTTTCAGTGAGCAACCACAATGGAATAATTGGGAGTTAGGCTGGCGATTTAAGCAAGCTTCATGGGGCAAAGGGTATGCCACTGAAGCAGCTAAACAAATCATGAACACCCTGGCTTCAACTCAATCTGTAAAGTATTTTTCTGCCATTGCCGTTCCAGATAATTTAGCTTCAATTAACATCATGAAAAAATTGGGTATGCAATACCTGAAAACCGATTTACATCAAGATCCTTTGGGTGATATGAAAGTGGTGTATTATCAAGTCAGTAATTGTCTTTGATTTGCAATATTTACTGTGATAACTATAAGGTGAAACTGACTGCCTAGTTCAAAATGGTTTGGAGCTTTTGTTTTAAACCGAAGAGCAGGGCCGTTGGCTTTGTATCACCTTCAACAATTGGTCCTTCAAGCTTATAATAAACAGATAAAACAACATGAGTAAATTATCATGATAGAAAGTAAGCTAAGCTTTAATAAAAAACACAGTACGCACAGAGAAACCCTGTATAAGTTTTTAATTTTGGTAGCTATTCTTTTGGCGTATTTTGTTTATATGAGTAAGCAATATGGTGCCAGTGAAGGGTTGCTGTTGTCAGTATTAAGTTGGAGTTTCTTTGTGTTATGTACCCCCATTGCTGATGGTGGTTTTATTGTGGCATTTCCAGTCCGGTTATTATTCAAAGTAAAAATGGTGACCACACAAATAATTACATGGTTGTTGGCGTTGTTGTTCAATATATGGGCTTTCAATGTAACTGCTGATATTTATGAAAAATCTGCAGTGACTCAAGTCTTATATAAAATATTGCAGACACCTTATCCGTATTGGGGTATTTTGATTGTCAGTGCTTTGGGTACATTTTTATCTATATATTTTGGTGATGAAATGTTGGATGTTACCACACACAGTGAACGGGAAAAGCACCACAAACATGGCTTTAAATACCGTTTAATTTTGGTGCTTGGTTTGGGTCTGTTAACCGTCGCAGCTTATTATCAATTAATCAGTCAACTTGACATTGTGCTACCAGGATGATGTAACAATGAAAACAATTCAACTGATTAGACATGCCAAGTCAAGCTGGGAACATCCAAATCTGAGTGATCATGAAAGACCTTTGAATGAGAGGGGAATGAATGACAGTCAAATCATGTCGCAGGCTTTGTTTGAGGCCGGTGTAGAGTTTAATCAGGTGTATTGTAGCTCAGCAAACCGTGCACAGTTGACAATACAAAACATTGCTGAATATTGGCAAGGTCGAACAATAAATTGGCAGACCAGCCAGGATTTGTATGTGTTTTCTGGATCAGCAATTTGGCGATTTCTACAACAGTTAGATGATGAATGGAACCATGTCACCCTGCTGGGCCACAACCCTGCATTATCTGATTTTATCAATGAAACCCAAGCTTTCAGGATTGATAATTTGCCTACCTGTGCTTATGTTTCATTGGCATTCTATACAAAACAGTGGTGTCAAATACCAGAACATCATGCAAATAAATTAGGCTTTTATAAACCTAAAATGTTCAGACCTTAAAGTGAAAGTAGTGTCACGCTGATGATGTGTTAAAATCAATCACGATTTAAAGAGGTCTTGTTTATGAAAAACTTAATAACATTAACAATTTTAGTCATAAGTCTTGTTGGCTGCTCTGAAAGTGAGTCACAAAATGAGCGCGGTAGCAAAGAAAAGACTGGCAGTCAAAAAGAGCATCTATTGAGTGATCAACAAAAGATGATACAAAAAGCCAAAGACGGAGAAAAACTGATAAAAGAAGCAGATGACAAAAGAAGAAAAGCACTGGATGATCAAGGCGGCTAAGAATTAATGACTGGTTTTAGTGATTTAAATCATAATCATTTAACAACACTTGATGGCTTGTTCTTGGCGGGTTAAACTGATTGCTTTGGAACTTAAAAATGGCAACCATTAATTTCAAAGGCCAACCGATAAACACCAGTGGTCAATTTCCTAAGATAGGAGAACAAGCCCCTGATTTTAAATTGGTTAAAGCTGATTTATCAGAAACCACATTAGCAGATTACAAAGGAAAGGCTGTGGTATTCAATATATTTCCCAGTGTAGATACTGCAGTTTGTGCATTACAGTTAAAAACATTCAGCCAAAAAGCGGGTCAAAGAGATGATGTGGTGATGTTATTTGCTTCTATGGACTTGCCGTTTGCCTTGAATCGTTTTTGTGCCGCTGAAGGTGTAAAAAATGCAGTCACAGCATCAGATTTCAGACACCACAGTTTGGCTGAAAATTATGGTGTAAAAATGTTAGATGGCCCATTGGCAGGTTTATATGCCAGAGCCACTTTGGTTTTGGATGCGGGGCATCAAGTAATTTACAGTGAATTGGTCAGTGATGTTGTTAATGAACCTGACTACGATGCAGCCATGGCATCATTGGATTAAGCTTCGTTAAATAAACCATTTGTTTGGCAGATTGGGTGGTTCGTACTGTGTCAAGTAGTCAACTGCTGCTTCTGGTGTCTGGCTGATGTGATACAGTTGACGGTATTCAGCTTTGGCAAAGCGCTCACTGTAAATGTGTTCAAACATATCAAACAGTTTTTGATAGTATCCATCAGTGTTTAAGAAAACAATGGGTTTTTGATGGTAACCGAGTTGTTTTAAGGTCATGACTTCTAACATCTCTTCTAGTGTTCCAAAACCTCCGGCTAATGCAATGAAACCATCAGCCAATTCAATCATTTTGGCTTTGCGGCTGTGCATGTCATCGGTGATAATCAGTTCGTCATCAATGGTATTAACCACGCCATCAATTTGAAGTGCTTTAGGGGTAACGCCAATGGTACGTCCTTGGTGGTTTTTAATTGATTTTGCTACTTGTCCCATTAAACCCACCATTCCACCGCCATAAACCAACTCTATGTTTTGAATTGCCATCAATGCACCCAGCCCATCGGCTTGGTCAAAATATATTTTTTTGATGTGGTCAGACGAAGAACAATAGACAGCCAATCGATTAATTTTCATTGTTTGTATCCTCAGTAGGGTTAATGCGAAAAGTTTGAATAGTGACTGGCCAGCTGACTTCTCTGGTTTCATCATCACCCCAAGCAGCTGTTAAGTCTTGTAAAATCAGATTTCTGGGGTCGGTGCCATTTTCTGCCATGTATTTCTGGGTGGCTGACCAGGTGCCAAGGTAGCCGATTAAATGTTTCAAAGTCCATTGTTTTTTCATGGTGCAATTGGGTGCTTGTATAGGCGTGAATGGGAAGTCAATGGTGGTGTATCTTTGTTCAATGTGCTTGCGTTCTTGTGGCCAATACTCACCAACAATACTTTCATAATAAGTACTGATTATTTGATCAACTGCCGGTGTGATTTGGTGCAACTCATAACACCAAACAGCCAACACTGCATCGTTTTTTGCAACCCGTTCAACTTCTTTAAAAAACAAGTCGAATTCGAACCAATGTAAGGCTTGAGCCACTGTAATCAAATCCACACTGTGGTCTTTGAGTGGGCTTTGATGAGCCAGTGCCACTTCATACTCAACCCGTGGGTAAATCATTGCGCTGTAAATCTGGGATTCGCTGGCGTCTGTACCTATCACATAGGAAAAAAATTGAGACAGAGCAACAGCTGCTTGACCATTGCCTGTCGCACAGTCCCAGGCTAAAGAAGTGTTACGACACTCTGAAGCCAACCAAGCATATAGCTCGGTGGGATATTCTGGTCTATAAATGCTGTAATCTTCAGCTTGAACTGAAAAATAATCTTTGAATTCAGGGTTCATAATTTATAAAGGTTGTTGTTTTTTTAACTTTCGATAATTAAACCGATTGGGGTGAATCATCTTACATAAATCGGTTTCAAGTGGCAAAGCTTGTCCGCAGATAATTGCCACTAAGTATTCCGCCAGCAATGGAGCAGATGTGTAGCCTCTGGAACCTAAGCCGCTAAGCACATATAAATTTTTAACAGTTTTAGCGACAGGGTATGTTTGCCAATGACGTCCGTGATGTAAGTCTTGATAATCAACAGCAAACTGGTTTTGATTAATAACAGGGCCACATAAGGGTAAGTGGTCAGGTGTAGTGGCTCTGATGGCAGTATGTGATCCCAGCTGTACTGCCCGTTCAAGTGAATCAAAAAAGGTGTAGTTATGCCAATGACTGGTATTTCTTGTGCGGTGGTTACCGACAGCAAATGAATCATGCCGCCACTGGTTTTCAGTCACATGATCAAAAGTGGCACCGAGTAAATAACAGCTGTCTTTTTGATTTTCCTCAATTGGAATGATATATCCTTGGTTGAGTAGAATGTGTTTTAAATTAAGTGATGTTTTGGTTTTTAAGGTATTGGTTTGACCCAGTTTAGCTGTCAAAGAAAGGTTTTGATGTTCTGTTAAGATTTGTGAGTGGATACCGGCTGCGATAACTAATAAATCACATTGTTGTATTGTTTGTTGGTGCTTGTTTTGTAAACACCAAGTGTCTGCATGATGTTGGATACTTTCTACTTCAGCAAGTATCCAGTCATCCACGTAATTCAGCCAGTTTTCAGCCAGTAGGTTGGTGTCAAGATAACCGGCATTGGGATACAGAATGTGGTTGTGCTTAAATTGTATTAAGTCTTCAGATAATGACAGGCTTTGTAGTGACAGTTTCCTTTGTTTTTCTTGTTGACTGGTGACACTCTCAAGAACGCCTATTGGCGTAAAACATTGGGTATTGTATTGTTTTAAAGCGAATTCAAATGCACGCATGTAAAACAAGGCTTCTGGTGTACTTTTTGCTGTTAACATGGGCATGACCATGGCGTGTGAATTCCCAGAACCTGCTTTCATGGGTGATGGGTTTTTATCAATCAAGGTGGTGTGAAAGCCTTTTTTCTTAAAGCTTCTGGCTAAACTCATGCCTGCAATGCCAGCACCTACAATGGTTACCTTTTTAGTGTGCCTGGCTTTGGGTAATGGCCACCAGGGCTGTTTGTCGGTAACTGAAGCCAATGGTTGAATGTAACGTGCTGTGAGCATGTCTCGTTTTGGCCCAAAACCAGTTCTTTTGGATACGTTAAATCCAGCGGCTTCTAAACCTTTTCGAACTGCTGATGCGGCAGAATAAGTGGCCAAGGTGGTGGTGTGTTGTGACAGTCGTGCCATTTCTTCAAATAATGAATCACACCACATTTCTGGGTTTTTGCGTGGAGAAAATCCATCTAAAAACCATGCATCTACTGGTGCGCTTAATTGTTTTAAACACGCATTCACATCCCCAAAGCACAACATCAATGTGATGTCTTCAGTGATCTGATAATGGTGAAATCCGCACCGGAACGAGTTGTATTGTTGTTGTAATTTTTGACTCAGGGTGGTTACTTCAGGAAACAGTTTATGCGCTTGAGCCATGTCAGCCAAACTCATGGGGTAAAGTTCTGTGCTGATGTAGGTGAGACGTTGTTGTGATGGTTTGGTTCGGTTTTGCCAAGCTAAACAGGTGGCGAGAAAATTGAGCCCGCTTCCAAAACCAGTTTCGGCAATACAAAAAGTGCCATCATTAGGCAGTTGTTGCCAGCGCTCGATGAGTTGATTGCCTTCAATAAAGACATGTTTTGTTTCTGCCAAGCCGTTGATGTCATTAAAGTAAACATCTTCGAAAACAGTCGAACGGGGTTGGCCATCTTTAAGGGTGATGTTGGCTTCTTTTAGGTAAGCCATTTGCAGCGGATTCATGCCCGCATTATATCGATTTTGCCCCAATTAGTCAGGGTTAATCAGGTTTTGTGTCATGCCTTGGTTGCATTCAGTGCAGATGAATTGGCTGTGATTGAAGGGGGTGTCTCTGGACTCGTGCTCATTGACTCTTAAATAAATGACGTTGACATGACAGGAGCCACAAGTAATCTCGATGATGTTGGATTTGGTATCTTGTAATTCTGTTTTACCCATATGCTTTGTTTCCTCAACAACATTATGTCAAATTAATTCAATAAAGCTTATTAAAATTTTATTTATCGGCTTTCAACATACAATTAACGGTATTTTTTAAAAGGCTTCAGTTAAAATAGCAACCAATATGACAAAAATTAATCACAAAGTGACCATTCCTGGGTATCGCATCATACGTAAAGTGGGTGAAGGTGGCATGAGTGTGGTTTATTTGGCATACCAAGAATCACTTAAAAGAGAAGTGGCATTAAAGGTCATGAGACCAATCATTACCGATGAAGAAAATGTGGTTCGTCGGTTTGAACAAGAGGCGGAAATCATAGCCAAACTCTACCATCCTAATATAGTCAGTATTTATGAAGTGGGTCATGTGGATGATGATGTTTTGTATTATTCAATGCCCTATTTACAACATGGAGACCTCACCTCATTCGCCTATCACAATGACGATGAGTTAAAAGAAGTGATGTCTGGCATATGTGATGGTTTGGCATATGCACATACACAAGGTGTGGTTCATCGCGACATCAAACCAGAAAATATATTATTTGATCAATTTGGACATGTACAAATAGCTGACTTTGGAATTGCTTTAAGTACGGGACGACGGCGTTTTACTCGAGAAAACCGCATTGTGGGAAGTATTTATTACATGAGTCCTGAACAAGCGCAATCTAAACACGTAGATGCACGTTCGGACATTTATGGTTTGGGTGCCATTTTGTTTGAAATATTAACCGGTGATCCTGTATTTAACGAAGAGGATGACTTGTCCTTGATGATGGCGCATGTGAGTACAGACATCCCATTGCTCCCTGAAGCGCTGTCACATTGGCAACCAATTATTAATAAATGTTTGGCCAAGTCACCCAATCAAAGGTACCAAAGCATGGCTGCTTTAAAATCGGCCATTCAAGCTGTCAAACAAAAAGCACAGCCAACACAGCGTAGTTACTACCTGAAAACACTGGCAGTGACAGTGATTGTGGGGATTGTGTTGTGGCAGTTTTGGCCACAACAAAACAAAACAAAAAGCTCAATTACAGTCCCAGTAACCACTTTGAATCCTTCTGCTGCGAAGGTTGACATGAATGGCCAATCTTCAGAAGTTGATTTAAATGAAGGTGCACACAAAGTGCTTAACGTTTTGAGCGAAGACAAAGTCAAAGAATTGATTTCAGATGCACAGTCCAATATAAAAACCAAACAATTAACCACACCGGCTGATGACAATGCTTTGGACCAGATTTTAACAGTATTACGTAATTTGCCCACGCATCAAGTGGCCAGAGGCTTGCTTTCAGATGTGATGGCTGGTTACTATGACTTGGCTTACCAAGCCGTACAAAAAAATGACTTGGAACTGGCTACACAGTTTGCTGAGTCGGTGGCTGAGGTGAGACACCGGACCATATTAACTGATGAGCATTTGATGGCCTTTTTGGAACAAAATACCAAATTAGAAAGTAGTTTGTTGCTGGGGGCGATTGCTGAAAAAGTGAAAACAGCAAAGGCCAGAGTGAATCATGATAAAGCCAATCAATTGATTGATTTGGTTGATAAAATCATGCCAGGGCATCAAATAATTGCAGAACTAAATGACGTGATTGAGGATTTACCATCTTCGGGTCAAATTCTGACTGACAGCAAAGGGTTGAAAAGTGTTGTGGTATTGCCCCAACACAATGAAATCATGGGTTTAATTAATTATGGCTTGGCTGTTTCACAAGCTGAAGTGAGTTGGCAACTGTATAACCAATTTACAGAAGCCACTGATCACGCCATTAGTCGATGCAAATCTGAAATTGGTTCTAACATGATTTTCAGTCAGAGAAGTTACCTTAAACCTGGATTTGCTGTTAAAGACAACATGCCAGTTGTTTGTATCACTTGGCAGGATGCCAATGCTTTCATTCAGTGGTATAACCAACAAACAGGTTTGGCATATCGATTGCCAACCCCCTTGGAATGGCGGCATTTGCTTAAACTCAGTGGCAATCAACAGCCAAAGTGTGGTTCTGCAAATACAGCCGGTGTTGAATTTCCAAATAAGGATGAAGCATGGGTCGCATTTGAATGTGATGATCGTTTCCCATTTTTGGCTCCCAGCAACCAACTTAAAAAAAATACATTGGGCTTATGGGGCTTCCATGGCAATGCAGCAGAATGGTTAGCAGGGTGTGAAGCATTGGGTAAAATAAAGTCCATGTTTAATTCAGAAGATCTTTGTGAGAGTAACCCCGTAGCTGGATATTCATGGTTATCAGGTGGTAATGATAAACAACAGGTAAAACAAGTAAAATTCGATCAGGCTTGGTCACATATTGGCTTCAGGTTGGTCAGGAATCTAAATTAGAGTAAAGACATGACAACAGAGACTAAACCCACATTTTTTACTGAAACAGAAGCCCGGGTGGTGGCTTGTTTAATGGAAAAACAATTAACCACTCCTAACAATTACCCTTTAAGCATGAATTCATTGTTATTGGCTTGTAACCAAAAAACCAACCGTGTGCCTGTGATGAGTTTAACTGAAGGACAAGTCGGGCACACAGTGAGTCAACTTGAAAGTAGAAATTTAGTGGGTGTAGATTATGGTGGACGCGCCAATCATGTGACACATCGCGTGTTAACTGCATTGCATATTGATCGTAAACAACAAGCTGTCTTGGCTGTTTTGATGGTCAGAGAGCCATTAACACTCAATGACATTAAAACCAAAACGGCTCGGATGGCAGATTTTGAAGGTATAGAAGAAGTATTGGCTGTGGTGGAATCCATGATTGATAGAGATGAGCCTTTGGTGGTGCGTTTGCCTAAATTAGCTGGAAGTAGAGAAGAGCGATTTACTCATTTACTTTGTGGTGAGGTGGAAGCAGAAAAAATGTTGGCTCAAGTGAAAACGGTCAGTGTCAGTCGCACCAGCAAAATTGATGAATTGGAACAAAGAATTATACAATTGGAAAATCAAGTGGCTGAATTGATGGGGCATTTTAACAATTAATCCAATTTAATTGGCTCAATGTAGTTCACGTCGGAATTAAATTAAAATCATGAAAAAGACTTCATTAGTTAAAGTCTTGCATCAATGGCCGATGTTGACCATGTTGCTTGCTGCTTTGATAATCAGTAGCTCCAGCGTTTGGGTTAAGTTGGCTGACATGGGCCCCACAGTGGTGGGGTTTTATCGCATGTTTATCGGTGGTTTGGTGTTGCTTGTCATTTGTTTAGTACAAGGCAGAAGGCTTTGGTACAGTTTGAGCTATTTGCTTTGGCTGTTATTGGGTGCGGCATTCTTTGCTATAGATTTATGGCTCTGGCACCGTTCAATTCATTATGTAGGCCCAGGCTTGGCCACGGTATTGGGTAATGTACAAGTGTTCTTTATGACCTTGTTTGGTTACTTGTTTTTGAATGAAAAAATAAGTTGGAAATTTTTTCTTGGCTTGATTCTGACTTTTTGTGGGCTGTTTTTATTGGTGGGGCTGCAGTGGGGTGAATTGTCTGTAAATTACCAGCTGGGTGTAGTGTATGGCATATCAACAGCATTGGCGTACACTGGGTTTATGTTGTCACTGCGTCATGTACAAAAGCTTTCACATGCCTTGTCTCCAATGGCTAATTTAGGTGTTTTGTCACTCATGAGTGCGCTGATCTTAGCGATTATGGTGGTTTCTGAGGCTGAATCATTTTACATCCCAAACATGACTTCATGGTTGTCGGTGATTGCTTTGGGTGTTTTTTGTCAAGTCATTGGCTGGGTGTTGATAACCAAAACGATGCCTTCTTTACCGACGTCCATTGTGGGTTTGTTGTTGTTACTCCAGCCAGCCATGTCGATGCTTTGGGATGTGTTGTTTTTTGCTCGACCAACGGGTGTGCGTGATATGGTTGGATTGGCTTTTGTTTTATGTGGCATTTATGTGGCAACACTTAAGCGAAGAAAGAGAGCGTGAGTGTAAAAGCAGGAATAACTGTGGAGCTTGTTGAAGGCATTGATTAAACTGTATGATTGCTATTGACCGATTCTTTCAATGAACTCAAACCATTCTGTTAATACTGTTTTATTTAAAGCGATTTTGTTGATGCTGATTGCGGCATTGGGCTTCAGTTTGATGAATGTCTTGATTCGTTGGACATCCGGTGAATTGCACCCTTTTCAAATAGCATTTTTCCGTAACCTTTTTGGTTTGGTTTTTATGCTGCCTTGGTTGATTAAATATGGTTTTCGCAGTTTCAAAACTGATCGCTTGCCTTTGTTTTTTATTCGTGCCTTGTTGGGTTTGTTCTCCATGTTTTGTTATTTTTGGGGCATCACTGTTTTACCGCTGGCCAAAGCCGTGGCTTTGAGCTTTACCGTACCTCTGTTTGTAACCATTGGGGCAGCGTGGTTCCTCAAGGAAGATGTGAATTGGCGTCGTTGGGTTGCGGTATGTGTTGGTTTCATCGGCACCTTAATTATCTTACGCCCTACAGTTGATGGTGATTTATTTGCTTCTTTGGTGGTTATCGCTTCCTCAGTCACCATGGCGGCATCGGTTTTGATTATTAAAAGCTTGTCAAGAACCGAAGATGCGAATGTGATTGTTATGTATATGGTGTTGTTGATGACACCATTGTCTTTGCCTGTTGCGATTTCTGTGTGGCAATGGCCGTCACTTGATATTTGGTTTTGGGTGGTGCTGATGGGGTTTTTAGGTAGTTTTGCGCATTTGATGTTCACCCATTCATTAAAAATGTCGGATGTTTCGATTGTGATGCCCTTTGATTTTGCGCGACTACCATTTATCATTGTTTTGGCATGGTTGGTCTTTGATCAAGCAGTTGATCAGTGGACAATTGTGGGTGCGGTAATCGTCTTCTCTTCCGGTGTCTATATTGCTCGAAGAGAAGCCATGTTAAATAAAAGAAGGGCGATGCAGCCTAAAGTGAGTTAACTTTATGACAGATTTACAACAGCAAGCACAAGTGAGAATTTCATGTAGAGATATTGATAAAGAGAGTCATTTCTTTTTGCAGTTGGGTTTTAAACCATTGCAAGTCTTTCCTGCAGACAATCCACGCATGATGCTGTTGTTAGGCCATGGCTTGTTGCTGCGTATGGAAAAAGGTCTGCCGGTAAATGACCTCACCCTGATTCTGCCCAGTGAAGATGTCACATGTTCAGTTGAAAATACACAATATTCTCCTAGTGGCGTGACTGTTCAATTTCAGCGTGAGTCCTTGACTCAAGTGCCCATGCCTCAGTCATTTGAATTCAGTTTAAATCAGTTTGATGCGGGGCATTCATGGGTCACAGGACGTGCAGGTATGATGTACAGAGACTTGATACCCAAACGATTAGCTGGTGCAATGATTGCATCCAATATTTTGATACCTGAAGGTGGTCCTGTTCCAGATCATGTGCATTATCATGATGTGCAATTTCAATTAATTTATTGTCTTGAAGGATGGGTTAAAGTGGTTTATGAGGACCAGGGTGCGCCGTTTGTATTACATGCGGGTGATTGTGTGACACAACCACCGGGAATCAGACATCAAGTGTTGGAAGCATCAGATGGTTTAGAGGTATTAGAAATTGGATTGCCAGCTGAGCACATGACCACCATGGATTATGACCTCAGTTTACCTACAGCACATCATTATCCCTACAGAACTTATGGTTCAGGAGATGCGGCACAAACATTTTGTCATCATCTACATGAAAAAGCCCAATGGCAACCCTGGCAACAAGCGAACTTAATTCGTTGTCAAACGCGTGTCGTAGCTGACAGTCAAGGGCTGGCTGGCGTTAATGTCATTCGCAGCACCGAGGCTGGTGGGGCAGCTGTTGAATTCAAACATCATGATGGACTGCGCTTTTATTATCTGCGTAGTGGTGACATGAAGCTGACATTAACGGGATGTAATGAACAGCCTGTATCAGCTCGAGACAGTTTTTTGTTGCCCGCTGAACAAACTATTTTGTGGCAGGATTTTTCAGAAAATTTTGAGTTGATTGAATTTATTTGGAAATAATAAAAGCGATGTTTACAGCAGATCAAAAAAAAGATTTCCTCAAGGCTTTGCAACAAGAGATGCCTTTTGGTAAATATCAGGGCAGAAAGTTGATGGACCTACCAGGGCATTATTTGGCTTGGTTCAATAGAAAAGGGTTCCCTGATAATCAATTGGGCCAACAGTTGGCCCTTGTGTTTGAGCTGGACCACAATGGTTTATTGGGTGCTATACGCCAACAAATTAAGTCAACTGGATACAGATAATGAAAGCATTGTTGCAGAGCGTTAGTCGTTGTGAAATATGTAAACCCCATTTGTCTCATGGCATCAGACCAGTGGTGCAAGCCAGCCAATCCAGTCGCATAGTCATCATTGGTCAAGCTCCAGGACTTAAAGTGCATCAATCCGGTATACCTTGGGATGATGCCAGCGGTGATTTGTTGCGACAATGGTTACATGTCAATAAAACACAGTTTTATGACCCTGAATATTTTGCTTTGATGCCAATGGCTTTTTGTTACCCTGGTAAAGGCAGCAATGGAGATTTGCCACCACGAAAAGAGTGTGCGCCTCAATGGCATGATGTCTTACTTCAACAGATGCCAAATGTGGCACTCACTTTGTTGGTTGGTCAATATGCTCAACAACATTATTTAAAGGGGGACAAAGGAAATTTGACCTGCCGTGTGAATCATTTTAAAAACTATTTACCTGATTATTTTCCTTTGCCTCATCCATCACCGCGAAATAGATTTTGGTTCAGTAAAAACCCATGGTTTCAACAGTCTGTGTTACCTGCATTAACTACCCGAATTGATTCAATCCTTAATGCTTGAAAAAGCCCGAGTCAATGCTTGTTTGGATTGTAGACACAACCACACAAAAATAAGCAGGACCAGACCATATACACAAGTTGATAGTAGGTAAATGTTCAATGAGCTCAACGTATTGACTTGAGTCAGTAGGTTGGTGGTAATGATTAAACCATAGAGTGCAGCCAAGAGGGCTGTTACTAACAACAACACAGCCAATGCGAATTGTTTCAAGCGTTGGCTTACAGTGAATTGATTGCGCCTAATCATGTACTTATTTCACTTTAAACTTTAAATGAGTGGTGTTGTGTGCTTTGAACCGATTTCTTCGTGAACGTCTGCGTAAGAATCTGGCTAACTTAAAACCTGCTGGTTTACTATGAAATTTGTTTTCCGCGACCATTTCTCTTGCGATGCTACGATCTGCAATCATAAAAAGCGATTTAATAAAAAACGACATAATAAACTCCAGTGTTGCGTATGATTTAAAATAGCACAAATCTGCAGTTTTGGTCAGTGCCAAAAGTGTTGATGCAAACAATTAACTATGCGTGTAGGAGCTTGTATTCAATTGATTGAAAATCTATCATCAATCTGATGGTGTTTCTTTGTTGGCCGCAATCAAAGCAATTTAAACTATTCTTAACATGTTAATATCACTATGTATTCAATACACCACCAATGGTAACTCAGAGCACACTGTAACAGAATGCAGTTGAACGCTTTTCAATCCTAACATCAGTTAACTATTTGGTTTATTTATCTTTGGTTTGACTCTGCCAGTTTTTCTATTCAAAACCATCAGTAAAAATTACATCATCATAAATACCAGGAGGTAACGGGGTCGGTAGCTGTCTAATGGCACCATTGCATCGACCATCTGGAGTGTCTGTGAAAATGGTGTTTTCATCAAACTGGTAGCTCGGCTGTGGCCAATCACGGATGTTGAATCGACAAGTGATGTTGGCACCATTGAATGTGCTGCCATGAGTTGTGATATACCGGCCGCCTATGGCCAGTTGAGTGGAATTAAAATCAGCCTCTGGCCAAAATAAAAATTGAGTCCCAAAAATACTGCTGTACTGATGTCCAGCGCGTAATTCTAACCAGCCAGCATCTTGTGTTACAGTATTAATGGTATCACCAATGATGTTATCAATTAAAAAGTTATAATGATTATAAAAATGTTCTGATACGTCACTGCTTCTTTGCCAGCCGGGACCATCACCTGTGTGATTACCAGTGACAAAATCTTCAGGATTGGCCACTTCACTGGCTACAGCATCCGTGCGAAGTTGACGGATGGTGATTTTGCTTTTAGGCCCATTGGTGCCGGCATGATCACCTGCAAAATGAGAGTTGCTGATGACCAATCCCCAAGCGCCCATGATGCGTAAATTATGTTCAAAAGAGGCTCTGGCATAAGAGCCAATGATGGCAGAATTTAACAAGCCACAATCATTGAAACAAGCAATGTTTAAATCAGGTAGGTTGCCAACCCCACCATTTTCATCGATACCACCGACACTGCGAATTTCAGACAAAAATAAACCATAAGGGTAAGGAACCAAATCACAGTCAAGGTCACTGTTGTCATAACAATTCGAAGTAGAGCTACTCAAGCGTATATAGCCATTGCCTGGTATGCTGAATGGGCCGCCCTCAGACCAGTCTAGGTCTAAGTTATGTAGGGTCATTAAGGTGGCACTCATGCCAACAGTGATGTTGCGGAATCTCAAGTTAGAAGCTCCATTTCCAAAAGCCCAACCTTGGTTGATGTGTCCATTGGCATCTTTACTCAAAACATCATAGGTAGCGACTTGTGCATTGTTGGGGATCATGTCTTGACAACCTTGTGCTGTACCAACAACCAATTCGTCAATCAATGGATCTGAACCAGTTCCATAAGCATCAATCCGAATGTCTCTTTCATCATAGCCGATACATATTGGGTCATATACGCCTGAAGAGCCACGTTGGTAAAGGATTCTGCTGTGACTTAGGTCGGTTGCTAAGTCTTGTGTGGGTGAATTGTTGAGTTGATGATTGGCGGGGACACCAATTGGGCAATCAGTAAAATCAGAGTCACTAGAAATGCAGTAGGTTTGTGAAGGTGTATATTCAACTGATTGGGCTTTGATTGCAACATCTACACACGCATCATCCCAATCACCAGAAGGGCTTTGTACCCTGACTTTTACTGCGTATTCGCATTGTTGTGTGAGCTCATTCCAATGGCTATTTTCTTGGCCTTCGCAAACGAAGGTATGTGCTGCTCTAGGGGCTCCGCTGAGTTGTCTGTTTTTACGGTTGCCTGTGATGGCAAAATGGCCTGAATCTGGATCATCAAAATCAAAATGATATCCAAAATATTGTCCAGTGCGACACGCCTCCATGTTGGTTCCACCAGTGAAATCCACGCAAGCAGGATCATTAGATTTTTGAGCGCTGAAATACACTGTTTCAGGGGAAATCCCTACTGCCCTGGTCAGTATTTCTAGTTGGGCTGTTACACCACCACCTGAAGTTTGTGTCGTTGTACAGTTGGAGTTAATGGTATTGTGTTCTGTGCGTTTTGCTTGAGTGTCATTCAGCGCTTTATTTATGAGCTCGCCATTTGGTGCCGCTGAGGTCGTGGTTTGAACGAATAGCAGCACAAGAAAGAATATGCTGGTTACCTTATTTTTGTTAGGCTTCATTTTGTATTTCTTAATTTGTTCTGATTCTTGAAGTATACAATCAGTAAGGAAATGACTCTTGATGAACACATGATGATTAACTGATGAATGGGGGTTAAGTGTTGAGATTGGAATAATTGGTGTTAAGTATGTAATCTCATTTGAAAAAATATCATTCATTTAAAAAATCATGTCATGAATTTTTAAAAGATTACGAAATAATCTTTAAGCAGATTAATATGAGGTGAAAAATTGAAAATAATAACAGCAGCAATGTTCTGTATAGCTTCTGCACATAGCTGGGCAGGCGGTTCGTCGGATTTGATTTTCTCCAGTGGTTTTGAACTGCAATCAAAACGTGTTTTTGTGAGTGGACACAGTTTGATGGATAATCCCTATGCTGATTATTTACAAATCATTTCAGAAGGCAAAGGTGTGGACTACAATTGGAACCAACAAATTGGCATTGGTTCGCCAATTCGCATAAGAACCAGTGGTAACAATTTACCTGACCCAGATCCGAATAACAATGATTGGTCAGGCTATTCCAAAGGTAAAAATCGTGACACGGTTGATATGAATGTCATTACAGAATTAGCCAACCCAACAACACTTGGGCCCAATGAAGTTTATGACACTTTAATCATAACCGAACGGCATGACATCATAGACACCATTATTTTTGAATACACCACCAGTCTATTGCGACATTATCATGATCGTTTACTTGACGGTAACCCAAAGGGTGAAACATTTTTGTATCATTCTTGGTGGTACATGGACTTCAATGACATCCAAGAATGGATAGACCATGAAACACTGGCGGTAAAAAGTTGGGAATGTGTGGCAGAAAAGGTTAATTTAACTTTGGCTAATGATGGTTTACCCAGGGCTGTTGATAATGTACCTGCAAGCTGGGCTTTGGTCAATTTAGTGGAAAAAATTCTGGATGATCAGGTGCCAGGTTTTACCGGAACAGACACAAATAAAATGGATCTTTTATTTAATGACAATGTACACCTGAATACCGAAGGTATATTTTTTATGTCAGCCGTTAGCTATGCAAGTTTACTGAAAAGTTCGCCTGAAGGTATCTCAGTGCCTGCAGAAATAGATGCCAACACCGGTCAAGCTTTGTTACAGATTGCTTGGGAAGTAGTGAGCGCGTACCAAAATGATTTCACAGCACCCACCATGAGTGAATGCAGAAATATACATGAAACCCAAATATGTAGCAGTTACTGGAACATACATGATGACCCTTCACGCATTGCCTTTTGCCAATCATGGGCTAGTAACAACAGTTTCGCCTACAACCCTTTTAATTGGCCTGACCCTGATTTGATTGTTTGGCCTGACCCCTGATGGTATCTAAAGAATGACGAGGTGAAAAGGTGGGGTCAGAGTTAACTGGCTCCATTTTTTTCAACGAAACAAATCATGAGTAATCAAGTGCCCAAGTGGGTGTTTTTTTGTTATAGATGCATGGGTCACATTTTTGTATCCATTTAGTGATTATCATGTTGTTCACTCAGACAGACACAACGAGGAAGTCCAATGCCACAACTGCCATTTAAATTCATGATTTATTGTTTTCTGATGGTTGCTCATCATGGTGTCAACGCGGGTTTGGATTTTATCTTTGTCGATGGCTTAGAAGCTGCACCAGGTGGGCCAAGACCGACACTACCTGTTGAACAGAGCGGTATATACACCATTGACCTTGCACAGTGGAATATTGTTAATAATGGTGGTGGTGATTCTGTCACAAATACCGATAACATCCAAGCGGCCATTGATTGGGCAGTGGGTGAAGGTTTTGGAACCGTGAAGTTACCAGCAGGCGAATACTTGGTTGGAAAATACGGAAACAGCATCTATCAAGCAGGTATTGTATTGCGTGATAACATGGTCTTTGAACTGGATGACAAGGCAGTGCTTCAAATGGCACAAAACGATAAGTGGAATTATTGTGTGCTGGATGTCACTAACAAAGAACATGTGGTGATTAGGGGTGGCGCAATTCGTGGAGATCGCGACACCCATATTTATACGCCAAGACCCAGTGATGGCGCCACGGCACATGACGAAGGCCATTTGATTTGTGTCAAAGCCAGTCAGTATGTTTTGATCGAAGATATGTATTTATCTGATGCCAATGGTGATGGTGTTTTGTTGGTAGCGAATTCACAAACGTCAACTTTAGACACCACCATCCGTAACAATGAGTTTGATAACAACAGGCGCCAAGGTATTTCGATTGTTGGGGCCATTCGAGTTTTGGTGCAAAACAACGAAATTCATGACACCCATGGTACACCGCCACAGTTTGGTATCGACATTGAAAGTTTAAGCTATGAAAGCCGTGATATAAAAATACGCAACAACCTGTTTTATGCCAATGGCACCATTGATACGGCGATAAACTATGGTGGTGGTCACATCGTTAATACCGATGGTAGAAATGTTTTGATAGAGTACAACACCATGGAACAACGGGGCATCGGTAGGGGCACTGACGGTTCAATTGTCTATTGGAAAAATGCAGACCAAACCATTCGTTATAACTACATCAAAGTGCGGGAACTGACGGTTAATTTAAAAGTCGGTATCATCCAATATTCGAATTCATCACCAAAAACCAACCCAGCAACCACCTATATTCACGACAATTTTTGTGACGGTTGTGGGTTTTATATGTACCAAAGTGCCGATCTTGATATCCGCCGAAACATCCTCACAGATGGTTACTTGGCGTTCAGAGACTTTACAAACCTAACACTGATCGATAACCAGATAGACAGCACCATCAATTCTTGCTGGGCTTTTCGCTTTAAAAATGTACTGGGCTATGCAGCAGGTAATACCTATTTTGGTAATCCCTTTGAACTGGCATTGAGCGAAACCATCCCTTTTGAATATTGTTGGCAGTGAAAGGTTTGATTAATGGCTGATAACTTCAGATATAAGAAAATTCTACTTATAAATCCACTGTTTTTGGGGATGGGGATTACACCTTGATTAATTACATTCAATCTGTGCATCTATTCTATGCCTAATACGAGTGTTTTCAGATTCAACATAATCCAGTGTGTATATTTTTTCATGATTAGACTTAATTTCTTTAACGCCTGAGTCACAAATGGATTCAGCCTTTTCCTTAATTTTGTTTTCCAATAGTTTACTAAAATCTGCCATGAATAGTTCAGTGGTGGTTCTGATTCTCATGGTAATAATAAATTGAGAGTCATCAACTGATTCAACATTTAGTGTTTCGATGATTCCGTTGTTGTTGGTGTAAATTGGATATTGTATGTAATTAGTGCAACTTAACAGAAGCAAACTTAATAATACTGTTATTGGTAATTTCATCTGCTACTCACGATTGATATATTATGTACTTATTATAAGGTACCACCCAATATTGAGTTTGGTTATGTGTTGAAAGTACTTAGTGTCGCTGAAAATTAAGAGGTCAGTACCCTTTATGAGTAAATAAGAACGGTCTATGTGCATGTGGGTTGGTGTTGGGTACAGCGAAGCTCAAATAAAATGTGTGGTTTGAAGGGATTTGTGAGGTGTTTTGGAACCAAAAAAGAATGGTGCCGGGAATGGACGCTAACTGGTTTGTATGATATTGATATATATGTATAAAGTGTCTCTGTATAAAATGTTACCAACAAAGTTACCAACAGAAAAGCAAAGTGATACTCTTTTTATGGGTTCGAGAAACTTTGGTTTTTGATAGATGAAAACGAATGATTGAGCTTCATTATTTGCAAATTAGTTAATCCTTCTTATAGTGGTGAGCCAGTAGTGTTGCTTGTGGCGTAATTGTCATAATTTGTGGTTCAGGTGATTGTGAAGCCTATATGATTAATCAAAACCACTTGAATTGTATAATAAATTAGATTGTGATGATTCAGGTAATGGTTAATTTTTAGGTGGGGCTTATTTTATTGGTGATAGCGGTCCATCATACCCTGCATTTTTCCATCTGTCGTGCATCCACTGCAGTTCTGTAAAAACAGTTGGAGCATTGTATTTTTTCCTAATGCTTGTTATTAACTCTTCAGCACCGTCATAAATAATCAAAAATGATGTGTAAGAAAATTAAGGGGTCAGTACCCTTTAAGAGTAAATAAGAACGGTCTATATGCATGTGGGTTGGTGTTGGGTACAGCGAAGCTCAAATAAAATGTTTGGTTTGAAGGGATTTGTGAGGTGTTTTGGAACCAAAAAAGAATGGTGCCCGGGAATGGAATCGAACCATCACGGTATTTCTACCGGGGGATTTTAAGTCATAAAAAGCTATAAATAACAACAACATACAATAGCTTATAACTAATAGAATCAATGATTTATAAAGTTTTGGTATTATCAATTATTGTGGTTTTTTATAATTTTTTATTTCTTACTGTCCCCAGATTGTCCACTAAAACCCAAAAAATAAACTGACTTTTAAAAGTCATTTAAAAGCATAGGGGAGGGCATGAAACCTTAGGGCATTATCTTTACATTCGTGTGCATAGCCTTTTATTCACATCCGCAAAATAACAACATCGTTGATTTTGGTTTGATAAGAATAAATTCTTTAAAATAAGCTTTGGTTTTGTTTAATCAACTATTCCAAAATTTGATAATCCAAAATAAAAAGCTGTGAATGTAAAAAAATCACTGGGACTTCGTTCGCTCGAAACAATGATTGCTTACTTTTTTACCCCCTCGTACCCAATTTATACCAGTAACTGAGCATTAAAATCTTTATCAAAGTCCGCTTTAGTTTCTGTTTCATTATAAAAAGGCATTCCCCAAACTACATATTCTTTGTCTTTCCATAGTTGCTCAATTTTATGTTCAGTTTTGAGTCTCAGCAGAAAATTATGCTTCCATTCATCATTCTTAATTAAATGCTTTCCCTTGGGTTCAATGAATACTTGGTAGTGCTTGGCTTTTGTTTTATTGTCTTTGATTAAGAACAATACAAAGTCAGGTTCTAAAGCACGGCCATCATCAAAATTAAATAATTTAAAATGGCGTTCATTGCGCAATAAATAGACTTCTGAATATTTCTTTTTAAGTTGGTCAGCCATTTTTGCAATGTATTTAACCAGATACTTTTCTTCTGAAGTGCCGTAGTTCTCGTTATAAACAAACCAGTCAAGTGATGATAAGTCCATGTTTAACGCCGAGTTTGTGGTCTCACTCTGTGCAATGCCGTATTCTTGATCAGTGTCACCATCATTTACGATATTCAAGGTCTTGTTTGTGAAGGTGTCTTTGACCATAAATGGTTTAAATTCTTTTGTGCCTTTATAGTCCACATTTTCAGCATTTAGCTGGCTATTAAGCTTATTCAGCAAACTAACTACAATTTCAAGTTTGTTGTCTTGTGTCAGGTTATTTACAGCTGCTTCTGCTCCCTCTACTTCTACTTTGATTTTACCAAGATAACTATCTGAATTTATAAACTCTGATATGCTTTTCAATTGTGGGAACAAGGCTTTCAACTTTGAAAATTGGAATTCCGGAAACTGATTCAATGCTTTTTTGACAACATGAATACCAAAGGAATTAATAAAGTAGTCTTTTTGCTTTTTCTTTATTTGATTGTTGGATTGATTATCAAATGCAGTTGAAGATTGTGAATAACCAGACAACAATGTGATATTGTGCGTGGTTTCAATAAATGAACCGTTGATTCCGGTTACATCTTCACGGGCATATTTAACCCGTTCGTTTTTAAAGAATAGTCCAGTTTTATAAAATGTTTTATCTTTAAAATTAGGTTTTAAGCTTAATTCTAATTGTTTGCTTTGTTTGGCCTTAATGCCAATTTCTTGTAATGCTGTGTGAAGCTCCTGTATATACTTTGGATTATAAGCACTGTGATAATAAAGCTCTTCACATAGCTTTAAATCATGTTCCTTTTCATCATTGAGAATATCATATTTTCGTTGATACAGCGGCTGATCATCTTCTAATCTGAAAGGGCAATACCTCGCACCTCGACCAATGAGCTGTGCTTCCGATAGGGTTGTTTTCCCCGGCTTTCCTGCTTTCCCATCTCGTGTGTCGTATAAGCGTACAATATCAAACAGGTTAAGTACATCCCAGCCCTCATTGAGTTTATCAACTGCAAAAATGGCACGGTATTCATTGTCGCTGTCTTCCAATGTATTCACAGCGATTTGCTTTTGTTCTGATTCATCTTTTGAATTAACTGATATACATTTGTTTTCAGCAAATTCTTCTTGTAGCTCTAATGCAAGGTTATCCAGTGTGATTTTATTAACCTCAAAATATTTGAATATTTTGCTTAAAACTGAATCTAAGTTCAGATTATTTTTAAGTTTGTTTAAGTCGTTACTTTTTAAAGATTTTATTCTGGTTTTGAATTCATCAAAAAAAGCATTAGAATCTTTTATGGTCTTAGATTTGAATAATATTACAGGTTTGATTAACCAGCCATGTTTTTCGAATACTTTACGCCTGAATTGGCTGAGTATAATGGCCTGTAATGCCCTGTCAAAAGGTTGAATATCTGATTGTAATACTTTGACCTCTTTCGAATAGCCATCAAGGCGAAACGCTTTTAATGGATAATCAAAAATAACCTTGTCTCGATATTTATCAATAATCTGATCATTGGTTAAGTCGGCCGTTGCTGTGAATTCTAATAAGATGTTTTTTGGATGTGCATTAAATATTTTATTAACTGTAGATTCCCAGCTGGTTAAAGCAAACATTTCATCTTGCTTTAAATCCTTGGCTTTTTTCGTTTCAGCGTTTATATGATGTGCTTCATCAGATATCAGAACGATTTCACCACTTTCAAAATCATCATAAGTTAGGCTGTTCTCTCGCGGTGTATTTAATCGAGTATGCAAACCTTGAATGGTTGTGAACACAATGTTTATGTCATCTGGGTTGGCGGCCTGAAAGTTTTCAACTTCCTTGATTAGTATTTGCTGGTTATCAATTAAAACTTTGTCATTAAACAAGTATTTTGAAGCAATTTGATTGAGAAAATTATCCCGGGTTTTATTGATGATGTTGGTGCTGTTCACAAAAAACAAAAAATTACGATAGCCTTGTTGATACAAATACAACATCAGCCCTGACATGATCAAGGTTTTACCACTACCCGTTGCCATGTGAAACAAGGTTTGTGTCGGTGTGTTCTTTGGTCGGCTTGGATAACTTTCCAAATAATATTTAAATCGGCCAAAAGCTTCTAACTGATAAGGTCTGAGTTGAAATTCAGGATTTAAGTTTTCAGTTAGGCCATCTGGGATATTCTCTTGGTAATAACCTGCACCACCTAAAAATTCAGCGCCTGTGGTTAGCTTTTCATGAAGCAAAGGTTTATCAGCCATACTTAAGCCTCACCATAAAATTGTTTGTTTAATATCTTATCCTTATCAGATATTTGGTGGTCTTCATCGTCAATATCAGAGTAATTAACATATAACTGGTTTTTATCCAGAACTTCAATTAAAAATTGTTTTTGTTCCTCAATTGGTAAGGCTTCAAATTCGTGAATGTTTTGATCAATACTTTCAGGATTTATTTTGTAACTGAGATAGGCAGACTTTTTAATTTTATCCCAAATATTTATAAGTGCTTTCGCTGTTTTGGAACTTTCAATTTCTTCAATAATTTGCGCATTTATCTGTGCAATTTCAAAATATGTAAATGATCCTCCTCCAATCCATTCAACATATTTTGAAATACCCCCGTTTTCACCATTGATGACTTTTATGAGACGATTTATTGTTACTTTGTCTACGTAATTCATCTGTTCACAAGCGATGAATTTCCTGTGCAATTTAAGAGATACTGCAGCTGTAGTACCGCTACCAGCAAAAAAGTCTAGTACTAAATCTCCCTTGTTTGAAGCAATTTCAATTATACTACTAATTAATTTTTCAGGTTTTGGTGTTGAAAAGTTCAATTCTCCATCCTTTTTATCTGAAAATAACTTTTTCATCTCATCATTTGCTTTTTTATTACTGCCAAAGTCATTATGATTCCAAAATGTTGATACGGTCTTTGTTCCACCTTTTTCATTAAGAAATATCTTTTCCATTGGAATTGCATTCCCATCTTTTCCCCACCATATTCGATTATCGTTTTTTAATGATTCAATTTTTGATTTAGAGAACCAACACCTGCCTGAAGAAGGTTCGTGTGATTTTCCATTTGGAGCGATTATTTTGTACAAGCCATTGCTCACTCCAGTTTTGGCATATGAAGCCCCTCTGGCTCCTCCTAATAAGCTTACTGTCAATGGTGCAGTCCTCCACCGTCCTCTTGGATCATTGTCAGGATTTTTATATACCTTTAAAGCATCTTCAGACATTGGCAGCTTATTAAAGCTTACCAAGCTTGGGTTTTTTACGTATACAAGGATATTGTCGTGGCTTTTCGAAATGTTAAATTCTGCATTGCTTTTTACAGAATGAAATTTTTGCCATACTATCGTTGTAACAAAATTATCTTTTCCAAGGATTTCATCACAAAGTACTTTTAAATAGTGAGATTCGTTGTCATCTATGTTTATCCAAATTGATCCATCATCTTTTAAAAGCTCTTTTGCAATCAGTAACCTATTTTTTATAAATGTCAGCCAAGTTGAATGATTAAAACTATCGTTATAACCAAAACTATCCGAACCCGTATTGTAAGGAGGGTCAATATAGATAAGTTTAACTTTACCTTCATATGTCTTTTTCAAAGAATGCAATGCCAATAAATTATTACCCTTAATAATCAGATTGTCATCAAGACTAATACTATCGACTTTATGCTCCCCATTCTTGTCATATTTCTTGAAATTAGTTAATACTTTTGGTTCAAGCAAGCGGTCTATTTCATCCGGTGCAAGGGTTTCATTCCAGAATATTTCTTTACGTTTCTGGTCTTCTTTGGTTTGTCCTCCTTCAAGCACACAATCTTTGTAAGGCCAAGCCAGAACCACTTCTTTGCTTTCAGTCAGGTATTCTTTATTGGCTGTTAATCCTATCTTGTTTTTAAATGCCGTATAACTGTCCGGCAGAAACTGCTTATTGCTGACAAAGCTTTGAAAGGCCACTTTATCAAATACCAAAACATCACCAATATTTTTAAAGAAATGTTTCTTGATGGATTCGCTTGATAGCAATTGTTTTATTAACCCTTCATCCATTGCAAGAGCCAGTTCCACTATTTTGTTTTTAACTAATTTGCCATCAATTACAAGGCGTTCATCATTCTTAAGTGTGTCGGTTAGATCGTTGATTAGGTTTTGCATTTTTATTAAATATTCGCTTTTTTAGTTTTGGTGAATGTCAGGTATCTTAAATCAGATAATGTTATGAATGCCTGTTTAAATCTGACTATGTAAAGTCCCTTAAAATCAATTGTAATAAATTTTGTATTGAATATGGTTGATTGTCTTTGCAATGTTATCAATTAATTCAGCTCAAGAATAGTTTGTAAAAAAGCACCAAAAATGCCTGAAACACCCTAAATCTGCTTAAAAATAGGGTGTTTAGGGCATATAGGGTGTTAATTCTAAAACTTTTAACAGTTGTTAATATGGCAATTCACTGTCATCAAAGCCTACCGGGCTTAATGGGTCAACTTCTTTATCAATACCAAAATGGATTTGTTTTCCTTTCATGATACGTTCAAAGCTTTGTTGCTCTAATCGCCTGAAAAACTTTGTTCTGCCAAGTGCTGGCCGACCGCTGTCCAGACAATGTCCTTTATATTGGTTATATAGCAAACTGCCTTTTTGTGGCAATGCTCCCGGTATAATGTCAGCTTCATCTATATATGAAAGTACAGTATCAGCATCATGCCTATATTGACAAAGTTCATTATTCGCCGATTCACAATGAGTGAAACGCTTGTTGAGTAACAGTCTATTTAAACCATCAATTACCCAATTAAGCACACCAGACAATTCACTGCTGATAATCTTTTGTGCCAAGTTACTGTCACGTTCAGAAGGTGGAATGATGACCTTAAAAGGAATGATGGTAAAACGCCTGAAAAAGCCCTCAGTCGTATCTGATGTGGTCGGTAGCTCATTGGTGTTAAACATCAGCTTGGCATATTTATTCATAACCACAGGGTCTTGATAGGGCAACCTTGCTTCAATCGGCTCACCACTAACTAATGCTTTAAAATAGCTGCTTTCTATCCGCTTGCTGCTGACTTCAGTGCAAAAGTTAAGCAATGCATCACCAATCATTGCACGGTGGTAACCACGGTCATCACAAAGGCTCTCAAGTGAATAGCTGGTGATGTTACTGCGCCCTAGTAAAGCCGTGACAATATCAAACATGACTGATTTTCCATTAGCGCCTGTTCCATAAAGAATTAAAGCCTTTTCCAGATTAAGTGTTTCTCGGTTAACAAAAACATAACCCAAATATTCAGCCAATAACTTTTGGGCAGAAACATCCGGCAAACACCTTTCAAGATACTTGTTAAATATCTGTGTGGTAGCATTTTCATCATATATAAATGGTAGTTGGTATTTGAGAAAATCCTGTTTATTGAATGCCGTTAATATTGGTTCTGGTGTAAACCTCAATGTGCCGTTGGCAAGGTTAATCATGGTTTGTTGTTTTCTGTTGGGTTTTGGTGCAGTACTGGCAAACTGCTTTAATAGTTTTGATTTTTGTTCATAGTGGCTTTGTGTAATCCACGGCGCACCCATTTTAATGGCGCACTCCATTAAAAATGATTCCATCACATCACTGTCAATAGGGTGCCAGTAAGTACCGTTATAAACAATCGCTTGGTTTTCCCATGCCAGTCCATAATCATCTGGTACAGTTTTAAGTAGTTCTTTGATTGTAATTACATGATAATTAGCGTTTGTTGGTTCTTTACCTGCCTGATCAAGAAAATCCACGGTTTTAACCGTGGACAGTATTTCTTTTAAAACATCATCATGATTTGGAGCGTGTCCCATTTCTGTTGCAAGTTGCAATATGTTGTAAGCTATCATTTCATCACTCCATTTTCTCGAAAAAATAATGACTTACTATCAACATCGGATTTATCATTAATTGTTGTATTTGTGATACAATTTAGCCGTTGGGAAGTTTGTTTCTTATATAGATTGCTTACTGCCTGACTGTTTTGTTGAATAGACAAATTAAAAGCGTTGGCAAGGCTCGAATCTTTCAACGCTTTTTTGTTTATAAACACTTTCATTTGGAACCACCTGTTTTATTTTGCTGTTGAATCCATTCATAAAAACGTGGTTCATCGATTAATATTTTCCTTCCAATTCTTAGAATAGAGCCGCTGGATTTTAGACCATTGGTTTCCTCATTAAATATTAAGGATCTCATACCACCATGGGTAAATGAAGGGTTGTCTTCAATAAATAGGTTAATGCTTTTTAAATGTTGCATAATAATCACCATATATCAGTGTTAATAAAAAATATCGTACGTTGATATTCAACGATACAGCTCATTTTAATGATGTAATTATTTATTAATAGATGGTGGAATTAATCCAATTTGGAATCATTTAACCCAAATTGTTTTATAGTTTCTCGTACCTGTCTCGCAGCTTCGGTTTCGTTCTCATCACAAGGGAAATTATTTTTAATTTTTTTTCCATTTATGTCTAAATACAATGGTTGTGTATTTTCATTTAAGAGTGATGCTGCCAGTATTGCTGATTGCCCTTTGCCCAGTCCAGCATGTGTTCTTAGCAAAATGGCGACTTCAGCAAGCAATATGTTTTCAAGTTTTCTTTTTTTTACGCCTTTTTTTTGTTTCCATTTATCTGCCTTTCCTAGTGCATCGCATATTAGAAATTTGGAGCTATATAAATCGTTCTCTAGCCTTTGTTGGATTGAAAAAAATAATTCACCGTGACGGTTATAACTTGCCTCGTCCATGACAGCTAATACATCAGGTGGAATTAGTTTTATATCATTAATTAAATTTGTAATTTGATTGTCTATTTTTTCAAGATGTCTTATGGTTGTAGATTTATTTGGTATCGTTTCACGTGATTTTCTCCAAAACCTATATTCACCAATAAGATATTTAACTTTTTTTGATAACAATTCACCTTCTGGTAATGATAATAGATAATTTAGGGTTTTATTGCTTAAAGTTTCATCTTTAACCCCCCCTGTAAATGTTTCATTTATATTTTTCGGCATATTTGTTAATTACTAAAAATTTTCTCATTCATAGAAGCCACCACGCTGGCTGTGTGGCTGTGGGATAGGTGGGCATAGCGTTTAACCATTGCTAAGGTTTTATGGCCTAAGATTTCGGCTATTTCGGCCAATGATGCACCATTCATGGCAAGGTATGAAGCGGCTGTGTGGCGTAGGTCGTGAAACCGAAAATCGTTGATTTCTGCATCTTTAACAATTTGTTCCCATGCTTTGTGGTTAAAAGCTGGTTTTGTTGTTGTTAAATCACTAAAAACATAATTTGTATCAATGCGCCTTATCTTGTTCATGTCTTTGAGAAGAGTTAATGCTTGGCCTGTTATTGGAACCCTTCTCACTTCATCGTTTTTTGTTTCAGGTAGTAGGGCGTAACCCTCAGATAAATTAATGTCTTTCCAAGTCAGCCCCATAATTTCGCCTTGTCTCATGCCTGTGGATATGGCTAAAACAATAATGACGTAAAGGTGTTTGTTTTTATGATTCTGGGCGGCTGTTAATAATTGGTATCGTTCATTGTCATCTAAGAACCTGATTCGGCCACGTGGTTCAGTGGGGCGTTTAACTTTTTTCATGGGTGAATTGTCCAGCCATTCCCATTCGTTGACGGCTATGTTATAGACCGGGGACAATGCCGCCATATAACGAACTACGGTGGTAGGTGATTTCTGTTTACCATTTTTTAGTTTTTCATTCAGCATTTTTTCTTTGACTTCGGCAATTCTGCTGGGTGTCACATCAAATAACCTTAAGTGTCCAAGTTCTGCTTTCCATCGGTTAAGTTGTGTTTTTTTCTTCTGGTAGCTTTTAGGTGTTTTGGGTGCTTCGGTTTTAAGATAGCGATCAATCATTTCGCCAAAGGTGTGGCGTTTGGATTGTGCTTCTTTTAAATGCTTGCCCTGCCTTAATTCAGTTTCTCTTTGTTTAGCCCAATTTTGTGCATCGGTTTTTCTTTGAAATGATGCGGTTTCTTGTGGGTGGCCTTTTAGCCTGATTTTGACTTGATAGAAGTTTTTTCGTTTGATGATAGTAGCCATTGTTTAGTTATTATAAAGCAATTGATATCAGTCTATAACAAAAGACAGCAAATAACAATAAGGGAAGTATAATCCCTTTTAGATGTTTGTATATATAGGTTAAGTAGGTTTAGTGGACACTGTGGGGACAGTTAAGGGCTGATTCAGGGACAGTGGGGGACAATTTAACCTTAGTTGGTGCTGTTTGGGATGGTGTTAAAAAGGTGGGGTTTTATGGTGGTTTGTTGCTGTTTTTTATTTGTTACTGTCCCCAGATTGTCCCCAGCGGCATAATTATGTAGAGTTAAGAGTTTGTTTGAAAGTAGGGGAAGTGTTGTAAGTTGTTGATTTGGAACCAAAAAAGAATGGTGCCCGGGAATGGAATCGAACCATCACGGTATTTCTACCGGGGGATTTTAAGTCCCCTGCGTCTACCAATTTCGCCACCCGGGCTTTTTAGCTGGCTCAAGCTTCC
>Ga0209344_10001274_pt1 | contig 34016 bp, 21 predicted proteins | sample Cruoilmetagenom6_FD_187293 | JGI IMG/M metagenome (GOLD analysis project Ga0209344, IMG submission 187293) | Oil polluted marine microbial communities from Coal Oil Point, Santa Barbara, California, USA - Santa Barbara Oil Seep Sample 6 (SPAdes)... | ecosystem: Environmental > Aquatic > Marine...
TCACTCCGTGGCTTGTCAGTCTCTTCAACCCAGACTCCAGCGTTGTGGGTTACGCCAACGAGTATCTTGCGATTTCGATTCTCGGGTTGCCGGCGATGCTCATTACGTTCGCCGCATCCGGATTACTTCGTGGCTTGCAAGACACGAAAACGCCCTTGGTGGTCGCGGTCGCGGGGTTCGTATCCAACGCTGTGCTCAACGTTGTGTTCATTTACGGCTTCGGCTGGGGTGTTGCTGGTTCGGCTATCGGTACCGTGGTTGCCAGCTGGGGAATGGCAGTTGCTTACATCGTCATGATTGTGGCGCTGGCACGTCGCGACGGTGCATCCTTGAGGCCACACGCGAATGGCATGCTGCTGGCGGGGCACGCTGGATCGTGGCTGCTGCTTCGCACTGCATCCCTGCGCGCGGCGATGCTGGGAACCATTGCGGTCGCCACAGGACTCGGTGTCCCTGAGCTGGCGACCGTGCAAATCGCGCTCACCATCTTCGCGACGCTGGCCTTCGTTCTCGATGCGCTTGCCATTGCCGGCCAGGCAATGATCGGCAAGGAGCTCGGTGCCGGTGACCTCGTTCGCGCTCGCGCGATAACGCGACGGCTGATTGAGCTTGGCATCGCTGCAGGAGTGGTGTTGGCGCTTGTTGTGGTGGCGGTGTCGCCGTGGGTGGGGATCGCTTTCAGTTCTGATCTCACAGTGCGCAGTGAACTTGCGACTCTCTTGCCCGTGCTGGCCCTTGGCATCCCCATTGCTGGATTCGTGTTTGTGCTCGACGGGGTGCTTATTGGTGCGGGGGATGCTCGCTATCTTGCTCTGACCGGAATGATCAATCTGGCCGTCTATGTGCCCCTCCTGTGGTGGGTTTCCTCATCAGAGCTAAGCGCGACGCCAGCGGTGATCGCACTATGGTGTGCGTTTGGGCTCGGGTATATCGGTGCCCGCGGAGTGACTCTCGGAATCCGTGCCCGGGGCGACCAATGGCTGATCCCGGGTGCGACGCGCTAGGTCGCTTACGTACCGCCGCGGAACGCCTACTTCTTCTCTGTCACGACGCCTCGCTTCAATAGAATTCGCCGTTCAGCGCGTTTGGCGACGGCAGAGTCGTGAGTGACGATGATCAAGGTGAGACCCTCATCGCGCCACAGTCCCTCGAGCAGAGCCATGATCTCGTCCCGAGTCTGCTCGTCCAAGTTCCCTGTTGGCTCATCAGCCAGCAGCACGGAGGGCTCTTTCACGAGCGCCCGGGCGATCGCCACACGTTGCTGTTGCCCACCAGAAAGTTCCATGGGGTGATGATTGAGGCGTTCTCCCAGGCCCACCTTGGTGAGGGCTTCGGTGGCGCGACGAATCCGTTCGGTGCGGGCGATGCCAAGAGGGGCAAGCGCTGACTCAACGTTTTCTTGGGCGGTGAGGGTGGGAATGAGGTTGAAGCCCTGAAAGATGAAACCGATCGTGCGCGCTCGGATCTCGGCGAGCCGAGCATCCGGCATGGCCGAGAGCACATCGTCTCCCAGCGCGACGGTGCCGCTCGTGGGGCGTTCCAAGGCGCCCAACATCTGCAGAAGCGTAGATTTTCCACCTCCTGTCGGGCCCTGAATCGCCACCATTTGGCCGGTGGGGATGCTGAGGGTCACGTTGTTGAGGGCGCTGATGGTGCCGCGCTTAGTCTCGTAGGTTTTCGTGAGATTTGTGAGTTCGTACATGAAGTATCTCCTGAAGGTGTAAAGGAATTCTGTGGCCTAGGCGACGCTGCGAAGAGCTTCGGCTGGCCGCAATCTGGCAGCACGCCATCCGCCGAAAGCGCCAGCAATGAGGCCACCGAGAATCGCGAGCGCCACTGCGATGCCAATGATCCCGAAGGTGAATGGAATCTGGAGAGCCACATCGGTTGCGGCCACAGTGGTCGTTGCCGCTTCCCCAAATCGTCCGCCACCTGGGCCGCCACCTGCACCTACACCAGCGGCGACAGCTGGGTTGGCGCTCAGAACCGGAGCAGCAAGGTTGATCGCGGCGATGCCTACTAGGCCAAGTGCAACACCAACTAGTCCACCGATTGCGCCCTGTACCAACGACTCACTTGCGACTTGGCGCACAACGGCGCCGTTGCTCCATCCAATCGCTTTGAGGGTTCCGAACTCTCTCGTCCGTCTGGCTACGCCGGAGGTGGTGAAGAGCACCGAGATAAGGAACGCCGCGGCCAGCACGATGATCGACAGCCACGTTCCCAGTTTTCCGACGAGGTCTGATGCGGTCGAAAGAGACCCTGAGACGCTTGACGCAAGATCTTCTTGGGTCTTCACCGTGGAGTCCGGCAGTGCCGCTTGAAGGGATGATTGCACGGTGGCTATCTCTGTCGACGAGACGGCTTGCACGTAGATAGTCGAGATTTGGCCCTCGATCCCGGAGACACGTTGAGCCGTGTTGAGGGGAACGTAAGTATTGGATGCGGTGGTCGCATCCGCTGACACCGACGTGACTGTTCCAATCACCTCGAATTCTTCGCCGCCGATCTCGAGGGTGTCGCCCGTGTTCAGAGCGCTTGTCGTGGCGAAGTCGACGTCGAGGATGACGACATTCGCGTCGACATCACCGTCGTCGAAGCTGCGCCCGTCGACGAGCTCTACCGAGGTGAGCGGGCCGACGCTCTCGCCCCCGACATCTATTCCTGTCACCGTGAACGTGTCAACGCTGAACGCGCTTCCGCCGGCACCGTCTGGGCCGGTCCTGCCGCCTTCAGGGGCAGAGCCGGGCTCAGAGTCGGGGGCGGATGATGTACCGCCGTTGGGGATTTCACCGCTGAAGCTCACGTTGTTGAGAGTGAGTGTGGCAGTTGCGGCGGCGACGTTCGCGATGCCAGCAGCGGTGTTGAGCGCCGTCGAGTCGAAGGTTGTGCTACCGACAGCGCTCACTAAGCGAGACTGGCTAAGCGCTGTAGTCCCATCTTGTGTTGTGCCATCATCAGCCCCGAATTCGAATCGAGGTTGCTGTCGCTGTTCTTGTTCGCCCTCGGGGGGAATGGCAGGTTCGGTAGTGACGGTGATGTCGGTTCCCACTCCATAGATTGAGGCGAGTACTGCTGACTGGGCGTCACGCACGCCAGCAGCAACTCCGTTGACAATCATCACTAGGGCGATCGCGAGCGCCATGCCCGATGCGACAATGGCCGTCTGCTTTCGACGATTGCTGAGTTCGCGATACAGGTAGGTTCCAAACATGAATCTCCTCGAGTACTTCGGGTGGTCGAGGCAACGCTAGAAATGATGGCTATCAGCGCACTATGGAGTAGCTGGGAGTCTCCCCTGAGCGGCAGAGGGATAGGAACGAGGTGCGTACGGTAGAGCGCTCGGCGCACAGACAACTCATAGAAAACTCCGAATAACTAGAGACTATGAATCAGTCACGCCACCTCCCGGCCGTTCAAGCGCAACCGCGACTAAGCCGCGCCGACGGCACGGCCATCCGAGCGGTGGTCGTGGACGACGAAGACTCGCTGACCGACCTGCTATCGATGGCGCTGCGCTATGAAGGCTGGGAAGTGAGACTGGCTTCCGACGGGCAGCAGGCGCTCACCACCATTCGAGAGTTCCGCCCTGATGTCATCGTGCTGGATATTATGATGCCTGGTCTCGATGGGCTCTCCGTGCTCACCCGTTTGCGTGCAGACGGGATTCAGACCCCGATTCTCTTTTTGACAGCCAAAGATTCGCTTGAGGATCGAATTGCCGGCCTCACCGTCGGCGGCGACGATTACGTCACCAAACCTTTCAGTCTCGAAGAACTCGTTGCCCGCCTACGTGCTCTACTGCGGCGTTCCGCGCTCACGATCTCGGGCGACGCTACCCCCATCATTGAAGTGGGGGACCTCTCGCTCGACGAGAGTACCTACGAAGTGAGTAGAGCGGGTAAGGTCATCGACCTCACGGCTACCGAGTTCGAACTGTTGCGGTACCTCATGCGGAATCCGCGTCGCGTGCTCACTCGGGCCCAGATTCTCGATCGAGTGTGGAGCTATGACTTCGGCGGTCGCGCCAGCGTTGTCGAGATCTACATTTCCTACCTTCGCAAGAAGATTGATGCACTTGGCCCGCCCATGATTCAGACTGTTCGGGGCGTTGGCTACATGTTGAGGGCGCCAGAATGACGCGGCCGCGGGAGGTGCGCCCGTCAGGTTCGCGGATGCGGCTTACTCTTCGCAAACGACTCGTCATTGGAGCGGTCGCGCTCATTGCGCTCGCCGCGGTGCTCATCGGACTCGTGAGCGTGCTGGCTCTTCAAGGTTTTCTCGTGAGTCAACTCGACAGCCAGCTAGTCGCGGCGACGAGTCGCTCGCAGGGTGCACTCGACAGTCGCGAGCCCGGCGGAAGCCAGCGACCCCCGACGCGTGATTTCTTGGCGCTGCCGGGGCAGCGCGAAGGCACCGTCGCTGGTCTCATTTCTGAGAACGGCGAGATCACAGCGGCGAGACTGGAGGACAAGGGGGCGGCGGAACCCCTCTCGGAGAGTGAACGTGCAGTCCTGTCGGAACTAGTCGAGACGAACGTGCCGGTCACCATTGACCTTGGGCCGGAACTCGGCGAGTACCGAGCGATTCTGTCGAACAACGAGGGCCCCGGCGTATCGCTCGTGGTGGCGTTGCCTCTTTCCGATGTGCGCGCAACAGTTGTTCAGCTCACCTTCGTGGTCATCGGAATCGGGCTTCTCGCGGTGACTTTCGCCGCGATCGCGGGCGCGGTTGCGGTGCGCTTTGCGCTCCGTCCCCTCGAACGTGTTGCCAACACCGCAACACACGTCGCCGAGCTCCAGCTCGACCGCGGAGCCGTAGCGCTTGCAGAACGAGTCTCGACGCAAGACTCCGACCCGCGCACCGAAGTTGGTCAGGTTGGGGCCGCCCTTAACCGCCTTCTCGACCACGTAGCATCCGCTCTGCGAGCGCGTGAAGTTAGTGAGAACAAGGTGCGCGCTTTCGTCGCGGATGCCAGCCACGAGCTTCGTACGCCGCTGGCGTCGATCCGCGGGTACGCAGAGCTGACGCGGCGCGGCGGGCACGAGATTCCCAACGATGTCGTTCACGCGCTCGGTCGAATTGAAGCCGAATCTGTTCGTATGACAGGGCTAGTGGAGAGCTTGCTGCTTTTGGCGCGCCTCGATGAAGCAATCGGCATGCAGTACGAGCCTGTCGATCTCTCACGCCTCCTCATCGACGCGGTCGGGGATGCACACGTAGCCGGCCCAGAGCACCGCTGGGAACTTGAATTGCCGGATGCAGCAGTCGTCGTCAGCGGTGATCCTGCCCGACTGCATCAAGTCGTCGCAAATCTGCTGACAAATGCGCGGGTACACACGCCGGCCAGCACCGTCGTGACGACTTCCCTCGCGGAGAAGCAAGGATGCGCAATTATAGAGATCTGTGACTCTGGCCCCGGCATCTCACCCGAGCTTATTCCCACGGTTTTCGAACGCTTCGTGCGCGGCGACTCTTCGCGTTCGCGTTCGTCGGGGAGCACGGGGCTCGGGCTGGCGATCGTCGCTGCGGTAGTCGAAGCCCACGGCGGAATAGTCACGGTAGAGAGCCAGCCCGGGCAAACCGTCTTCCGAGTTGAACTGCCGACTAGCCCGACGGCTTCGGAGGTAGGGTGAGTTTGCGGCAAGGCCCCCTGATCGCGTAGTCTTACCGAAGCCAAAGACCGCCGGTCGTTTGCGTGCGCGAAAGTGCGTGTAATCGAAGTTCGTGAAAACGAAGGCCAGCGCAGGTGTGTGAAGAAGGTTAAGACCAGTTCTGGTCGCAATCAGCTCCGTGCCTCTGCGTTAGCGCAGTTGGGCCGGAGCTTTTCTATTTTCTCCAGCCACTCTTTACACTTCCGTGCGGCTCTGAGGCAGACACACATCAACCAGTAGGGAGCACCATGGCGAACAAGGAAGCATCGGTCGCCGAGCTTACGGATCTTTTCCGCAACTCGACCGCCGTTCTGCTAACCGAGTATCGCGGACTCACTGTTGCTCAGCTCAAGGAGCTGCGCAAGTCAATCAGTGAGCACGCAACATACGCCGTGGTGAAGAACACGCTGACAAAGATTGCAGCTAACGCCGCAGGGATCTCGTCGTTCGACGAGGAACTTGTTGGCCCATCTGCAATCGCATTCGTACACGGTGACCCAGTCGCTGTTGCGAAGGCTATGCGTGACTTTGCCAAGGCAAACCCTCTTCTCGTAGTGAAGGGCGGTTACTTTGACGGTAACGCGCTCACTGCAGATGAGGTCAAGAAGCTGGCCGATCTGGAAAGCCGGGAGGTGCTCCTTGCGAAGTTTGCAGGAGCAGCAAAGGCTTCACTGTTCGGCGCCGCGTATCTGTTCAACGCACCGCTCGCTCAGGCCGTTCGCACGGTCGACGCGCTGCGCGAGAAGCAGGATTCCGCGCAGTAACGCGCGGGTTAATTAGCTTAAGAAATATAGGAGAAAATCATGGCGAAAATGTCAAGCGACGACCTCATCGAGGCCTTCAAGGAACTGACCCTCATCGAGCTCAGCGACTTCGTTAAGAAGTTCGAAGAGGTCTTCGAAGTTACCGCTGCTGCCCCCGTTGCTGTTGCAGCTGCAGGCGCACCTGCCGGTGGCGCTGCTGAAGAGGTTGAAGAGAAGGATTCCTTCGACGTCGTCCTCGAGTCGGCTGGCGACAAGAAGATCCAGGTCATCAAGGAGGTGCGTACCCTCACGAGCCTCGGTCTCGGTGAGGCGAAGGCCGTTGTTGATGGCGCTCCCGGCGTTGTACTCGAGGGTGCAAACAAGGAGACCGCTGAGAAGGCAAAGGCTGCTCTCGAAGAAGCCGGCGCAACCGTAACCCTTAAGTAGTCGATTCCTCTTCGGAGGATCTTGCCTCGATTGAGGCACGCTTAGCCAGATTGGCGTCACCCTGCGGGGTGGCGCCTTTCTGCGTTAATAGGCGCAGCTTCCCGTGCGCTGACGTGGGGCGTTGATGAGCCGCGCCCATCAGCGTTTGCCCATCGCTCAGCCAAGCGTTGACCGATGGCCACGAGTGTGTCGCAAGAAGAGGGGGTGGGGCGCCTGGTAACCAGCCTTGCGCCCCACCAACGTGCCGATTCCGTTGACACCAGGGATCAGGTTCCGGAGACGGAGTTTCGACACGAGAACCGCTGGGCGCTAACGATGAGCGCTCCAGCGGAAGTGGTTCACTCAATGTATCCGAGGCGGGCAGAACGCAGCAAGGGCGCCCGGGGTGATTGGCGGGTTAGTCGAGGGTGATATCCACTTGAAGGCCCAGCTCGCGTGCTTTCTGGATCGCTTCCATGCGGGATGTCACGCCAAGCTTGCGATAAATGTTCTTGAGGTGGGACTTCACGGTGTTGACCGAAATATAGAGGTTCTCGGCGATCTGGGTCGAGCTGCTTCCGCGAACCAGCTCGCGAGCAATTGCGCGCTCGCGGTCGCTCAGAGCTAAAGAATCGTGGCGAGGGATGAGGATCGCCAGGCCGTCGATCCGCTTGATGAGGGAGGTGACTTCCAGCGGCTGGCGACGTTCGGATGCCCGCATCAACATCGTCTGCACTGCCTCGCTTGGAACAAGTCGGAACGGCGAGTGCATGCGGTTGCGGGCGGCGAGTCGAAGTGAGCGGTCGAAAGAGACATCCGATTTTTCGTCGTCGCCCAGCGCAAGCTGCACGGCGGCCTTGAGGAGATAGACATCGACGAGGGTGCGGCTCGAGTGCGCGTCGCCGAGACCCTCACAGTCGCGCAGGGCGTCGAGTGCTCCGCGTAAGTCGCCGGTGACGAGTCGCAAGTGTGCGACTAGGCGGGCAGGGCAGACTGTGTGGTGCTGAGTGGGCGTGAGCGTGGCCAAGATGTCCCACGCTGCGCCCGAATCACCCAATTGCAAAAACCCCGCGGCGCGAAGGCCCCCGAGCTCGCGCTCGAGGAATCCCTTGGGTTGCCAAGCATCCAGGCTGTGGAGTGCTCCTCGGAGGAGGTCGAGGCCCTCGTGGGGACGTGCGGCGAACATCTGCGCGAAGGCTTGCGCATAGCCGCCGATGGGTTCCCAGTCACTTTCTTTTGTGGCCGAGAGCACTCGAGGCAGTAAGGGGTCTACCGAATCAATGCCGCGCTGGCTTACCGCGATCAGCAGCTCTGTGACCAGAGCGGGCGCGTTGAATCGGCTATCGCGCAATGCGGGGCTCGATCCAGTGGATTCCGCGCGAGCCACGTAGCTAAGCGCGTGCTCATAGTCACCAAGCATGAACTGGATGAGGGCGAGGCTGCCGAAGACCTCGATCTGTTCTGCGATGCTCAGGTTAGCTTCTGCGAGGGAGCCAGCAATTCTGAAGTCTGCTTTGGCGCGGTCGAAATCACCCGCATGAAGAAAAATCGCCCCTCTATGCAGCGCGAGTTGGGCTGTGAGGGGAATGCGCTTGGCCAATGGAATGTCTTCGTGGCTATCGATGATCGCGGTTGCACGATTGATACTCGCGAGAGCGTCGTCGAGTTGTCCCAGGCTGCGCAGCGCTGCGGCGTGATGAACGAAATGAATCGCACGCACCAGCTGGGGCGTTTTGGAGTCCATGAGAGCCAGCGCCGCGTCGAAGTAGGGGAGTGCTGCAGTGAGCTGGATAGGTTCGACTGAACGGAAGCTGGCGGCGTAACACGTCACGAGCCAGGGATCTTCGTGCCACACGTCTTGAGGTGCGAGATCGAGCAGGGCTCGCACGCGCGAGCCGGCAGTCGCGATTAGCGCCGGCCACGATTGCCCTAAGCTGTCGAGCGCTAGGGCAAAGTCACCGCTCGTAGCGGCATTGTCGAATGCGCGTTCTAGCGCACTGACGTCGACTATCGCCATTACTTTCCCCTCTTCGAGCCTCCTGGCCCGACGAGTTCGTGGTTCTCGCCTATACGGGTGGGTGATGCGAGGGTTAAAGACTACCGCGCCCTGGCGTGCCGGACTTGCTTTTGACGAAGATACCCCCCCATAATGGTCACGTCGCAATTTAGATACCCCCGAACCGCGACAAAACCCGCAGAGTTACCCGGAATCCCCCGCCGGTCTTCCACGCTTAGGCGTGCCCAGCCCGAACCCGTTCCGAGTTGCTCAATACCCGAGAGCGATACCCGAAGTGAATAACTTGATGGCGCGCTGGCGCGCCGCAAATCGAACCCCCCGATTCGACAAGTCCACCGGTCAGCCCCGCAAGCGCTGGTCATTGCGTGACACCCGCGGCATTGCTGCAGTTGTTGCCTTGGCCCTAGTGGTTGGATCGGGGTTGGCGGTTGTGTCCGTCTCCGCGGCAGCTGAAGCGCACACCCCGAGCATCGAGGTCACCTGTAAGGGTGCAACGGTCACCGGGCTCTACTACGAGCCGAGCGGCTCCAAAGAGGGTCAAGACAACCTCATCAAGTTCCAGCTTGAAGGCGGCGACGTTCAGGTCATCCCCTTCGGCAAGAGTGGAAGCCACTTCTTCCCCTTCCCCAACTCGACAGAAGCGCACACCTTTACTGCATCGGTGACGGCGTGGAACAACCCAAGTCACTCGAGTTGGAACCGCACCTGGACCAAGACGTCGACGCCGTGCTCTTCACAGAGCATCGTTAGCGTGACCGCACCCCGGTGTGACGTTCCTGGCGGATCGACCGATATCACTGCTGAGTTCAAGGGCATGGTTGCCGGTCGTGACTACGAAGTAACGCTCGCCGGTGGCGCTGGCGGAACGAAGTCGGCCATCTACACTCCCACGCAGACCACGGGTAGCTACACGTGGAAGGGCACGAACGCTGGCCCCACGTACACGGTGACAATCACTGACACCAAGAACCGCGAACTCACGGCGAGCAGTTCAGTTGCTTCAGTGCCATGCCCCGAACAGTCGGGAATCGCAATCGTCGCCAATGAGTGCACCGAGGCTGGCTCGCGTGCATCGCTCAAGGTGAACCTCAGCGATCTCGTCGCTGGCCGCGAGTACCGCATTGACATCGTGAATGCCGCCTCCGATGCCGTTGTAGAATCACACACCTTCATTGCTAACGCATCTACGGGTGCCTACAACGCGGCAGCGACACCGTCGGCAAGCTACTACGCAACGGTCGTAGACACGAGCGAGACGAATGCGACACCGCTTAAGAGCAGCACGCACACGTTCCTTCCGTGCCCGGAGCAGCTGACGAAGCCGACTCTCTCCGCTACTCAGTGCGACGTTGTCAGCACCGATGCCGAGGGTGAGATTTCGGTAGCCGTTGAGGGTCTCGTTCCCGGCCGCAGCTACAGCGTTGTTGTCACCGATGCTTCTGGTGCTGCTGTCTTCACCGAAGCCGCTCTTGCCGCAACGACTGACCGCTTCGAAACGAAGCTCACGGGGCTTGCTCCCGGTAGCTACACCGCCACGGTTACGGACCTTCTGGTGCCCGCCTACACGGCGAGCAACTCGGTAACTCTCGTGCCTTGTGCAACGAACGACACAACAATCGACCTCACAGCAAGTCAGTGCACGGTTCCCGGCGGAACCGCTTCACTCACCGCGACCGTGTCGAGCTTCGCCGTGGGCCGTGACTATTCAGTCACTCTCATGCTCAACAACGTTGCAGTCGGTGCCGCGCAGGCACTCGACTCGAGCACTGCGGATGCTAAGACCTTCACCTTCAGCGGTCTTACGCCCGGCAACACGTACCGAGTAGTAGTGACTGACGTCAAGTCGAACCCGACAGTCACCGCGGCAGCAGACATGCACCTCGTCGACTGCCCCGGCAACCCCATTGTGATGATCACGCAGGCCGAATGTGACGTTCTCGGAGCGTCAACCATCGCGGTGTCGGCGAGCGACCTCGTTGTCGGACAGACTTACACCGTCACGGTCGTGACCAAGTCGACTGGTGACCCTGTCGCCGGTGTCGCACCCGTCGTGTTCGAGGCTGACCTGCCGACTCGTGACCTGAAGATCACAGACGTCCCCAACGGAGAGACCTACACGGTCTCGATCGTCAACGACGCGAAGACGTTGTCGGCATCGGGTGACATCTCGCTGGAAATCTGCGACTTGCCGACTTTCCCGCTTCCCCCGGAGGAGCCACCTGGAGTTCCACCCACATTTGAACTGCCAACTCTGGCGTACACAGGATCGAGCACCATCGCTCCGACACTCGCTGGACTCGGGTTCCTGCAGCTCGGATTGGTGCTCGTAGGGTTCAGCGTTGCGCGGCGACGTTCGGTAGTCCGCTCTAGCTGATCCTGATGATTCGGCGGGTAACTTCGGTTGCCCGCCGAATCACATTCCACCAATTTCTCGCACAGCGCAGTTCGCGTTGTGCGATTTGGCGTTTGAACGCCGGGCGGAGAACTAACCTCGAATTATGAGTACAGCAGGCGGCGGCCGACGTGGTGGCGGCGTCAGCCGCGGAGACTACTCCGCCCAAAAAGCAGAGAACGCATCGGCGCCCAAGATCCCGCACCTTCTCCGGCGAATAGCGACGCTCTTCGAGCCGCACCGGGCCACGCTCGCCTTGACCATCTCGCTCGTACTGATTGGCGCGGCCATCAGTGTGCTCCCGCCCCTGTTGACAAAACAGGCGTTTGACGAAGGCCTTTTCCCGCCTGGAGGCACTCCCAACATTCCTGTACTCATGCAACTCGTGAGTATCATGATCGGCTTGTGGGTGGCGTCGGCAGCCCTCGGTGTGTGGCAGACCTATCTCACCGCCACCGTCGGCAATAAGGTCATGGGCACTCTACGGGTGCGACTCTTCGATCAGTTGCAGCGCATGGAGCTGGCGTTCTTCACCCGGACGAAAACTGGCGTAATCCAGTCCCGGCTGCAAAACGACGTCGGCGGCGTCGCTGGCGTGCTCAATAACACCGTGTCGAGCGTCATTGGCAACACCGTCACTGTCATCGCCGCGTTCATCAGCATGCTCGTGCTTAGCTGGCAGCTCACGGTCGTCGCCATCATCGTGTTGCCCGGAATCGTCATCGCTCAACGCCGAGTGGGCCAGATTCGTGCCCGAATCGCGACGAAGACCCAAGAGTCCTTGAGCAACATGACGGCCATAACTCAAGAGTCGTTGAGCGTCTCGGGCATTCTTCTTTCCAAGAGCTTCAATCAGCAGGACATCGAGACCCAACGCTATGCACAAGAGAACGAGCAGCAGATTGATCTGCAAGTTCGTCAACAGATGAGCGGCCAGTGGTTCTTTGCCACGGTCAATATCTTCCTCTCGATCATTCCCGCAATCGTTTATGTCGTCGCGGCATACCTCATTACCGGTGGCGTGGATGTCACTGCCGGCACGATCGTCGCGTTCACTACGGTGCAAGCGCGACTGATGTTCCCCTTGCTGGGGCTCATGCGCGTCGCGCTCGACTTGCAGACCTCGTCAGCTCTCTTTGCCCGCATCTTTGAATACCTTGACTTGAAACCGGCGATCACCGATAAGCCGGATGCACACGAAGTCAACACTGCGGGGCTGGGGGCAGTGGCGTTCGACAACGTGACCTTCAGATACCCGGATGCCGATGCCTCCACCAAGGCGACGCTCGATTCTGTTTCGTTCTCCATCGAACCGGGGCAGTACGCAGCGTTTGTGGGACCATCGGGGGCCGGCAAGACGACGGTCTCGTACCTCATCCCGCGCCTTCATGAGGCCAGCGACGGCCGAGTGTTGTTCGGTGGGGATGACGTGCGTGACCTCACTCAAGACTCCCTCATCCGCAACATCGGAATTGTGAGTCAGGAAACCTACCTATTCCACTCGACGATCGCCGAGAACCTTTCGTACGCGCGACCCGATGCCACGCAGGAACAAATCGAGGCGGCTGCACGCGCAGCCAACATCCATGACACGATCATGTCCTTCCCTGAGGGGTATGCCACCGTGGTGGGCGAGCGCGGCTACCGACTCTCCGGTGGCGAAAAGCAGCGCATCGCTATCGCACGGGTTCTCCTCAAAGACCCCAGCGTGTTGATTCTCGACGAAGCGACAAGCGCTCTTGACTCGATTTCAGAACGGACAGTGCAAGGGGCGCTGGATGCTGCGTCTCGGGGTCGCACGACCATTGCGGTTGCGCATCGGCTGTCCACTGTGCGTTCGGCGGACGTGATCTTTGTCGTGCAGAGCGGCTCGATCGTGGAGCGCGGAACTCACAACGATTTGATCGAGCGCGACGGTGTGTATGCGCGACTGTACGCGGAGCAGAATCGTTCCGATTAAGGTCCACCTGCCAGCAAATGAGTTCTACTCTCGGGGCATGAGTATGCGGGCTAACTTCAGCGCGCGCGGGGTGAGAGCGCACAGCGTTCCGCGCACTCTCTCGTGTGCCCACTTGCTGGGAAGTCGTGCTGGGAACTCAGAGGGGCATAAGCTGGATGCGCTCCCGGGGCTGCGAGCATTCGAATTTTGCCGCGCCCGAACAGGGCCGATTCTTAGCTAGGAACAGATTGACTACCGTCGTTCATCCGGGTGACTCCCTCTCAGCGCGTCAGCGCCTCGTCTACGTGCTCGTTCTGGGCGCGCTGACAGCGCTCGGACCCTTCACCGTTGATCTTTATCTCCCAGCTTTCCCTCTGATCGAAGCTGACCTTGACACGACAGCGGCAATTGTTCAGTTGACCTTGACGGCCACGACACTTGGCTTCGCGCTCGGTCAGCTGATTGTTGGTCCGCTGAGCGACCGCCTGGGTCGCCGCCTTCCTTTGATCGTTGCGACCAGCGTGCATTTGCTTGCCAGTCTGGGCGTGGCTCTTGCGGACAATGTCGAGCTACTCTTCGCCTTCCGGCTCATTCAGGGGATGGGCGCTGCTGCCGGGTCTGTTGTCGCGATGGCGGTCGTGCGTGACCTGTTCGGCGGACTGCCACTGGTGAGGATGCTGTCACGCCTAGCCCTCGTGCAGGGCCTGGCGCCGATCCTTGCCCCTCTCATCGGGTCGCAGCTGTTGCTGATCACTCCGTGGCGCGGCATGTTTGTGTTCTTGGCAATCTATGCGGCCATCGTGTTGGTGGCAGCATGGTTCCTCATCATCGAGACCCTGCCGCCCGCACGCCGTCGTGACTTGGGCCACGCGACGGCGGCTCAGCGCTACAAAGCAATCTTCACTGACAGGGTCTTTGTCGGTACGGCGATTATCGCGGGCATGACCTTCTCGGGCCTTTTCGCGTACCTTGCCTCATCCCCGTTCCTGCTGCAAAACGTTTATGGACTGGATCCCCAAGCGTTCGGTCTCGTCTTCGCGGTGAACTCAATCGGAGTTGTGATCGGTGTTCAAACCAGTGCGTTCTTGATGCGTTTCATCGGCCCCCAATGGATCTTGGCGGGAGTCGGATTCTCGATGCTGCTCTCGGCATCCGCCATCGTTTATTTGGATATTGTGAACGGCGATCTCATCACTGTGCTGATTCCGCTCTTTGTCTTCGTCATGTCCTGCGGTTTTTCCTTCCCCTGCACGCAAGTGCTTGCGTTGGCTAATCACGGGGGAGAGGCCGCGACCGCAGCGTCTGTCTTGGGGGCCGTGAACTTTGGCCTTGCGGGCCTGACCTCGCCAATCGTCGGAGCGTTCGGTATCAGCAACGCGATCCCCATGGGAATCGTCATGGCGTGCACCGCGGTCATCTCGATCATCGTTATGTTCACTGTGGTGCGGCCCCGATCGGTGCCACCGCTCTCACGCTAGATCGTCACCGTCGAGGCCAGCGCACTGCCGTGCAGCTGCGCCGGTGGTTCTCGGCGACCGCCGAGGTGGGACCGGTAGCGTAATCATGTGGACCCCGAGATTTCGCACGCCGACGCACAGCGCGTCACCAACCAGTGGCCTCTCATTAGCGGCTTGGGCGCGGTCACGTTGGCCGTGCTGCTCGGGCTGCTTATCGCGACGAGAAGTAGTCCGCTGAGTCTCGATACGCTCGTGCTCGACGACTTCGTCAGCATCCGCACCGAGCTTTTCACCGTGCCCGCGCTTGTGATGAATTTCATCGGTGGTGGCTGGTTCGGCGTATTTCTGGTTCCGCTGGGTGGAGCGTTGGCGTTTCTCCTCGTGAGGCGCCGGTGGGCGGCCTTGTACTATCTGGCAGCCTCCGCAGTGAGTGCGGGAGTAGTCCAACTTCTCAAGTCTCTGTTCAGCAGAGCGCGCCCAGATCAGATTCTCGTCACCACAGATTTTGGTTCATTCCCTTCAGGGCATGTAGCGAATGCGGCGACGCTGGCCGTGGTTCTCATCATTCTGTTGCAGCGCCGCTGGGTGTGGGTCGTCGGTATCGTCTATACGCTTCTCATGATCCTGAGCCGCACTTATCTGGGTGCACACTGGCTGAGTGACACGATCGGTGGGGCACTCGTCGGGGTAGGAATCGCTGTGGTTTTGTGGGCACCATTCGCTCGCAAACTCTCGGCCGAGACTCAGTAGCGAGGCCTCTCGACTGCCCCTGCATCGGGGGACCCGTGAGTCCGTCACATGCAGTGGTGCTCACCCGCATTGCGTGATCCGTGTTGGGTAGGCTCAGTACATGACGGATGCCGCAGCTCAGGTAGAAGCAGCCAAGAAAGCCCTTGCCGAAGCTCAGGCGGCTCTCGCGGCCGCCGAACTGGCGTCTGCTCAGGCCATTGCCGCGGCCGCGGAGCATGCGGTTGACGCCGCGGAACAAGCCGCGCAGGAGGCAGATTCCGCACCACGGCCAGCCACAGCACCGCGATCTGCGGTTCCTCACGATGGCCCGCTCTCTCCAGCCGAGGTGGCCGAAATACGCGACGGTTACGCCTTTGACGGTGAGGTTCTCGAGATGGGGGCGCTTGTCAATGGGGAAGCGCTCGCGGAGGTTCCCGTCCGCATCCCCGTGGCGATGCTCAATCGACACGGCGTGGTTGCCGGCGCAACGGGAACCGGAAAAACTAAGACACTTCAAGTGCTTGCTGAGCAACTCTCCGCCGCTGGGGTGCCCGTATTCGCGGCAGACATCAAGGGAGACCTGTCAGGCATCGCTACCGCAGGCACGTCGAGTGAGAAGCTGCTCGAGCGCACGGAGTCAATCGGTCAAGACTGGAAGCCAGCGGCATCCCCGACCGAGTATTTCACCCTGGGCGGAATGGGAACCGGGGTGCCGATTCGGGCAACGATCTCGAGCTTCGGGCCACTGCTGCTGTCAAAAGTGCTTGGGCTTAATGACACTCAAGAATCGAGTCTCGGACTGATTTTCCACTACGCCGACAAGGCAGGGCTCCCACTTGTTGATCTGAGCGATCTTCGGGCTGTTGTGCAGTGGCTTTTGAGCGACGATGGCAAGGCTGAGCTGAAATCCCTCGGTGGGCTCTCCGCTTCGACGGCTGGCGTCATCTTGCGCGAACTAATCGGGTTCGCCAATCAGGGCGCCGATGACTTCTTTGGTGAACCCGAGATCGACACGGCGCTGTTCTTGCGCACGAATTCTGACGGCGCGGGAATCGTCAGCCTGCTTGAGATTCCTGGCGTCAGCGACAAGCCGGCGCTTTTTTCAACGTTCCTCATGTGGTTGCTCGCCGACCTTTTTAACGACCTCCCTGAGGTGGGGGATATCGACAAGCCGAAACTCGTGTTCTTCTTCGACGAAGCGCATTTGCTGTTCAAGGATGCCTCGAAAGATTTCATCGCGTCGATTACTCAAACGGTGCGGCTCATTCGCTCGAAGGGTGTCGGGGTTGTCTTCGTGACTCAAACGCCCAAGGATGTGCCGGGCGATGTTCTCGCGCAGATTGGTTCGCGGTTCCAGCATCAGTTGCGCGCGCACACTCCCGATTCCGCAAAAGCGCTCAAGGCAACGGTCTCGACCTATCCGACCTCTGGGTATGACCTGGAAGAAGTGCTCACGACCCTCGCGACCGGTGAGGCGATCATCACTGTAATGAGTGAGAAGGGTGCTCCAACTCCTGTTGCGTGGACTCGCCTGCGCGCACCGCAAGGTTCGATGTCCCCAACGGATGCCGCAGTTATGGAGCAAGCGGTGGCGGCATCCCCCTTGATGGCAACATACGGCTCCGCGATTGACCGTGAGTCGGCGCGGGAGATCCTTGCCGTCAAGATGAATGCGGCGGCGGATGCCGATGCGGCCGCGAAAGCAGCAGAGGTCGCCGAACGGGCCGTTGCGAACGCGGAGAAGGCCGCAAAGGCTCAGGCTAAAGAGCACGCCAAAGTTCAGAAAGAGTATGAGCAAGCGCTGAAGGACATGAACAAAACGAGTTCGTCACGCAGCTCAGGACGCACCACGTCGCGCACGACTACGCGCAAGCAGCCGAACGTATTGGGCGATGTATTGAGTTCAAAAACTGGACAAACCGTGGTGAGAGAAGTCCTTCGCGGAATTTTTTCCACGCTCAAACGTCGCTGATTCATCGCCCGAGGAGCGGGCGCCCCACACGCTTCGGCGTTCCGGCACAGCGCCCAGAAACCCGTAAATACAAGGGTTTTCTGTCTGGGTGAGTTCTCGCAGCGCTCCAGCAAGGCTGCCCTGAGCGCCCGCTGTTGTTGAATCGTGACCTCGCTGCGCACAAATTTATCTTGCGTTCACTTGTCAAACCCAAGGGGGAGAAGGTTTACTGGCTGTGGTCCGATTCACTTCTTGAACGGAACAGCACTCACTTTCCAATGGAGGAACACAGAATGCGCAAGCCACTTTCCATAATCGCAGGGGCGGTGGCCTTAGGCCTCGTTCTCGCGGGCTGCTCAACCACCCCGAGCTCCGACCCCGACAACGCTAACCAGGTTGAGGTGTTCACCTGGTGGGCATCAGGATCTGAGAAGGTCGGTCTCGACGCTCTCGTCAAGGTATTCGAAGAGCAGAACCCCGATGCAGAGTTCATCAACGCATCCGTCGCCGGCGGCGCTGGATCGAACGCGAAGGCTGCACTGGCGTCACGCCTCGAGGCCAACAACCCACCCGACACGTTCCAGGCTCACGCCGGAGCAGAACTCACCGACTACATCAACGCCGGTCAGCTGCAGGACCTCAGCTCGTTCTTCCAAGAGAACGGCCTCACGGACGTCTTCCCCGAGAGCCTGATCGAGCGCATCACCGTTGATGGTGCCATCTACTCCGTGCCCAGCAACATCCACCGTGCCAACGTCGTCTGGGCCAACACCCAGGTGCTCACGGATGCCGGCATCGACCCGATGACCGCTCCCGCAGACATCGATGCCTGGCTCGTTGACTTGAAGAAGCTCAAGGATGCCGGAGTCGAGACTCCTCTCGCCCTCGGTACCGAGTGGACTCAGATGCAGCTCTTCGAAAACGTTCTCATCGCTGACCTTGGCGCCGAGGACTACTCGGGCCTCTGGACCGGTGACACCGCGTGGGACAGCGCTGGAGTCGAAACCGCTATCGCTCACTACGGTGAGCTGCTCGAGTACACCAACAGCGATTTCGCTGGCCTCGACTGGGATGCTGCAACGCAAATCGTTCTCGATGGCAACGCTGCGTACAACGTCATGGGTGACTGGGCCGAGTCTGCATTCCAGCAGGCTGGTTGGACCTACGACAACGAGTACACCACCTGGGCAACCCCCGGCACCGACGGAGTCTTCGACTTCCTCGCTGACTCGTTCACTCTCTCGGTAGGCGCTCCTCACGAAGCAGCTGCCATTGACTGGCTGACGACCATCAGCTCGGCTGAAGGCCAGAAGGCATTCAACCTCGCTAAGGGTTCGATCCCGGCTCGCACCGACACGGTCGCCTCTGACTACCCCGCGTACCAGCAGACCGCCATCAAGTCGTTCGGTGAAGACACCGTTGTGAGTTCACTCGCTCACGGTGCCGCAGCCAGCATCGCTTGGTCGGGAGACATCTCCTCGGCGATCGGCAAGTTCGGCGCCGACCGCGACGCCGCATCGCTCCTCGACGGCCTCGTCGCAGCAGCTGACAAGGCTCAGGGCTAACTAACACTCTGAGATATCGGTGGGTGGGAGCAGCACTGCTCCCACCCACTATCCGTGCAGACCGAGGAGCTCTCGCGTGAAAAAAGGCTACAAAAACTGGGGGCCACCGCTCCTACTGGTGGCGCCGACCATCGTTATTATCGGCATCTTTGTTTACGGCCTGATTGGCGCGAACATCTCGGTGTCGCTCAGCAACCGAAACAGTCTTCTCCCGGCGACGGAGTTCGTCGGGCTCGACAACTACTTTGCTCTTTTCGCCGAAGAGCGCTTCATCCACTCGCTGCAGAACCTCGGTGTCTTCACCGTCTTCTTCATTGGTGGCACCATGATCTTCGGATTCCTCTGGGCATGGATGCTCGACAAGGGTGTCACGGCAGAGGGCGTCTTCCGTTCGGTCTTTCTGTTCCCCATGGCGATCTCGTTCGTGGCCTCCGGTGTCGTGTGGCGCTGGTTGCTCAACAGCGCCGAGGGTGATCGTGCATCCGGATTGAATCGGATCTTCGAGATTATGGGTCTCGACTTTCTCCAGAACGCGTGGTGGAGCGAACCAGGGTGGGGCATGGCCGCCATCGCATTACCCGCGATTTGGCAGCTTGCCGGCTACGTCATGGCGCTGTTCCTCTCTGGCTTTCGGGGCATCCCCGAAGAGCTGCGCGAAGCAGCCCGCATGGACGGTGCAACCGAGTGGAAGCTCTACCGCTACGTGATCTTCCCCCAACTCAGCCCGGTCGCGCTTTCAGCCCTCATCATCGTGGGTCACATGTCGCTCAAGGTCTTCGACCTCATCATGGCGATCACGAAGTCGATCTACCAGACAGAGGTTCCCGCAACCTACCTGTGGGTAGCTCTCACGGCTAATGACTACGCCAAGTCAGCGACAATCGCGACAATCCTGTTGCTTTTCGTTGCCGTCGTCATCGTCCCTTACCTGATCTACACCGCTCGCGCAGAGAAGAGGCAACGATGAGTGTCGATACTGGACTCGACAAGAAGCCGGGCACACGAAGCAATTCCGCTAAGCAGGCAATGCCGCAGCAGGTCACTATCCGCAATCGCGCTCGAGTCAGCCGCACCGTGAAGTACGTGCTGCTCGTGTTGTTCTTGATCGTGGTGCTCATGCCTGTGTATGTGCTTATCGTCACGAGCCTCAAGCCGCCTCAGGATGTCAACCCTGCCACCTCGTGGGGGCTGCCCGTCCGTTGGCCCTGGGAGCCAGCATTCGAGGGCGGACCAAGTGGCTTCGACAACTGGGCGCTTGCTTGGAACGCGCTGTCGGCATCCATCGGCCGCACGTTCTTGCTGGCGATTCCCGCTGCGCTGATTGCGTCATTCTTGGGGGCAATGAACGGATTTGTTCTCGCCCGCTGGCGCTTCCCGTACGCCGATGTTGTCTTCACATTCATCCTCTTCGGAATGTTCATTCCGTATCAGGCGATCATGACTCCGCTCGTGCAGATGAAGACTTCGCTGGGGTTGCCTAGCGATGTGTCCACGCTGTTGATCGTGCACGTGATCTATGGGTTGCCTATTTGCACCCTGATTTTCCGCAACTACTACGCGGGTATCCCGCATGAGCTGATGGAGGCTTCACGCATGGACGGTGCGGGGATGCTGCGTACCTTTGGCAGTATCGTCTTACCGCTGTCGCTTCCCGGCTTTGTTGTCACGATTATTTGGCAGTTCACGTCAGCGTGGAACGATTTCTTGTTCGCGCTGTTCTTGTCGAACCAGAACGAAGGTCCCGTCTCGTTGGCGCTCAATAACCTTGCGCAGGGCGCGCAGTTAGCCAACTACGGTGCGGCTATGGCCGGCGCCCTGCTGGCATCGCTGCCCACGTTGATCGTTTATATCGTGCTTGGCAAGTACTTCATTGGCGGCCTTATGAGCGGATCCGTCAAGAGCTAGACCCCCGTACGGCATAGCGCCGCGGAACCGATCGCCACGCTGGCGACTCGGGGCCGCGGCGTTTGTCGTGAATTCGCTGATGTGGTTAACCCGTGAACGAGCGAATCAAGGCCAGCACCAGCATCAGGGCGAGTGCCGTCATCGCGGTACCACTAACCGCGATTAGTGCAACGAGGCCCGGACGCCGCTCCAGCAGATAGAGCGCGTGCGGGTAGTCGGTCCGAAGTTCACTGGTGGAGACCTCGCCGGGGACGCTGAACGCTGGAACGTCGAATTCGGCGGCGACCACGTCCATGTCCTGCTGCGTCCAGTACTGGCCGCGCATGCGCAAAAGCCGCTTGTTGTCTGCGCCCAAAATCACCATTTGAGGCCGGGTTTCTGAACCATCGCTCGTATAGACCCGCGCTAACAGTATTGATGCTGCCTCCGCTTTATCGAAGTGAGTGAGGCGCCCAAAGAAGAACCCCCGCTCTGTTACCACCGGCGAAGCGGGGCCGATCCAAATTGCACTTCGAAAATAGGAAAAGGATGCTGCGATGGCGACTGCTACTGTGACGATGTGGGTGAGCACTACGGCCAGCCACGGGCCGTCCGGCACCGTGAGCGTGTAAAGCACACCGAAGACGGGGACGGTGAAAGCGACCGCGGCGATCAGTCCGCGCGTGAAGAGCGAGCGAGGCAGTCTCAGTCTTCGTCGAGGATCATCTCGAGTCGGTGAGCTGCGCACACTACTGTGTGACAACGGTCGTGTCCCTTCGTCGGAAAGCGATATCAGGGGTAAGTGCGGAGAATGGGGGATTCGAACCCCCGAGGGCTTGCACCCAACACGCTTTCCAAGCGTGCGCCATAGGCCACTAGGCGAATTCTCCTGACAAGTTGAGCACGCCTAAGCGCAAACAACCTCAAGTGATCATAACGGGGTCGAGGGTTCTGCGGTAATCGGAGCGGAAATCACTGTGGATTGCTGCGGTGTACGGGGCGCGCAACAGCGTTCTAATTTTGGGTAGACTGGAGGCGGCTCCTCGCGTGGCGCCATCCAGGCCAACTCCCCCAGGACGGAAACGTAGCAAGGGTAACCGGGCTCTGGCGGGTGCGCGGGGGGTCTTTTCTGTTAAGCGACCGCTTGTTCTGCTGAGGCTGATTCTCCCCGCGTAGGCTGAAGCTGTGACGCGGAACATTTACATCACTTCCATCGAGGGTCACGCTGGCAAGTCCACGATCGCCCTCGGTCTGCTCGACACGCTTAGCCGTGAAGCAAAACGGTTGGGGGTGTTTCGTCCGGTTGCTCGCACCAGTGATGAGCGCGACTACGTCTTAGAGATGTTGCTGGGTCACGAAGCCGTCAACCTCAGCTATGACGACGCCGTCGGTGTTGGCTACGACGATGTTCACGCTGATCCCGATCTCGCGCTCAGCCGCATCATTGAACGCTTCAAGGCCGTCGAGGCGCAGTGCGATGTTGTTGTCATCGTTGGCTCTGACTACACGGATGTTGGCAGCCCCACCGAGCTGTCGTACAACGCGCGCGTCGCCGCGAACCTCGGTGCGCCGGTGCTCTTAGTCTTGGGTGGTCAGTCAGAGGACGGTGAGAGCCGCAGCCCCGCCGACATGGCTCAGGTCTATTCGATCGCTCATCAAGAGTTGGACGCCGCCCACGCCCAATTGGTCGGCGTTGTAGTTAATAGGTCAGACCCCGATCATCTCGACGACATCATCGGCGGAGTGAGCGCTGCGGTCGGCGACGATACCCCGGTCTGGGCGATCCCCGAAGACCCCTTCCTTATTGCTCCGAGCCTTGGCTCGTTGCTTGCCGCTGTCGATGGCGAATTGCTGCGCGGCGATGCTGACCTGCTGCAGCGCGAGGCACTGGGCGTCGTCGTGGCCGGGATGACGATGGAGAATGTGCTGCTGCGTCTCATCGAAGGCTCGGTTGTGGTGGTTGCCGGCGACCGCTCGGATGTGTTGCTGGCGACACTGATGGCGCATGCTTCGGAGACGTTCCCGTCACTGGCGGGCATCATTCTGAACGGTGGTTTCGATCTGTTGCCGCAGATCGAGCGCCTGATGGATGGTTTGGATGTGGCGCTGCCGGTCATCCGCACCTCCTTCGGTACGTACGATACGGCCCGCATCATCACGAAGACCCGCGGTCGTTTGGCTGCGGAGTCGCCGCGAAAGTTTGACACTGCGCTCGCGCTCTTCGAGCAGCACGTGGATGCTGCCGAGCTTATGCGCCGCCTCGACTTGCATCCGCCCACGGTCGTGACGCCGCTCATGTTTGAGTACGGCCTTCTTGATCGTGCCCGCCAACGCCCGCAGCACATTGTGTTGCCCGAGGGCAGCGACGACCGCATCCTTCGCGCCTCGAGCACGCTGCTGCGTCGAGGCGTCGCCACGCTCACGATCCTCGGGGACGAAAGCGAAGTGCGGGGGCGTGCGGCTGAGCTCGGTCTTGATATCTCGGGCGCGAGCATCCTGAGCCCCTTCGATGAAGAGCTACGCGACCGTTTCGCTAGTGAATACGTGAAGCTGCGAGCCCACAAGGGAATGACGATGGATGTCGCCCGCGAGACCGTGACCGATGTGTCGTACTTCGGCACGATGATGGTGCATTTGGGTCTCGCCGACGGCATGGTTTCGGGCGCTGCGCACACCACGGCGCATACGATTCGCCCCAGCTTCGAGATCATCAAGACGAAACCCGATGTGTCGATCGTGTCGAGCGTGTTCCTCATGTGCCTCGAAGATCGCGTGCTGGTCTATGGCGACTGTGCCGTAAACCCCGACCCAGACGCAGCTCAACTCGCTGATATTGCGATCTCGTCGGCAGCGACCGCCGAAGAGTTCGGAATCGACCAGCGCATCGCGATGCTCTCGTACTCCACCGGAACCTCGGGTAGCGGCGCGGATGTCGACAAGGTGCGCGCTGCGACCGCTCTGGTGAGCGAACGTCGTCCCGACCTCGCAGTCGACGGCCCCATCCAATACGACGCCGCCGTGGATGCCGCGGTCGGCAAGTCGAAGATGCCCGATTCTGAAGTGGCTGGCCGTGCCACGGTCTTCGTGTTCCCCGATCTCAACACCGGAAACAACACGTACAAGGCTGTGCAGCGCAGTGCCGGCGCCGTCGCGATTGGGCCTGTGCTTCAGGGCCTGCGCAAGCCCATCAACGACCTCTCGCGAGGAGCGCTCGTGCAAGACATCGTGAACACGGTGGCAATCACCGCTATCCAGGCGCAGGCCGTCGCGGCTGAGAAGCAGGAGCAAGCATGACCACCGTCTTCGTCGTGAACTCTGGTTCGTCATCCATCAAGTGGGAGCTGCTGGATGCCGAGTCCGGTTCGCTCTATAGCGGCGGCATCGTGGAACGCATCGGGGAACCCGGTGGCGGAGCCACGGACCACGACGACGGCATGCGTCAGATTCTGGCGGAGCTCGGCGACGAGCATCCGGCCGTTGTCGGCCACCGTGTGGTTCACGGGGGAGCGGAGTTCACCGCTGCAACCGTCATTACCGACGAAATCGAGGATCGTCTCGAGGAGCTTTCGGTGTTGGCCCCGCTGCACAACCCGGCCAATCTCAAGGGCATTCGGGCTGCGCGCGCCACGTTCGCCACGGTGCCTCATGTCGCGATTTTTGATACCGCGTTCCACGGCACGCTACCGGCCAAGGCCTACACCTATGCGATCGACACGACGCTGGCCCAGACGCACGGCATCCGACGCTACGGCTTTCACGGCACCTCGTACCGCTATGTCGCGGAACGGGCCGCTGCCGTTCTGGACAAGGATCTCGCTGATCTCAAACTGATCGTGTTCCACCTCGGCAATGGCGCCTCTGTCTGCGCCATCGACGGTGGGCGCAGCGTGGAAACGTCAATGGGAATGACGCCGTTGGAAGGCCTCGTGATGGGCACGCGTTCGGGCGATATCGACCCCGGCGCACTCTTTCACTTGGGCCGCTCGGGCATGGATCTCCCCGGACTCGACCACCTTCTCAACCGCGAAAGCGGCCTGCTCGGCATGACCGGCACGGGTGATATGCGTGACGTGCAATCGAAGGCGGATGCTGGCGACGAGCGTGCGCAGGCGGCGCTCGCTGTCTACTACCACCGGCTTCGTCACTACCTCGGGGCGTACCTCGTGGCGTTGGGCGGAGCAGACGCAATAGTCTTCACCGCCGGTGTCGGCGAGAACAATGCGAACACCCGCTTGGCCACCGTCGAAGGTCTCGAGTCGTTCGGGATCGTGATGGATGCCGCAGCCAATTCTGAAGCGCGACGAGACGAGCGTGCGGTGTCGAAGGCGGGCTCGCCCATCACTGTTCTCGTGATTCCCACCAACGAGGAATTACAAATCGCCAGAGATGCGGTTGCCGCTGTAACCCGGTAGTCCCACACGTTTGTCTCCCATTATGGACTCTTGATCTAGGGCAACGCACAGTCCTAAGCTGGGTGTGGGGTCGATTTCAGTCGTACTCAACACGGGCCAACCACCCAGCGATTAGCTCACCACTATTCGAGTTGAGACGGTTCTCTCACCGCGAATCGGCGTCGCGATCAGGGGGGCAATCGTGGATTTTGGGGATTCAGTTTCGGTAAGCACCGTGCAGACGTGGAATCTGAGCCGGATGAGACGCGCCGGTGCTGCGACACTCGCCGCCGCGGGGCTCGTGGCGCTCTCTGTATTCTCAACCGGTGCCCCGGCGCACGCGGTTGCGGGCGATGACTCCACCGCCGAGTCGGCGTACCTGTCGGGCAGCTTGCTCGCGGGCTTGCTGGCAGGGGAGCTTGAACTCCTGGGGCAGTCAGCTGCGAGTAACGATGGCACGCAGGGGCTCCAGACTGATTCGTCGGGCGTGACTGTGGGTGCGGGCCTCGTCGCCACCGTCGACGGAGTTGGGATACCGATCACCCTCGTGGACGCGGGCGTGCTTCGTGCCTACTCGCAAGCAGCAGATGATGGCAGTTCGTTGGCTGCGACGGGGCTAGTGGATGCGTCCGGCGATGTAGGTGTTGATCTCTTTGACGAGGCCGATCACCCGTCGTCTCTTACTCTCAATCTTGCTGAAGTGCTCGACGCTGGTCTCGCAGCGGAACTTGCGGCGCTCTCGCTCGAGGTGGGCGCAACGAGTTCTCGGGCTGAAGTGGCCGCCCCTGCAAGCGCAAACGGGACGTACGAAATTGTCGGAGCTGAACTGAAGCTCACAAGCGATACTGTCGCGGGGGTGAGCGCCACAGTTGATGGTCTAGCCGGAACGCTATCAACGGCAGTCAACGCTGTTGCCGGTTCCGAAGGTTCCTTGCTCAACGCAGTGACCGGCATTGCGACGAGCACACTTAACGGGCTCGGGTTGCTTTCGCTCGGGGCGACAAGTGCCTCAGTGGACCTCGATCTCTCGACGGCGCTGACACCGCTCTACGCGCCTGTGACGTCAGACGCTGTCACGATCGATTTCGGCACTGGCGAGATCATTGTTGATCTTGCCGAGCTAAAGGGCGGCTCGCTGTCTGGTCAGCCGGCAAACACCTCTGTGCTCACCGCTGCCGAGCTGACAGCAATCTCTGACTCGGTCACCACGATTGTCGGGCAATTCGCTACCAACGTCGAAGATGCTGTCACGGCAGCATTGAACTCCGCCGAAGTGAGCATCGCCGTTCAGCTGCAGCTCGATATCGCGATAGTCGGCGTAGTGCCCATCGTAGATATCACGGTCGACGGCACGCTAGAGGAGATTGCTACCTCTGCAGCCGATATCGAGGTCACAGCGTTGAGGAGTCTCATCGATGTTTCCGCACTCACGCCGTCCATAGTGGGAGGTGTTGTTGCGCCCCTCGCTGAGGATCTCTTAGACCCCGACACGACCGCGCTTCAAACCTTCATCGCCGGGCTCCAAACAGGAGTCGTTGCGCCCGTGATCGCAGCGCTCGAACCCGTCTTTGACGCGCTTGACGAAGTGCTTGCTATCACTATCAATAACCAAGAACTTGTTGGTATTGCGCCCGACCAGCAGTTCGTCGAGACGGCTCTGAGAGTGGGGTTGCTCGCGCAAGGCCCGGTAGCAAGCCTTCTCGAGCTGGATATCGCGCGCTCCGCAGTTGGCCCGAACCACGTGGGGGTGCGACCAGTCATTACCGACGTCGATCCGACGAGCGGGCCCGCAACAGGCGGAACTGCGGTCACCTTGACAGGTACAGACTTTGGCGGCTCGACCGCGGTCACCTTCGATGGTGTCGACGGCACAGACTTCACCGTCGTGAGCGACACCGAGATTACCGTCACGAGCCCAGCGCACGCCCCGGGGGCAGTCGACGTCGTCATCGAGCATCCAGCGGGAGACTCTGATGAAGGAGAGTTCACCTACACACCCGTCCCGGTCATCTCCTCACTGAATCCCGACTTCGGCCCCATCTCTGGCGGCACAGTCGTGACGATTACCGGCACTGACTTGACAGGGTCAACCGGAGTCACTTTTGACGGGGATTCCGGCACCGCGTTCACGGTCGACAGCGATACGCAGATAACGGTGTCGAGTCCGGCGCACGCGCTCGGAACGGTCGACGTCATCGTTGAGCGCGCATCCGGCGACTCGGCTCCAGCGGACTTCACGTATCGCGGAGCACCAACCGTTTCTGACCTCGCCCCGACAGAGGGGCCGCTCGCGGGTGGTACTGAGGTCACGATCACGGGTACAGGTTTCACCGGCTCCACCGGGGTTACCTTCGATGGCGATGCCGGAGCCTCGTTCGCGATAGTAAGCGATACCGAGATCACCGTCTCAAGCCCGGCACACGCTGCTGGCACCGTTGCTGTGGTCGTGCAGCATCCGATTGGGAATGCCGCTGCGGGTGACTTCACGTATACAGCAGCGCCGATTATCTCGTCGATCACTCCTCAGATTGGGCCCGTTGCTGGCGGCACCCCCGTCACGATCGTTGGCACTGGCTTCACGGGTGCCACGGGAGCGACCTTCGATGGGACCGCGGGAACTGACTTCACGGTCGTGGACGATACGGAGATTACTGCCACCACACCGTCGCATGCTGCCGGTGTCGTTGACGTGGTGGTCCAAAACTCGCCGGCTGACTCTTCACCGGGCACCTTCAGCTATCAAGTCGCTCCGACAGTGGCATCCCTTGCGCCGGATGAGGGACCTACGTCAGGCGGAACCGACGTGACGATTACCGGCACGGGCTTCCTGGGGGCGTCGGGTGTCACCTTCGCCGGTTCAGCAGGCACATCGTTCTCGGTCGACAGTGATACAGAGATCACCGTCACGACGCCTGCTGGCACCGCTGGTGCTGCCGCCGTGGTCGTGGTGCACCCCGCAGGAAACGTCGGCGCGGGAGACTTCACCTACCTCGTCGCTCCGGTCGTCACCGACATGGACCCCGACCTCGGCCCGATCGCTGGGGGCACGGTCGTTACGCTTACGGGCTCCGGTTTCACCGGTGCGACCGGCGTGACATTTGGTGGCGATGCGGGAACTGCGTTCGCGGTCGTGAACGATACCGAGATTTCAGTGGAGAGCCCCGCCCATGCTGCGGGCGTCGTTGCGGTGGTCGTCGAGCACGTTGGCGGAGATGCTGCTGCGGGAGACTTCACCTACCTCGCCAACCCGAGCGTCACCGATCTGACTCCAACCTCTGGTCCTCTGGCGGGAGGCACGGGCGTCACGATCACCGGTAGCGGTTTCACTGGGGCGACCGGCGTTACCTTTGATGGCGATCCCGGAACAACATTCACGGTCGTCAGCGACACTGAAATTACGGTCACGAGCCCCGCGCACACTGCAGGCGACGTGCCAGTAGTGGTCGTGCATCCGATTGTCAACGCGGCGGCTGGGGACTTTACCTACACCGCAGCTCCGGCGATCGCGTCGTTGACTCCGGCTGTCGGGCCGACTGGCGGTGGAACCGCGGTGACGATATCGGGCTCCGGATTTACCGGGGCGACCGGCGTGACGTTTGACGGCGATTCGGGGACTGTGTTCACGGTCGTCAGCGATACGGAGATCACCGTCACGACTCCTGCGCACGCGGCGGGAGAGATTGATGTTGTCGTCACTCACGGGGTCGGAAACTCGGCCCCTGTCGACTTCACGTACCAGGCCCCTCCCACCGTGACGTCGATCGCTCCGGATGAGGGCCCACTCGCTGGCGGAACTGAAGTAACCATCACCGGTACTGGTTTCACTGGGGCAACCGGCGTGACCTTCGATGGCGATGACGGAACGTCGTTCACGGTCGTGAGTGACACCGAAATCACCGTCACGACGCCTGCGGGCTCGGCGGGTGCGGTCGCTGTCGTGGTTCAGCATCCCAATGGCGATGTTTCTGGCGGCGACTTCACGTACCGCTCCGCCCCAGTGATCACGGCGATCGCGCCGGTCGCCGGACCGACTTCCGGCGGGACCTCCGTAACTCTTACTGGAACCGGGTTCACCGGCGCGACGGGCGTCACGTTTGGCGGGGATGCGGGAACCTTGTTCACGGTCGTGAGTGACACTGAGATCACCGTTACGAGCCCGGCACACGCCATTGGTGCGGTTCAAGTGATCGTGGTCCACCCCGGTGGAGCATCGATACCGGCAACGTTCACGTATCGTGCCGACCCCACGGTGACTCTCGCGGCCCCGAATGCGGGTCCCCTCTCGGGCGGAACCGTTGTGACCATTACGGGCACGGGACTTACGGGCGCGACGGGCGTGACCTTCGACGGTGACGCGGGAACGTCATTCACCGTTGTCAGCGACACGGAGATCAGGGTCACGACACCACCGCACGCTGCGGGCACGGCAGCGATAGTGATCCAGCATCCGATCAACGACACCGCGGCGGGTGACTTTACCTACGCTGCCTCGGGAATCCCGATCGTTAACTCAATGTCGCCTCTTGTCGGGCCTGATACCGGGGGGACCCTTGTCACACTGCGTGGCAGTGGCTTCAGTGGTGCTACGGGTGCGCGCTTCGGCGCAATGTGGGGAACAAACTTCACCGTACTGAGCGATACCCTCGCCACGGTGGTCACGCCGGCTCATGACGCCATGTGGGTTCCGGCAGTCTTGGCGTCGGGTTCGGTCACCGTTGGCACACCAGGGTTCACATTCCAACTCACCACGGCGGCTATCGGTGACGGCCTTGCCAATACAGGATCGTCACGCACGCAAGCCGTGATCGTGGCTCTCACTTTGATCGGTATAGGCGGATTGCTTGTGATTTCTCGACGCCGCCCAGGAAAACACCGGGCGTAAACGATGGGCGGCAGCGCACTGGAGCGCTACCGCCCAACCGCTCGCTTCGAGGTAAAAGCGCGTGCAGGGTTCCGCATCCCCCCGGGGAACCCTGCACGTCTACTCGGATAATGCTGTGCCACGGATCAGGTGTGGCGGGGCCGGTAACCAGCCGACCGTAAATTGATTCGGAGCGAAGCCCTGCGCGGATTGGTCGATTCCCTCAAGATTCCTGAGCGCCTTCTCTAGCGACACGTTGGGATCGTCAGCGGGCACGACTACGCTAGGGGCGTGGTTGCTGCCCTATATCGCCGATACCGGCCTGAGACTTTCGCTGAACTCATCGGCCAATCTCAAGTGACCGATCCGCTGCGCACTGCTCTGCGCACAGATCGGGTCAATCACGCCTATTTGTTCAGCGGACCGCGTGGGTGTGGCAAGACGACATCCGCCCGCATTTTGGCCCGCTGCCTCAACTGTGCTGAGGGTCCTACTGACACTCCCTGTGGCGTGTGCCCGTCGTGCGTAGAGCTGTCTCGTGATGGTGGCGGTTCGCTCGATGTTGTCGAGATTGACGCCGCAAGCCACAACGGTGTTGAGGATGCCCGCGACCTACGTGAGCGTGCAGTGTTCGCCCCGGCGCGCGACCGTTTCAAGATCTTCATTCTCGATGAGGCGCACATGGTGACGCCTCAGGGCTTCAACGCGATGCTCAAGATTGTTGAAGAGCCGCCGGAGCACGTGAAGTTCATCTTCGCGACGACCGAGCCTGACAAGGTGATTGGCACGATTCGTTCGCGCACTCATCATTACCCTTTCCGTTTGGTGCCGCCCGCCCAGATGCTCGACTACGTTCAGCAACTGTCCACGAGCGAGAATGTTGAAGTCGAGCCGGGAGTTCTTCCACTCGTCGTGCGGGCTGGTGGCGGTTCAGTGCGCGACACTCTCTCGCTCCTCGATCAGCTCATCGCGGGCTCTGACACGGCGACTGTCGGCTATGAGCGCGCCGTTGCACTCCTCGGCTACACGCACGCCGAACTCCTTGATGAGGTCATCGATGCCCTCGGCTCAGGCGATGCCGGCGCCGCGTTTTCTTCGGTCGATCGGGTAATCCAGACCGGTCAAGACCCACGTCGATTCGTCGAAGACCTGCTTGAGCGGATGCGCGATCTCATTGTTGTAGCAGCGACCGCAAGTGGCGCAGCGAATGTGCTGCGCGGCATCCCCCAAGACCAGCTCGATCGCATGGCGCAGCAAGCGCAGACTTTGGGCGCGGCTGAGCTATCGCGTGCCGCCGATGTCATCAATGCGGCGCTCTCAGAAATGACCGGTGCGACCTCGCCGCGACTGCATCTCGAACTTATGGTCGCTCGCATTTTGGTGCCATCGAGCGATAACACCCAGCGGGGTGCGCTTGCGCGAGTGGAACGGCTTGAGCGCCGGATTGGCATTGAGGGTGAAGGCGCGGTTTCAGTAGCCCCGGCGACGCCGCTCACCACGATGCCGGCTCCCTCAGCGGCACAGCACGAACCGGCCACGCCGACGACTCCGCCCGTGGCCGCAAACGTACGAGAAGCTGAGACTGCTGCTACGGCGCCAGGGGCGAAGAACGAAGGCTCTCACTCCGAGACTGCAACATCTCCTTCTGGGCTATCGACCGCGCCGGCGGCGCCGCGCACGACGCCGGTGTCAATACAGCAGGTCAAAGATGCTTGGCCACAAATTCTTGAAGTTGTCGAGAAGCTCAAGCGCACAGCGTGGATGGTGGTGTTCACCGCGAAGCCACTAGAGCTGCGCGATGACAAGATACTGGTTCTCTCCTTCCCGAGCGAACGTGACGTTGAGGCACTCAAGCAGCGCAGTGCTCCCGGTGAAGGAGTGGGCGACTACCTCAAGAAGGCTGTTGTTCACGTTCTCGGCTTCGAACCGGCCTTCATCGCCAAAGTCGAAGGTGCCGCTGCTGCGCCTGCTGCGCCTGCTGCTCCGGCGGCTCCTGCTGCTGCACCACCCGCGCCTACTGAAGGTGCCACTGCGGCGATGCCGCCCGCAGCGACAGCCTCGCAACAACGATCGACCGATGACGCTCCTCCCGCAGACGACTCGGTACCAGAGCCTGAGGAACCCGCGCCGGCCGAAGACCGTGAACCAGGGGGATGGGCTGTCGCCGCGATTCCAGAGTCGGAACCGGAGCCTGAGCCTGACCCGTCCAGTGCGCGTTCTGGAGGGGCTTCGCGCGGTCATGCCGCTGCGGCATCCCCGCGCCCGACGAAGAACGACCCGCCAACCCGGGCTGCCTCGGTCGAGACAGCAACGGCCCCTGCTCCACCCGCAATGTCTGCCGCGGCGGCGCAGATAGATCGCTCTCGCTATGGCGAATCCGTCGTTCGCGAGTTGTTGAACGCCACGTTCATCGAAGAGCAGCAGATAGCGCCAAAAGTAGTGCCCCAGCCGAGAGACGAGTAGCCCGTGTACGACGGAATTGTTCAAGAACTTATCGATGAACTCGGCCGGCTACCCGGCATCGGCCCCAAGTCGGCCCAGCGCATCGCATTCCATATCCTGCAGACAGAGAGCTTCGATGTGCGACGCCTCGCAGAACTGTTGAATGACATTCGAGACAAAGTGCATTTCTGTTCTATCTGTGGCAACGTGACGGAACACGAAACGTGCTCGATCTGCCGGGACGCGCGCCGCTCCCCGGCCACGATCTGTGTCGTCGAAGAGGCTAAAGATGTCGTCGCGATCGAGCGTACCCGCGAATTTTCTGGGCTGTATCATGTACTTGGTGGAGCTATCAGCCCCATCGATGGAATTGGCCCTGATCAGTTGCGCATCAAGCAGCTGCTTGGCCGGTTGGCTGACGGTGTCGTCACAGAAGTCATCATCGCGACCGACCCCAATCTCGAAGGTGAAGCAACCGCTACCTATCTCACGCGGCTTCTCGTTCAACCCAATCTTCGAATTTCTCGACTCGCCTCCGGTCTCCCGGTCGGTGGAGATCTGGAATACGCCGACGAGGTGACTCTCGGTCGTGCGTTTGAAGGTCGTCGAACAATCGAGCACTAGCGCTGCCGTAACGAACTTCGGCGGGGAGTGTCTGCACCGTTAGAATCACACCTCGGGCATTACCTGCCCGCTTAACCTCGCTTCAGGAGAACAATGAGCCTCATCGTTCAGAAGTTCGGTGGCTCATCGGTTGCCGACGCTGAGAGTGTCAAGCGCGTCGCAAAACGAATCGTCGAGACGCGCAAAGCAGGCAACGACGTCGTCGTCGTCGTCTCCGCCATGGGCGACACCACCGACGAACTTCTCGACCTCGCCGAACAAGTCGTGCCTGTGCCGACCGGCCGCGAACTCGACATGCTGCTCACGGCAGGCGAACGAATTTCGATGGCACTTCTCGCTATGGCGATCAAGAGTTTGGGCGTCGACGCCCGCAGCTACACCGGTAGCCAGGCCGGCATGGTCACGGATGCTCAGCACGGCTCGGCCCGCATCGTGGAGGTTTCGCCTCGCCGAGTCAAAGAAGCTCTCGACGATGGCGCCGTTGCGATCGTCGCCGGTTTCCAAGGCTTTAACCGCGGCACGGGAGACATCACCACTCTCGGCCGTGGCGGTTCAGACACCACAGCGGTTGCCCTTGCGGCAGCACTGGGCGCCGAGACCTGCGAGATTTACACCGACGTGGATGGGGTCTTCACCGCAGATCCGCGCATCGTGAAGTCGGCCCGCAAAGTAAACATCGTCACGTGTGAAGAAATGCTGGAGCTTGCTGCTGCAGGCGCGAAGGTGCTCGATGTGCGCGCCGTCGAATATGCGCGCAGGCACGGGGTAACGATTCACGTGCGTTCGTCGTTCAATAACAACACGGGCACGTTAGTGGTCAATCCGAAGGATGGAGAGAGCGTGGAAGAAGCAATCATCACAGGTGTTGCCTCCGATCTGAGCGAAGCGAAGATCACGGTGGTTGGGGTTCCTGACGTTCCCGGTAAGGCTGCGCAGATCTT
>Ga0209344_10001275_pt1 | contig 33959 bp, 26 predicted proteins | sample Cruoilmetagenom6_FD_187293 | JGI IMG/M metagenome (GOLD analysis project Ga0209344, IMG submission 187293) | Oil polluted marine microbial communities from Coal Oil Point, Santa Barbara, California, USA - Santa Barbara Oil Seep Sample 6 (SPAdes)... | ecosystem: Environmental > Aquatic > Marine...
GTTCTTCACGGGCGAAGGTGCAGAAGCCGAAGAGGCCAGCGTGAAACCCGATCCAGGCCTGCACGCGATCGCACACGTATTCATGGTGAACATCGATACGTTCAAGGGCCGACTCGGCATATTCCGCATTCACCAGGGCACGATTAATGCTGGCAACCAGCTGTTCGTCGGCGACGCCCGCAAGCCCTTCAAGGCTTCGCAACTTCTCAAGGTCAATGGCGAAACCCACACCAAGGTCGAGACAGGCGTCCCGGGCGACATCTGCGCGGTGCCGCGTGTAGATGAAGCGCATTACGACGCGGTGTTGCATGACTCACATGACGAGGACCATTTCCACCTGAAGCCCATCAAGCTGCCGCGACCGATGTTTGGCCTCGCTATTCGGCCCAAGAACGATGCGGATGCTCAGAAGACATCCGATTCACTGCATGTTGCGGAAGCGGAAGATCCGTCCATACAGGTGGAGCACAATGCAACGTTGAACGAGGTGGTCCTGCGGGGGTTGGGTGAACTGCACCTGGCGACCGTCATGCAGCAGATCAAGGACCGCCATGGCCTGGAGATCGTGACGTCTCTGCCATCGATCGCGTACCGCGAAACGATTACAGGGAAAGCCGAAGGCCATCACCGCCACAAGAAGCAGACCGGCGGCGCCGGCCAGTTTGGCGAGGTCTACCTGCGCGTAGAACCGTTGCCGCCTGGCAGTGGCTTCGAATTTGCCAACAAGGTGGTTGGCGGCGCCATCCCCTACCAGTTTATTCCGGCCGTAGAGAATGGTGTGCGCCAGATTATGAAAGAAGGCGCCATGCACGGTTACCCGATGCAGGATATCAAGGTCACGGTGTATGACGGCAAGCACCACAATGTGGACTCCAAGGAGATCGCATTTGTGCAGGCTGGCAAGAAAGCATTCGTTGATGCGATCGCGAAGGCACGTCCTATCGTCATGGAACCAATCGTCCATGTGGATTTCACGATTCCGAGTGACTGCGTAGGTGGAGTAACCGGCGACCTGTCCGGAATGCGCGGCATGATCAGTGGCACCGATTCTTTGCCTGACGGCCGACTGGTTGTCTCAGGTGAGGCGCCGTTGCATGAGCTGCAGGGCTATCACTCTCGACTGAAATCACTCACGGGCGGAGATGGCAGTTTCACAATGGACTTCAGCCACTATGCCGAGGTCCCGGTAAACGAGCTGAAACAACTCAAAGAGGCTGCAGCAGGCGAGTAACCGGCCACACAATGAGAAAGGGCGCCGTGAGGCGCCCTTTTTTTGTCAATACTCCAGGCCTTGCTTAATACCGGCCGTGTTGCTTGAAAATGTAATTCGAGAGTTCAACGAACTCGGTATTCATGCGATGCACGATTCGGTGTGCTGAACGCGCCACGGCCCGCATGACCTTATAGACCAGCTGAGGATTTGAGTCGATGATGCCCTCGAACGCCTCTCTCCGCAGGGACAGGACTCGCGTTTCACATAGTGTCCGCAATCCGACTGTGTGCGGCGCGCCGTCGATGAAACTCAGCTCGCCCGCCAATTCACCCTCGCGCAGAACCGCGAGGCTCGCGAAGTTGTCGTCGCCGGTGCGTTTTACGACCTCGAGCTTGCCCGTCAGAATGACGTGCAACGAATCGTCAGCGGTGCCATCCTCAAACAGAAACTCGTCATCGGCCAGTTCCCTATCGTGCATAAGGGCACCGAGAATCTCCACTTCCTGATCAGAGAGTTCCGTGCCAAGCGACGAATTCGCTATCAAATTCGCTTTGTCATTCATGGCGAATACTATCCGCTGCGGCAAATACGGGGTCAATTGGGGTTAGCCACATTACCGCCCAGCGGCCATTGTTGGACAATATCGCCATGAAAAAACTGACTCAAAGCTACATGATCGGGGAAGGCTCGGGCCAGCTTCTGTACGAGACGATTGGCCATTGCTTCGACCGCATCGCCGACGAGAACCCGGACACCCTGGCCCTGGTTGTACGTCACCAGGACATCCGCTGGACGTACCGTCAATTCCAGGAAGAGGTTAATCGACTGGCCACTGGCCTGATCGCACTCGGCATCGAGCCCGGCGACCGTGTCGGTATCTGGGGACCCAACAGTTACGAATGGGTCCTGACCCAGTTTGCGACTGCCAGGATCGGCGCAATTATGGTGTGCATAAACCCGGCATATCGTCTCTTCGAACTCGAATACGTGCTTAACAAGGTTGAATGCAAGGCGATCATTGCAGCCGAGAAATTTAAGTCCAGTGAATACCTGAACATGCTCAAAACGCTGGCCCCGGAAATCTCAAGCTGCGAACCGGGCTACCTGCGCGCCGAAAAGCTGCCGCAACTGACCACCGTCATTCGTATGGGTGAAACCGAGTCACCGGGCATGTTCAATTTCGAGCAAGTGTGTTCGCTGGGCGGCGAGAGCGAATACGAGCGTATGGCTGAAATTGAAGACCATCTACTTCCCGACGATGCCATCAATATACAGTTCACGAGCGGCACAACAGGCAGCCCGAAGGGCGCCACACTTACTCACGCGAACATCCTGAACAATGGCTGCGAAGCCGGTAAGGGCATGGCGCTGACGCCGGAAGACAAGCTCTGCATTCCCGTGCCGCTTTACCATTGCTTCGGCATGGTGCTCGGCGTTCTGGCAGCAATGTCGCACGGCTCGACGATGGTGCTTGCCAGCCCTGTTTACGATCCATTGTCTACGCTGGAAGCCGTGGAAGCAGAGAAGTGCACGGCCCTGCATGGCGTTCCCACGATGTTCGTGACCGAACTCGATCACCCGGAATTTGACAAGTTCGACGTATCGACACTGCGGACCGGCATCATCGCCGGAGCGCCCTGCCCTGAAGAACTCATGAAACGCATTATTGGCGACATGAACATGGAGAACGTGCTCATCGGATACGGACAGACTGAAGTCAGCCCGATCAATCACATGACTCTGCCCGAGGACTCGCTGGAGAATCGTACGCAGACGGTCGGCAGGCCCATCCCGTATGTCCAGATCAAGATAGTCGACACCGAAAATCGCGTCGTTCCGATTGGCGAACAGGGTGAGATCTGCACGCGTGGTTACTCGGTCATGAAAGGCTACTGGAACGACGACGAGAAGACGGAAGAGACCATCATTAATAACTGGCTCCATTCGGGCGACCTCGGCACGATGAACGAGCACGGCTACGTGCGCATCACGGGCCGCATCAAGGACATGATCATTCGCGGTGGCGAGAACATCTATCCGCGGGAAATCGAGGAGTTCCTGTACACGCACCCGAAGATCAGCGAAGTGCAGGTATTCGGTGTCGAGGATCCGAAAATGGGTGAGGAAGTATGCGCCTGGGTCCAGCTTAAGGACGACCAGAAGCTGACCGAGGATGACATTCGGAACTTCTGCAAGGGTCAGATCTCCCACTTCAAGGTTCCCCGATACGTTCGATTTGTCGACGAGTTCCCAATGACAGTCACGGGCAAGATCCGTAAGATTGACATGCGCGCAACGATGGCGGAGGAACTCGAGGCCGCCTGAACAAGGAAGAAAACTTTGGTGTTCCCTACACGCCTGAAGAAACTCGAAGCGGCGATGGAGGAAGCCACCAGCTATGACGAGTGGCGGCTAGCGGCCATCGAGCACGACGAGCAGTCTGGCGCGGCACGATGGAAGGATATCGACCAGTCGATACGCTACGACTTTGTATCGATCCGTGCCCGCCTTGATCACCTGCGCAACCTGCGCGCCCGGCATGACAACGAAGGACTGTTGTTTGCCCTGAACGAAGGCATCCACGGCAACATGGGTGGTATGGGCGCCGCGCCACTCTACGGCAAGGCGAAATTCGGCACCAAGAAACTCATCGAGGACTACGTCGAGGAGATCGCACTCGCGCTCGAGCACCTCGCGAGCCCCGAAGTCGACAGCATCAGCTTCGCGGACAAGTGCGACTTCTTCCAGCGGGCAAGCCACTGCTTTGGTCGCTCGGCGCTCATGATGAGTGGCTCGGGCACCTTGCTCTACTTCCACCTTGGGGTCACCAAGGCCCTTTGGCAAGAACGTCTGTTACCTGACATTATTTCCGGATCGAGTGGCGGCGCACTCATCGGCAGCATCATCTGTGCGTGTACGGACGACGAACTGGATGAATTGCTCGACCCGCACGCGCTCCCCGCGCTCGACGATCCGACTGGACTCGTCAACCGGTTCTTTTCCATTTTCAAGACAGAACGGATTACCGCCGATGACATTTGGGAAGTACTGGAGGAATTCCTGCCTGACATCACGTTCCAGGAGTCTCTCAGGCGTACCGGGCGGCATATGAATGTCTCGGTCGCGCCCGCCGAAAACCACCAGAAGTCACGACTGCTGAACTCTGATACCTCTCCAAACGTGTTCATGCGCGAGGCGGTCCTCGCGTCGACGGCCATACCGGGCTTCTTCCCTTCTGTGGTTCTCATGGCAAAGAACGACCAGGGAGAACGACAGGCTTATCACTCGTCACGCAAATGGGTGGATGGCTCGCTCAGTGATGATTTGCCCGCCAAACGACTCGCGCGCCTGTACGGCGTCAATCATTACATCGTGAGCCAGACCAACCCCTACGTCATTCCGTTCATTGACACGACAAAGCGTAAGACGGACACGGTGTCCGAACTCAAGTACGCCGTGATCGACACGGCCCGGACCTGGATCAACGCGAGCGCCGCAATCCTTGAGAAGCCGATAGGCCTGATTCCCGACGTACAACGACTCACCAGTTCGGCACTGTCAATTATTAACCAGAGCTATGTCGGCGACATTACGATATCCCCGCTCAAGAAATTGCACAACCCGCTGCGGGCGCTGTCATGGCGGACACGAGATGAGATCAAAGACCTCATGGATGAGGGCGAGCGTGCCACGTGGCCACGCATTGAACGGGTCCGTGTGCAGACACGCATAAGCCGGACGCTCGATTCGATCCTGCATCATTACGAAGAACTCCATATCGAGGAGTTCGGCAAGCCCAGCAAAGGAAGGAAGACTCGCGGCTCGCCCGCCATCCGGAGAAAAGCAGGTTGAAACATACAGACGGCTATCTTGATGTTCGCCACAGCAAGGCTCGTGGCTCAAGCCGGCTCTACCACCAAACCTGGAAGCCTGATGCCGAAACGCGGGCGGTCGTCTTGCTGGTCCATGGTCTCGCTGAACACAGCAGTCGCTATGCACACGTCGCAGATCACCTCACTCGCCGCGGCATTGCGGTGTATACACTCGATCACTATGGGCACGGCAAGTCTGATGGCCACACCGGTTATGTCGAACGATTCAGCGTCTATCTCGACGGCATCGCAGCATTGCTGGCAAAGGTGAAAGTCGAACATCCGCAGGAACCGTTGTTCCTGATCGGGCACAGCATGGGCGGACTGATCGCCGCCGCGTTCCTGCTCGATCACCAGGGTATGTTTCGGGCCGCCGTCCTTTCGGGGCCCGCGTTCAAGTCGGACCAGGCGCCACCTGCAATCGTCATCGCATTGATTCGGCTGTTGTCGGCGCTCGCGCCAACACTGCCGCTCATCCAGCTTGACGCGAGTGGCGTAAGCCGCGACCCGGCCGTTCTCGCGACCTATATGAATGACCCGCTTGTTCATCACGGCAAGCTGTCTGCCCGCCTTATCGCGGAAATGTCAGCCGTCATGAACAGCACAGTGGCAAGAGCGGCGGAGATCAGCCTGCCAATTGTTTTTATGCACGGCGAAGATGACCAGCTGACATCGCCCTCGGGTTCGACAGAATTTTTTGAAAAGGTCGTTTCGAAGGATAAGGCGTTGAAGATCTACCCCGGCCTGTATCATGAGATCTTCAACGAGCCCGAGCAGGAAACGGTGCTCGAGGACATGGGCAATTGGCTGGAGGCACACCTTTGACCAAAGAACTGTTTCGTGAAGATTCTTACCTGACGTCCTGCGCGGCAGCAGTGACTGAACGTGGGGAAGGCTTTGTCAGGTTCGACCAGACGATTTTCTATCCACTCGGCGGTGGCCAGCCCGGCGATACAGGAACGGTATCGTGGGGCGGCAATGTCGCAAGAATTGTCGACACTCGCTATGTCGACGGTAGCATAGCCCACCTGCTGGAAGATGGGGCAGGCGCCCCAACGGTCGGTACGACGATCGAACTTGCGCTCGACTGGGATCGACGCTACCGGCACATGCGTATGCACACAGCCATGCACCTGTTGGGTGCAGTCCTTCAGTACGGTGTGACGGGAGGCAACATCAGTGCAGAAAAAAGCCGGCTCGACTTCGACATGGAAGATACGATTGACAAGGAAGCCGTCGGCGAAGCGCTGGCGAAACTTGTGGCCGGCAATCACCCGGTGAGCTGCCGCTGGATCAGCGAGGAAGAACTCGACGCCAACCCGGAACTTGTCCGTACGATGTCGGTACAGCCACCACGAGGCAGAGGCGCCATTCGATTGCTTGAGATCGAGAACGTCGACCTGCAGCCCTGTGGCGGCACTCATCTGCAGTCAACTTCCGAAGTTGGCGCCGTACGGATTGGCAAAGTAGAGAAAAAAGGCCGCCAGAACCGGCGTGTTAATATCCACCTCGACGACTGAACCGAGGGGATAAATGGAAACAGACGCGGAATCGCAGCCGACGTCCGCCGGGCCGATTGAGGCCGGTAAACGCATCGTCAGTCTCGATCGCCTTCGCGGCGTTGCCATTCTCGGCATCCTGGTGATGAACATCTACGCATTCGCGATGCCGTTCGTCGCGTATACGAATCCATTGCGACTGGGTGGTACCGAACCCTGGAATCTCGGCACCTGGATCTTCACTCACCTGCTTTTCGACCAGAAGTTCATCAGTATATTTGCCTTGCTGTTTGGCGCGGGACTGGTGCTGATGACGAGCCGTGCCGAAGCGCGTGGCAACAAACCCGGGCGAATCTACGTTCGCCGGCAGTTGTGGCTCATGGTTATCGGTGCTGCTCATGGCTACCTGCTGTGGGGCGGAGACATCCTGTTCCTGTACGCGCTGATCGGCATGCTCGCCTACCTGTTCCGCAAACGCCAGCCACGTACATTGATCATCATCGCCTGCCTGCTGCTTCCTGTGACGCTCTTGATCAATGTTGGCAATACTTCCCAAGTGGAGAAGATGATCGCGGAAGCAGCAGCGGCTGAGGCATCGCTGGAACGTGGAGAAGAACTCGACAATGAGCAACAACAACTGTTGAAGGACTGGGCGGTACAGCGCGCGTTCATGATGCCAACCGACGAAGACATGCAAGCGGACCTTGATGCCTATCGAGGCACATATTCTGAGGTCGTGGCGTACCGCGCACCGGTTGTCGCGATGATGCAGGTGTTCTTGCCGATCGCATATGGAATCTGGCGAGTCGGTGCGTTGATGCTCATAGGCATGGCCATGATGAAGCTCGGGATTCTCACAGCGGAACGTTCGGCCGGCTTCTACACGCGTCTTATGCTCACAGGTTACTTGCTCGGCCTGCCACTTGCCGCTTTTAGTGCCTGGGACCTGTTCGCGCATGAATTCGATCCGTTATACGTTATGCGGATCGGCGGTATCACCAACTACATCGGTAGCCTGCTCGTCGCCTTCGGGCATATCGGCCTGGTCATGCTGATCACCAAAACAGGTGCCCTGCAGCGCGTTATGGAACGCTTCGCCGCGGTCGGACGCATGGCATTAACAAACTACCTGATGCACTCGGTTGTACTTACACCGGTCTTCTATGGCTATGGTCTTGGCCTCTACGGTAGTGTCCCGCGAGCCTGGCAGATGGTATTCGTCGTCGGCGTGGTTGGATTCCAGTTGTGGTTCAGCCCGTGGTGGCTCGCGCGCTTTCGATTCGGCCCGGTCGAATGGCTGTGGCGCTCCGCCACCTACTGGCAATTGCAGCCGATGAGGGGCTGATCAGTCCAGTGATTCCGCGGCCGCCCTCGCCGTCAGTATGCAACCGGACAGGAACGTGCCTTCCAGCGAGCGCCTGCCACTCGCCCCACCCCCGCCGAAGCCGGCCGCCTCACCGATCGCATAAAGTCCGTCGATAGGCCTGTCATTGCGGTCAAGCGCGCGACTCGAGAGATCGGTCTGGATACCACCCAGGCTCTTACGCGTGATCAGGCGTACTTTAATCGCGATTAGAGGTCCGTGATCCATCAGGGGTTTCGGCTTGCAGGTGCGAATACGATCTGAGCGCCAGGCGCGCGCATGCACAATCCGCCGAATCTGGTCATCGTTCCACTGCCCGGGACCACGACGAACATTGTCGTCAAACGTCGCAATCGCCTGCGCGACATTATCGAGCTGTACAAAGTCGTCGTCACCTAACGCATTCATCTGCTCGACGAGCTCCGGCAAGGTGTCGGCGACGATGAAGTGATCACTCTCCTCCTGCATCTGCCGGACCAGCCGGTGGTTGCCAAGCAACGTCTCTTTCAGGAACGGCAGAGTCCTGCTGTCACGAATGTGCGGGTTATGTTCGGCGCCTGAAATTGCGAATTCCTTTGCCGCAATTCGCCAATTCAGCACCTGCCAGCTCCAGGGCTTCTCCATCGCCGAGAGGCGGCCACACATATCGTTTGTGTCGAAGCCGGTAATGAGGGGCTCGGGGCCGATGCGAGTTCCGGTGTGGTCGAGCCACAACGCAGATTTGCACGGAATAAGGCTCAGGCCGTGCCTCTCGAACTGCGGAAACGGATGCGGAATGCCCGCCGCGTAGTTCCACATGTTTTCGAGATGAGTAACGGCACCACCTTTTTGTTCGACAACATCGTGCATCGCACCGTCACAGTACGGATGAGAGCCATTTAGAAGATCGTCCGGTGCATCGCCCCAGTACCAGTTGTCACGGACCTTTTGCAGGTTGCCATTAATCCCGCCCGTCGCGACCATCGTCTGGCCACCGAGGAATTCACATGGCTCGCCGGTTGCTTCGATAGTGCCGCGACACCCGGCGACGTGGGTATTATCGACGATAAGATCGTCGACGCGGCAGCCAAACGCATACTGCAGTTTATCGGCGTTGCGGTGCTCCGCGAGCAATGCGACAAGGCGTTCCACGAGCCCAAGCCCGGTACCCCACAGAATGTGATAGCGGGGCACACTGTTACCCGGCACAAAGTTCCCGCGCTCCACCCAGTTGACGGCTGGCATGAATCGCAGGCCCTTGTCACACAACCAGTCGAATACCTTCTCAGCGCTCTGCTCGACGTAGGCTTCCGCCCACTTCTTCGGCCAGACATCAGCGTCCCCGAATTCAGCGAAGGAATACCAGTCCGATAACGCCAGTTCGGGGCTGTCTTTGACGCCCATCCTGCGTTGCACCGGCGTGCCAACGAGTGCCATGCCGCCGAACGCCGTGCGAGCCAGCCCGCCGACATTTTCTGCAGTATGGCGATCGATGATCGCAACCGTCTTGTTCCGCTCCAGGCACTCGTATGCTGCGACCAGCCCCGCGATTCCCGCACCGACAATAACGACGTCGTTTTCCTGCCCATACATGTGCTAATCCCGTACTTGTTTTTGCTTGAACGGTTGTCCAAACTGAACGGACCATCGATATTGACACTTCCGGAACATTCAGACAATGAACCCTCGTACATCGATTCTCCTGCTCTCGGCCCTCCTTCTTCCCGGTCTCGCTGCAGCCGGCGACGCTACATCCGGTAAAGCACTCTACGAAACTTGCGTAGCCTGTCACGGAGCGAACGGCGCAGGTAACGAGGCGCTCAATGCCCCGGGCCTGGCTGGCCAGTCCGAGTCATACCTGGCTCGCCAACTCTGGGATTTCAAAGATGGACGACGCGGTAAGGAACCCGGTGACACGACCGGCGCCCAGATGCTCCCTATGGCGGCGACGCTTCCCGACGGTGAGGCCGTCGCGAATGTGGCTGCTTATATTGCAGCCATGCCTGCGGCGCGACCAGCGCCGACCGTCGAAGGCGACGTCAACAATGGCCAGAAGCTGTTTACAAGCAAGTGTGGCGCCTGCCATGGCGGCCAGGGCTGGGGCAACGAAGCCCTGTTCACGCCGCGCCTGACGGTCATCGGTGACTGGTACCTCCTTCGCCAGGTAGCGAAATTCCAGGACAGCATGCGCGGTGTGCATGAAGACTCGAAATACGGCCAGCAGATGGCGATGATGGCGAAGACCGTTTCCAGGAACGAGCTCAACGACATTGCCGCCTTCCTGAATGAGCCGGCGGAGCAGTAGCCCACAACACCTGGTCGGCCTACTCGTCCTTGCGGCCTGCGCGAGCGCGTGGGCGGATTCGCGCATCGAACTGCGCGACTATTGCCCACCCGGATTCGAGCTGACTCGAAACAACGCGTGCAAGCTGCACACGTTGTACGAGAATTACGACTCACTCGCCAATGCCGGTGTCGGTGGCCTGAAAACGGCGCTCCCACGTGTACGCGACGGTTTCTCTCCACAGCAAATTGACCTGGGGCGGTACCTGTTTTTTGATCCGCTGTTGTCCGGCGATGACAGCGTCTCCTGTGCCAGTTGCCATCACCCGGATCTCGGCTTCGCGGATGGGCGCCAACGCAGCGTCGGTATCGGCGGTGCCGAAGCCAGGCGCGCCGCACCCAGCCTTTGGAACGTTGCATTTCTTGGGAAGTTCTTCTGGGACGGGCGTGCCGGTTCGCTCGAGGAACAGATGCAGGGACCTTTGTACGACGCAAGAGAAATGGGCAGCAACCCCGTGCAGCTCCTTGCCGATATCGTTGCGAACGACACCTATGAAAGGCTGTTCCGCGACGCGTACCCGGGCAGTATCGGACCGGCATCACTCGGCCAGGTATACACGGCCATTGCGGCATTCCAGACCTCCCTGATCTCGCTGAACAGCCGCTACGACCAATATGCGCACGGCTACGATGGTGCACTGACTGAGAATGAAAAGGCCGGCATGAACGTATTCCGCTCGTTCGTCGCCCGTTGCGCGGAATGCCATACGCCACCGCTGTTCACGAACCAGCAGGTCGCAGTTATCGGAGTTCAGGAACCGGATGGCCGGTCATTTGACCCGGGCGCCGAAACGGTATCGGAGAACCCGGGGCTCCGGGGCGGATTCAAGGTGCCCAGTCTACGCAATGTCGCGCTGACAGCACCGTACATGCACTCCGGCACCTTTGACACGCTACGTGAGGCAGCCGAGTTCTATACGCTGGGGCGTGGCCACGCCCTCCCACAGGCCGAAGAGGATCGAGTAAGCATCCACTGGCATATCTGGGAGCCGAACCTAAGGGCCGAGGAACTCGACCGCATCGTCGACTTTCTCGGCACACTGACCGACGAGCGTTTCAAACCGCAGGTGCCGGCAGCAGTGCCGTCGGGTCTGCCGCCCGTTGGTCCTCTGCCTGAGACGCCGACACCGAGCTTGGGGCAATCCAACTAGAACAAGAATAGACGGGAAGACAGAGACATGGGCAAGAAACTGGGAATACTCCTCGCAGGCATCGCGCTGCTGATCGCCGGCGCCATGGGCGGCATCAAGTTTGCCGGAGACAACCGCGGCACCGTGGTTGGCGATACGTCACGATACCGTGCAGAGGCGAGCAGCGGTAGTGCGTTGACAGGATCAGTCGGGGGATCCGGTACCGGCGTCGTACACGAGGTCCACAGTGGGAATTCGATCCAGGCCGCCGTGGCTGCTGCCCGATCAGGCGACGTCATAAAGATATTCCCAGGCACCTACCACGAGACCGTGTATATCGATAAGGATGACATCGTGTTGAGCGGCGTCGTAGTCGATGGTGCCTGGCCGATCATGGAAGGAGAAACCAGGCTCAATGACGCGGTCCTGTACTCCGGCAACGACATTACGGTAGAGAACCTTCAAATTCAGCACTATAAGGGCAACGCCATCATGGGACAGGCGGGCAACAACTTCCTGATCCGCAACAACAACATAATCGATACCGGCGTCTACGGCATCTTCCCCGAATTCGGTACCAATGGCCTTGTCACACACAACGTCCTCAGCGGTATCGAAGACGCCGCCATTTACGTCGGCATGTGCGACAACATCCACGTCTCCCATAACGAAGTGTTCGACAATGTCGCCGGCATCGAAATCGAGAACTCCCGTCATTCCATCGTCGAGAACAACTACGCTCACGACAATACGGGCGGCATTCTCGTGTTTATTACGCCGGGCCTGCCGATCAAGACGACGGTCGATACGATCGTTCGCAACAACTTCATCGTAAACAACAACACGCCGAACTTCGGTATTCCGGGCTCAACGGTTGCCGGCATTCCCGCCGGTACCGGCATCCTGAATATGGCCGGCGACCAGACGACGATCGAGGGCAACATCATCACGGGGAACCAGGTCATTGGCATCCTGATTACAGACCACATGAACGCCCCGAACGTAATCCTGGATCCTGATGCTGATCCGAGCTCTGACGAAATCGCCATCCTCGACAATATGATCTGGAACAACGGCTACAACACAATTCCCGAGATCATAGCGCTCAAGGCACTCGAACTCATCGATGGCGATGTCCAGATCCTCAATGTCGGAAAGAGTATGAACAGCTGCATACTCGACCCTGACAAGGTCGTAACGGTTGGCCTCAAGGACTTCGGTACGTGCGGCTTTACGACGACTGCGGACGTGACAACCTACCTGCTCGATGAGCCTGCCAAGCGACGTGAAATTGCGGCAGAGGATATGGGCAAGCGCGCCTACTATGGCGTGTGTGCTGGCTGCCATTCCTACAACATCAAGATGATCGGGCCGCCGACCCAGACGATCCAGGCGCTGTACATGAACGACCCGCAGGGCATTGTTGACTACATCACGAATCCCGTGAAAAAGCGCGATGACTATCCTGAGATGCCGCCTCAGAACTACCTCTCAGAAGAGGTTCGCATGGCCGCAGCCGAATTCATGCTACAGGTCACGAAATAGCCCGCGAGTCGAGTACAATGCGCCAAAATTGACCAATCAGGACACCAGCATGACAGCACCGTGGAAAGCGTTCGCGACGGTTGATCCGTTCGCGGGCATGACAGGTAGCAGCCCGGGCCAGCTACAGAACCTGGCTGCCGGCCAGTGGCAGGACGTCGACACCTATCGTGACGATATCGTCGACCCAATGAACGGTGAGGCCTTTCTCCAGGTTCCGGATACCGAGGACATGGCGCATTTCGTTGCAGGCCTCGAAAGCTGCCCGAAATCGGGGCTGCACAACCCGCTAAGGAACAACGATCGCTATGTGCACCTCGGCCGTGTGTGTGCCAAATCGGCTGCCTTACTCGCCACGCCCGAGGTGGAGGAGTTTTTCACCAAGCTGACGCAGCGCGTCATGCCCAAGAGCTGGCAGCAATGCCTCGCCGAGGTACGGGTGACCCGCGTCTTCCTCGAGAACTTTGCCGGTGACGGCGTGCGTTTCCTGGCACGCGGCTTTTCCAACCCCGGTGATCACCAGGGACAGGAATCGCGTGGCTACCGTTGGCCGTTCGGGCCCGTGGTTGTCGTTGCGCCGTTCAACTTCCCGATCGAAATTCCGGCACTGCAGACCATGGGGGCACTGTTCATGGGCAACCGACCGCTCGTCAAGGTCGACTCCAAGGTCAGTGTCGTCTTCGACCAGTTCATTCGCCTGCTGATTCACTGCGGACTCGACCCGGCCGATCTCGACTACGTGCATTGTCGTGGCGAGAAAATGGGTGAACTGATTTCGGAGGCGGCGGATACGATTCGACTGGCGCAGTTCACGGGTTCCAGCACAGTGGCCGAACGCGTGGCCGCAACGCTGAATGGTCGCGTACGCCTCGAGGATGCCGGTTTCGACTGGAAGATCATCGGCCCGGACTACGACGAAAACTGGCTCGACTACGTTGCCTGGCAATGTGATGAGGACGCGTACAACGCGGCTGGCCAGAAATGCTCTGCCCAGAGTGCACTGTTCGTGCACGAAAACTGGGCGGATAAACTGTTCCCCAAGCTTAAGAAACTCGCCGCACGTCGCAATCTCGACGACCTGACTGTCGGGCCGGTACTGTCCTGGACAGATGCACAGATCAAGGGACACATCGATGCTGTTCTGGCCGTGGATGGCACTGAATTGCTGTTCGGTGGCAAGCCGCTGTCCGGCCACACCATTCCGGAGTGCTTCGGTGCTTATGAGCCGACGGCAATCCGGGTGCCGCTCAGCGCCATGCAGGACGGCGCATTCGACGTGATCGCGAAGGAATTGTTCGGCCCGTTCCAGATCGTAGTCACGTACGGCGACGACGAAATCGAAACGGTGCTGGCGATGTGCGAGCGGATGGAAAACCACCTTACAGCCGCGGTTGTCAGTGCGGATATCCTGTTCCAACAGCAGGTCCTCGGTGCGACCGTCAATGGCACGACTTATTGTGGCATGCGGGCACGCACGACCGGCGCGCCGCAGAACCACTGGTTTGGCCCAAGCGGCGACCCGCGAGGTGCCGGTATCGGTACGCCCGAAGCCATCTCCGTCACCTGGAGTGCACACCGGGAGATCATTGCAGACAATGGCCCGATGCCCGCAGGCTGGGAAACGCCGCCAGTAAGGTAGACCGGTGGACCGTGCAATTATATTCGACGTCGACGGCACCCTGTCGGAAACCGAGGAGACCCATCGCCGGGCGTTCAACCGGGCGTTTTGGGGCGCAGGGCTGGACTGGCATTGGGACCAGGCCCTGTATCGGCAATTGCTCGAAGTCACGGGCGGCAAGGAGCGAATACGCTACTACATCGAATCGTTTGGCGGGACAGGCGCCCCGCCGGACTCGCTCGATACGTTTGTTCCCGCTCTGCATGCGAAGAAAACCGAGGCATACACAGAGATGGTATCTGGCGGCGAGCTTAGTCTTCGCCCGGGCATTCGCGCCCTGCTTGAAGACACACGCTCCCGGGAATTTCGCCTCGCTATCGCGACGACCACGACACCGGCTAACGTCGATGCGTTGCTCGCCGCGACGCTGGGCAACGAGGAATATTTCGAAGTGATATGTGCTGGCGACAGTGTCGCCAACAAGAAGCCTGCGCCGGATGTCTACGAGCTGGCGCTGGAGGAGCTGGGCCTCCCGCCTGAGGCCTGTGTCGCCATAGAGGATTCGAGAAACGGGCTGCTGTCGTCGGTGGCGGCGGGAATTGCGACCGTCGTAACGCCCGGCATTTACACGTCAGGGCATAAGTTTGATGAGGCGGCGCTCGTTTTGAACGATCTCGCCGCCTCGGATTTCCAGGATATCTACAGCCTTACATCGCCGGCAGAATAAGCAGGTCGCCGTCGATGCCGATGAATTTCTTGATGCGGTTTGCGCCGCGGCGTACAGCTGCCTGAAGGTTGATGCTGCGCACCGTGCTGTTGTCCTTTTCGGCCGCACGGTTGTCAATCTCGACTTCCAGCGTAATGTCGTTGTTGCGGAAGAGGAGTGAGCGACGCGCATCGCGGCTCGACCAGCCCAGGAACTTGCGTGGATTCGCGAAGCGAGCCTTGCTGCCGTCTGCCAGTACGGCATAGCATTCCGCGTAACGCATCGGGATATCGACACGATATTCGACGACATCACCGTGACTGGCGCCGCGCAGCGGGATCAGGTTATCGAGAATACTTGCGGTGTTTTCGAGCAGACCCGCATCGCCCTGCGGCGTACGGCCCAGCTCGGTGGCCAAAATACCCTGTTGGGTTTCCGTCGTTTCCAGCGTCGTGTGTTGCATCGCAATCCCCTCGTAGGATCTGGTTGCGGTTTCTACGTACAGAAACCTTGCAACCGATACTACGAAAGTATTGCATCAAATTTTACAAAAAGAATTTCACACTGTTAATTTCACAAGGACCGGTTTCACCAGCCCTTGAAGAATCCACCGTCGGCGAAGTCCCACAGCAGAGTCAGGTAAGCGCGGTTATCCCAGGACTGGCCGGACAATGGCAGCTCGACGGCCAGGTTCAGCGCCACGTGCCCGCCCCGCGTCAAGCCGATACGAACCTGTGGCAATGCGGTCCATTCGAGGTCACCGTTGCGGGATTTGAACGGGTTCTCGGCGACAACTTCAAGGCCCGGGAACACGCGGCGCGGCCACGGCGAGTGAACATAATGTATTGAGCCGGCCAATTCAGCTTCGCCATTGCTCGCTTTGTTCATCGGGAACTTCAGGCGCAGGCTGCTTTGCAAGATCCAGGAGGGCGACAGTTCGGTGCCGTAAGCGAGGTACGTCTGCAATTCCCCGTCGTTGTTTCCGGAGTCCACGGGCAAGGCGTATACAACCGCCCCAGAGAGAATGTGATCCTGGCTCCAGGACAGCGCGTGCTTGTAGCCGAATTCGACATCGGTAATTTCGGTGCGCAACGCGTCGTCAACGTGCACGAGCTCGAGGATCCCCTGCCCGCGCTTGCCGATGCGCTTCTCGATTTCCAGCACGCTCTTGAGCGGGTTGTCGCCCGCCTGGTCCGTATAACGACCTTTATAGACGACCTCGTCTTCGGGGAATGCCTTCTTCGTCCGGGTCGGCAGGAACAGGTTCATTTCGCCCGGCGGGTAGGCGCTCGTATTGACCAGGGACTTTCCATAGGCCGTCACGTTGGCAATCTGCTCATCCGTAAGTGCATCCTTGTGGGCCGGCATTGTTTCACCAATACCCATCGCGTGGCCGCCATGCTTGATGACCATTTCCCAGTCGCCTGCCGGTTCCCGGCTGTTGAACAGCGGATCCGAAAGGTCGGCGGGAATAACGCCGAGTCCTTTTACGACGGCGCTATCGGGATCGGGCAGACCAGCGGATCCATGGCACACGGCACAGGTCGAATCGAACACGGCTTTGCCAGCCTGAAGATCGGCGGCTATAGCGGCCGGCGCCACCAGAAAGCCCGCCAGCATTGCGAACAGAATGCGAGCACGAAGCGTTGTAAACATGGGTCTGTCCTTTGTATTAGATCATTCTAATTTATAATGGTATACCGCTCCGCGGGGCTTCAAGATCCGAAGATCTACCTATTGGCGACAACGGGTATAATGCCCCGTTTTCGCCGATGCCTGTCCCATGAAGAAACCTGAACTGCTGTCACCCGCCGGCACCCTGAAAAACATGCGCTTCGCGTTCGCGTACGGCGCCGATGCCGTGTACGCGGGCCAGCCGCGCTACAGCCTGCGCGTGCGCAATAACGAATTCAGCAAGGAAGAGATTCTTGCCCAGGGTATCGAGGAGGCTCATGCCGCCGGCAAGCTGTTCTTCCTGGCCAGCAACATCGCGCCGCACAACAACAAGCTCAAGAACTACATCCGCGACCTCGAGCCGATCATAGGCATGGGGCCGGATGCCCTGATCATGTCCGACCCGGGGCTGATCATGATGGTGCGAGAAGCATTTCCGCACATACCGATTCACCTGTCGGTGCAATCCAATGTCGTCAACTATGCATCAGTCAAATTCTGGCAGTCGATGGGACTAACGCGCATCATCCTGTCGCGCGAACTGTCACTTAAGGAAGTCGCACAGATTCGCGAAGAGTGTCCTGACATGGAACTGGAGGTGTTCGTCCATGGCGCCCTGTGCATCGCTTATTCCGGGCGTTGTCTTCTCTCGGGCTACCTGTCGCACCGCGACTCGAACCAGGGCGCATGCACCAACACCTGCCGCTGGAAGTACAACGCGTACGAAGGCCGGGAGACGAGCACGGGCGACGTCGTGCCGGTTGAATTCGAACCGGCCAAAGCTGAGCCAGTCGAAATGAAGGCCGCCCTGCTCGAGGAAGAAACCCGGCCGGGCGAACTGATGCCGGCCTACGAAGACGAGCATGGCACGTACATCATGAATTCACGCGACCTGCGCGCGGTGCAGCACGTGCACGAGTTGGCAAGAATGGGTATCGACTCGCTCAAGATCGAAGGCCGCACGAAATCCGCCTACTACACCGCACGCACAACGCAGGTGTATCACCGTGCAATCGAGGACGCCGCTGCAGGTCGCGACTTCGATATGGGCATGATGGATGAACTCGAGGGCCTGTCCAATCGCGGCTTTACCGAGGGCTTTTACCGGCGCCATCCGCCGAAGGAATACCAGAACTACGAACAAGGCGCGTCCACATCGGACCGGCAGCAACTGGTCGGCGAGTTGCAGGACATCGGCGACCGCTGGTTGACAATCGACGTCAAGAACCGCTTCTTCGCGGGTGACCTCATGGAGTTGGTCACGCCGTCGGGCAATATTACGTTTGACCTCCCGGAGATCAGGAACAAAGACGACCAGGCCGTGGACGTTGCGCCAGGGTCGGGGCACGTTGTGAGAATCCCGGTACCGGAAGGCACCGATATGAGCGCCATCGATGAGTTCGCAATGCTCGTACGTTACCTCCCGCGGGAGTCTGTGGTGAATACCGACAAACCCTTATAAAATCAATGTACTACGCATCATTGGAGAGCCGCTAAATTCGGCGGCATCTACCTATTTGGCCGGGCAACGCGAGGCTATATATTCTCCTCGGTGCCTATATGATAGAAATCAGAATCCACGGCCGAGGAGGCCAGGGCGGCGTCACTCTCGCGAAACTTATCGCAACGTCGCGTTTCTTACAGGGACAGTCGGTACAGGCTTTCGGTCTCTATGCAGCAGAACGATCCGGTGCTCCGGTACAGGCGTTTTGTCGCTATTCCGACGACCCCATCACTAACCGAAACCTGATCTACGAGCCCGATCACATCATTGTGCTCGACCCGACGTTGATCGGTGCACAGATTGCTGCGGGACTCAAAGCCGGTGGCTGGATTCTGCTGAATTCGCCCGAATCACCCGGCGATTTTGCAGAACAGTTCCCGCACAACCGGATCGCAACGGTTGATGCCACATCGATTGCTCGTGAGAACGATCTGGGTACTCGCAGTGTGCCGATTGTCAACACAGCACTCGCAGGTGCTGTCGGCAGGATTCTCGACATTCCACTCGACGAGATTAACGCCGCACTCGAGCATCTCGGCTTTACCGGTGCGAACCTGGCAGCGGCCAGGCGTGCGAACGAGGACGTGCAGCTCGTCGATACGCCCAGGGACACGGATCCCGTCGAGAGTGTCGCCGCGGCACCGAATACGGCGCGCGGCCACAGCATTCTCGACCATACGGGCATGGCGCCACCCGCGATCAAGACGGGGCAGTGGGCGACCGAGCAGCCGCTTCGGCAACAGATGATCCCCCCCTGCAATCACATTTGTCCGGCGGGCAACAATGTGCAGGGATTCCTCAATGCACTCGCGAACAAGGAAGTTGACGAGGCACTCGACATTCTGCTGCGGACATCGCCGTTTCCGTCCGTGTGCGGAAGGGCCTGCCCGGCGCCGTGCATGGAGAACTGCAACCGCATCGAACTCGATGGCGCGGTCAATGTACGACAGCTGGAACGCTATGCCGGCGACAACGGTCAGGTAACGATCAGGCCGTCCGCAGAACGCGACGAAAAGGTAGCCATCGTCGGCTCAGGTCCCGCTGGATTGACGGCAGCCTGGCATCTCGCGCGTTACGGCTACCGCGTACGAGTTTTCGAATCCGGTCCGGAAATTGGCGGTTTGCTACGTAGCGGTATTCCCGAGTTCCGCCTGCCCGATGATGTCGTCTCGGATGAAATTGACCGCATACTTGACCTCGGTGTCGAAGTTGAAATCAATCACGCGATTGATCGGCAAGCTGTTCTCAACCTCGCACGTCACAACGATGCCGTGCTGGTCGCGACCGGCCAGCAGGAACAGCGCGACCTGAAACTCGGCATGAACAGCGCCGAGGCGATCGTACAAGGCATCGACTTCCTCGATCGCGCGCATCGCAATGAGGTTCGAGTCGATGATGAACGTGTTGTCGTTATCGGTGGCGGCAACACCGCGATGGATGCAGCCCGCTCAGCCCTGCGCCTTGGCGCCGAGGACGTCCGAGTCGTTTACCGCCGGACTCGTGATGAGATGCCCGCCATCAGCGAGGAGATCGACGAAACGCTCGAGGAAGGCATCGCGATCGACTACCTAACACAACCCATTACCCTGAACGAGGTGTCTACCAACGGTGCTCGCCGTCACTACCAACTAACGTGCCGGCGCATGGAACTCGGCGAGCCGGACGAATCCGGGCGCCGCTCACCACAGGAAATCGCGGATTCGGACTTTGACCTGGACTGCCATCGCATCATTCTTGCGCTCGGCCAGTCACCCGACCTGTCCGTTTTCCCGGAAGGAACGGAAGTCCGCGAAGGCACGCAGCTACTGGGCTTGCTCGAAACGCCCGTATTCGCGGTCGGCGATCTCGCCACGCGCGAGGGAACCGTGGCCGCCGCCATCGGCAGCGGCCGCCGCTCGGCCGTGCACATTCACGGCGTACTGAGCGGTGAGCAGATCGAAGCCACGACTCACGCAGAAGCACTTCGTGACGTGGATATCTGGAAGGACGAAGTTATTCGCGCAGATGAAATGAAGCTGCATTTGTTCGAACGTCAGGCGGTAACCGAGGGTGAATCACTGCCGGCTGAAGAGCGACGCGCTACATTTGACGAAGTACACATGGGCCTCACGAATGCCACCGAGGCCGCTCGCTGCCTGTCCTGCGGCGTCTGTAACGAATGTGATCTCTGCATTTCCTATTGCCCTGAAGGCATGCTGAAACGCGTTGGGCACCACTTCGAGTTCGACTACACATACTGCAAGGGCTGCGGAGTGTGCGCCGCAGAGTGCCCGCGCAACGTCATCGTCATGAGTCATCTGTAGCGGGAATGGAGAACAAATAATGGCTGTACAGGTCATCACTGGTAACCAGGCCGCCGGATACGCACTAAGTACGGCCGGCGAAGCCAACCGGACGGCGCGCGGTACCGCCTGCGGTATTTATCCGATCACGCCGCAGACAGAAATCGTTGAGTATGTCGCCAGGTTCCCTTTCAGCAAGGGACGCGTCGTGCCGGTCGAAAGCGAACACAGTGCCATGGCCGTGTCCATTGGCGCGTCACTTTCCGGCGCACGTGCTTTCACCGCCAGTTCCTCCAACGGTCTCGCCTACATGACGGAGAACATAATGGTTGCCGGTTACTACCGGTTGCCTATCGTCATGGTCGCGGTCAATCGCACATTGGGCCCGCCGTGGAACATCTGGGCGGACCAGGGTGACACGCTGATGCTGCGGGACTTCGCCTGGCTACAATTCTATTGTGAGACCAACCAGGAAGTACTCGACACAACACTTCTGGCCTTCCGTCTTGCCGAAGACCATCGCATCCTGCTGCCTGTCCTGACCTGTATGGACGCATTCATCGTGTCGCATACGCAGACTGAAACGACGATGCCCGAGCAGGAACAGGTCGACAGCTACCTGCCCGACCTCGATCTCCCGCACCGCATGCGCCACGACGAAGCCCGCACGCTTGGTGGTCTCGCCTGGCCACACGAAGGCCTCTCGCAGCGCCTCGAAATTGACGAGGCCATGAAGCGCGTACCGGAGGTCTACCAGGAATGCCGGCAGAGCTTCGAGGAAGTATTCGGTCGCGACCCGGGTGACGTCATCCAGACCACAGGGACAGACGATGCCGAGACAGTCCTCGTAGCAACCGGCACCATGGCGACGACGGTGCGCGACGTTGTCCGAAAGCGCCGCGCATCCGGTGAGAAAGTTGGCCTGGTCAAGCTCAAGATGTTCAGGCCGTTTCCGGCCGCCGCATTACGCGAGGCCTGTGGATCTGCGAAACGCGTGGCCGTACTCGACCGCAATTATGCTGCGGGCTCCGGAGGCGTATTCTGGCAAGACACGCGCGCCGCGTTCCAGGGTCATCGCGACGACTTGCTTATCCAGAACTACCTGACGGGGCTCTGCGGCGAAGACGTCACACCGACCGTCATCGACCAGATCCTCGCCGACCTGGCATCACGTGACAGTGCCGGAGAACCGGTCTGGATGGGTATCGAAACCGGCAAGGAGGGCATGCAATGAACGCAACTGCCCCTCTGCGCGAGTCCGAAACCTGTTTGCTGCGTCACGGCAACACCAACTGCGGCGGCTGCGGGATGAGCGTAGGCCTGACCATGCTGGGCCGGGCATTGGCTGATGCCAACGACAGCTGCTCGCTTGTCATCCCTGCTTGCTGTGGCATCGTCACTGCCGGCGCATTCCCAACCACGAGTTACGGCGTACCCACAATAGCAGCGACGTTTGCCTCGTCGCCGGCCGTTGCATCAGGCTATGCGAGCGTTCGCGACTTGAACGAAGAACCTGGCCAGGTGATCTGCTGGGCGGGCGATGGTGGCACCTATGATATCGGTCTCGCGACGTTGTCAGCGGCGGCTGAACGCAACGAGAACATCATCTACATCTGCTACGACAACGAGATTTACGGCAACACGGGCGGCCAGCGATCCTCCGCGACACCGGCCGGTGCGCGCACAACGACGACGCCAACGGGCAAGGCCGAAAACAAGAAAGACATCATGTCGATCATGGCCGCGCACGGAATTCCCTATGCCGCAACGCTTTCCATGGCGCATCCCGAGGATTTCTCTCGCAAGTTAGCGACAGCTTTGTCGATGACAGGCATGCGCTTCCTGCTGATGCACTCTCCGTGCCCGACCGGCTGGAAATCAGAGCCTGCGGACTCTGTAAAACTCGTGCGTATCGCTGTTGCGAGCGGCCTCTTCCCGGTCTTCGAGGTATTCGATGGCGCACGCTATCGGGTCAATGTAGAACCAGACGGCTCCGATCCGGCCGAGTACTTTCATCGACAACGACGCTTCAAGGATGATGAAATTGACCTGGACGCAACGCGCCGCGCCTGTGTAGATCGAATACAGCGCCTGCGGTTGCTGGCCAGAGAGTACCCGGTCTAGTCCGAACAGCAGCCTCAGCCAAGCAGATCACCCAGAACCAGATCTCGGCGTCGGGCACATATCGCCATTAGTAGTTCGGCGGTCGCGATGGCATCTATCAGGCAATCGTGTGCCGAGTATCTCGGTAGCCCGTATTCATCTCGCAGGTCAGCAAGACGTAGTGAACTGTTATTTTCGAGATGGTGGTTGCGGCTGATACGGCGATGTTCCAGGGCGAGTGTATCGATGACCGGAACCGGCAGGCGAAAACCAAAGCGCTGCAAGGACATGCGATCCAGCAGAGTCTTGTCCAAGCCTGCATGGTGCACGAGCAGGACGCGGCCTGTAAGTACCCGGACGATTTTGTCGAGCGCGATGCCCCAATCGAGGCCAGTGCCGACGACGGTATCGGTAAGCCCGTGCACGGAAGCACTGTCACCAACGCCGCCGCTGGGCCTCACTATAAAACTCTCGGCTGTCCGCAGGTCGACCGCGCCTTCGCGAATTAGAACCCAACCGACGCTGAGCATCTCGGCGGCAGAAGGATCAAGGCCGGTTGTTTCGATATCGAGGCTGACAATCTCTGTTGCTCCAAATAACGCAGAGCGCGCTGGTAGCTCCGCGCGCAACAGTTCGTCGAATGGCGGCACCACGTGCCTGCGGCCGAGAAGCCAGCGCCTGGCCTTCAACCAGGAGTAATTCATGCCAGATGGAATCGATTAAGCAGTGCGGACTGGCTGACGCTTATCTGCGAGAACGCGGACTTCAGGTTCTGGCGCACTAGCGGCGACAGCTCTTTTGGTGAAAGGTGATTATCGGGCTGCTTGCCGGCCTGCAATTGCCGACTCTGATGCTCGATACGCAGTTTTTCGATGAAGTCGAGCGCATCGATCAGGTTCGCGGCATCAGTCTTGGTGATTTCTTTCGCTCTCGATGCCGCCAGGAGACGATTTCTTGTGCTGACGCGCAACTCGCCGGCCGCCAGTGACCGAATTCTCGCTATTTCGACAATCGGCATGATGCCGTGGATTTTCAGATCGAGCGTGTTCTTGTGCTCGCCCGATTTCTCGAGGACAAACTGCCGGAAGAAACCCAACGGTGGCTGGTAGCTCATTGCGTTCTTCGCCATGAGCGCAAGGAATATTTCACTCTTGCGGGCGTCCCTCTGTACGCTCTTTTTCAGAGCGTCAACGAGATCACAAGTGCCTGCAACACAACGCAGGTCGAAGAAAATATTGGCATGCATCAGCGCCTTCTCTTCGGGCACCGTGATCCATTTGTTGAAGTACTGTTGCCAATCCCGGAGTGGCCGTCGCCATTTCGGATTGGACGCCATCACGTCGCCGGGACAATACACGTACCCGCAGGCATCCAGACCATCGTTGACCACCTTCGCAATAGCGGCAAAATACGCATCATCGGCATCAGTCGCATCGTTCGACAATATCAGCGCATTGTCCTGATCGCTCCTGGCCGACTGCTCGAAGCGGCCTTGCGAGCCAAGCGCCACCCATGCGTACTCACAAGGTGGCGGGCCATGCTCGGTCTCGCCGATGCGCAGGAGCTGGCGCGTCACCGTATCGGTGATCATCGTGATGAATTTACCCAGCTGCTCGCCATTTGCATCTGACTCGATCTGCCCGACGATCAGGCCAGGCAAGCGCTTGCACACCTCGACGACACCTTCGGCGCTGGTCTGCTTGCCAATGTCACTAACGAGATAAAGAGGATGTTCCGTCTCGAGACGCATGAAATCGCTGCGCGAGACCATCCCGATCACCTTGCCATCCGACGTGATCGGCAGGTGATGAATATTGCTTTGCATCATCATCATCGCCGCTTCGAAGGCATGGGAATCGCCATCCAGAGTAATTGGCGACGCCGACATGACCTCCGTAACCGGGTGATCGCCCCCAAGGCCTGCAGCAACGATACGTTTTCGAATATCGCGATCAGTGACGATTCCGCACAGGCGGTTGTCGTCAATAATCAGCATTGCGGAGACGCGGTCCGCGACCATTTTTTGTGCGACTTCCTGGATAGACGCGTTGGACCCGATGCTGACCGGCGGTCGTCCAACCAGCGTACTCACGGTGACACCCGAAACGCCGCGAAACGTTGGCGCTGCAGGATGGGTGGTTAGTCGGTCTGATAACGCGCGAATAAACCAGGTATCAAACGCTTCGTTTGCACGCCGCGCCCGCGCAAACGCCTCGCCGTCCAGGTGATAAACCAGCGAGTCTTCCAGGGCAACCGAGTGATTGCGCGCCTGTGTGTTGTTCATCAACGAAGGAAAACCGAAACAGTCGCGCTCAGCCAGCCGCGTCATCATCTCACCGTCGTCATTACGAAGCTCAACGGCACCGCTGCGTATGATGTGCAGCCTGTGATTCTCGCTACCGATCGTGAGGATGTCGTCGCCCCTGCGATAGTAGGCGATACTGATATATTTCGCGCAGTGAGAGATCCCGGTGTCATCGAGCTGGTCGAAGCCAGGGAGCTCGTGAAGAAACTGGGCGATCTCTGGGATTTCCTTCATGCGTGGATTCTGACACGCATTCCGGAATGTGAAAACTGGCGATGCCGTCGCCGACACCGCCAGTCGTCAATCCGAAGGGAAAATCGGTCTGAAAAACTCAGAACGCGTATTTCGCAGACAGCATGAAGCGGGTGAAGTCGCCGTCCGTCCCGTTGACGATCTCGCGTTCACCAAACATGATCTCGGCACCAACATCCAGTTTCGGCAGGATGTTGTGAATGAGGTTCACGTGGAAGCTCGACGCATTATCGTTAAAGCTCGCTGCCTGCAGGTTGTCGTTGTAGTCAATGGAGTTCGTGCCGTACATGAAGTTCGAACGCCACTTGGAATTCCACAGGTGCCGGTACGAAAGGAACCAGGCAAGGCTCTCAGCCGTCTCAATGCTTCCAGTCGAAGCATCAATGTAGCCATCCAGCACGAAGCCAAGACCGACATAGCGACCAACGCCGTCGCCAAAAGTGACCATGGCTCGAATGTCGTCGCCATTGTCCAGCGCGAATTTCGCCGAGGCGCTGACGCCAAAGGCCGTCTCGTCGGCTTGCGACCCGGACCCGGTGGTGTCCTGAATCTTAAGGCTCCGCACGAGGCCGGCCACCTTGACGTAGCTGCCGCCGTCCAGTTTGAACGTGTATCGCGCGATCAGGTCAGGGATGGTCGATCGGTCTCGCGTGCCACCCGCAACAAAGGTCTGCGGGTTCTCGGCAGCCAGTTCCAGGTTTCCGGACGTATAACGAATCATCGCCTGACGAATGAATGTTGTGGACTCCGCAGGACCTACGAAGTCGAGTGCCTCAGGGAGCGCACCCACATCCTGGAACGTCGACCAGGTCTGGCCCAGGGTCCAGTTGTTATATTTCACGAATGCGTGACGCAGGCGCGGGCTGTAGGAGTTGGACACAACCTCATTGCCATCGCTATGGGTGAAGAAGTCCAACTCGGCAAATGCCGTGATCTTGTCACCGCCGGCCGTCGTCGTATCAGCCCGGAAGTTCAAACGCGATTCCCTGGCCTGTAAATCTGCCGTCATGTCGCTGCTGCCCGTCCCGTCACCGATCGGTATCTGGGGCGCGTAGTAGAACTGGCGCATAAGGCTGTTGCCGTCCGGCGTTGCATCGCTGTAGTCACTGAACATGGAATCAAACTTCGCGTAGCCACCAAACTTGTACGTCGTGCCTGAGCTTGCTGGCGCGGCTGCGGGTTTCGCGGCAGGTGCTGGCGCAACCATGTCTTTGTCGACCAGCTCCTTGATAATTGCCTCGAGTTCGGCAACGCGCGCTTCGAGAGCAGCAGTATTCTGTGCCAACGCGGGTGCACTCACGCTCAAGAGTGCCAGAGCGATTCCGGCGGCGACTGATTGAAGTTTTAACCTCGTCATTGGTTTCCCCCAAGTTCGATTGTTATATGGGCAACGTGGATACTCTGCGACGCACTGGGCACTTGCCATTAGCCAATAGTCGAATCTGGTACAAGCGGTAGACGAAGGTCTAATGCCAAGACGATGAGCGCAAGTTGCGGTAACCTTGGCAAGGTGAAGAGCCAAAGCACATTTATCGTTGCAGACGATCATCCGCTGTTCAGGGAAGCGCTAATCCACGCGATCGGCAATTGCGTCGAGGATGCAGATATCATCGAGGCGGACAGCCTCGATACACTGCAAGTCGTTGTCGAGGCCAACCCGGAAGCGGATCTCCTGTTGCTCGACCTCAATATGCCAGGCGTAAGCGGGTTCTCGGCGCTGGCCTATATTCGCAGCAACCACGAATCACTACCTACCGTTATCGTCTCGGCGATGGATGACCCGGCAGTCATCCGGCGATCCATACAGCATGGAGCCAGCGGCTTTATTCCGAAGTCATCAGCGATCGCAACACTGGAGCACGGCATTCGCGCCGTACTCGATGGTGAAGTCTGGATTCCGGAAGGCATCGATCTGCAGGATGACCGACTCGACAGTGAAGAGGCCGAAATCGCTGCAGCGATCAGCTCGCTGACGCCGCACCAGTTCCGTGTCCTGATGATGCTTGGCGAGGGCCTGCTCAACAAACAGATCGCGTTCCAGCTTGGTGTCTCGGAAGCAACGATCAAAGCACACGTCACGGCGATCCTGCGCAAGATGCATGTGAACAATCGTACCCAGGCAGTGCTCGCAGTGGAGCGCTTGCGAACTATGTCTCCGTCAATACTCCAGACCGATTCAGGTGACGGCGCGGCGACTTAGTATTCGATTGATCAGGGCTCGCAGCGCGGCTGGCTTGACCGGCTTGTGCAGCAACGCGTGACCCGCCTCCCGGACGAGTTCGGAAATTGCCGTCGAGTGATCCGCGGTCAGGATGACGGCCGGTATTTCCATGCCCGCCACATCCCTCAAGGCTGCAATAACGTCCAGGCCAGTGACCTTGTTGTCGAGGTGATAGTCCACGAGTAACAGGGCCGGCAATGTCTCGTGCTCGACTCGTAATCGCTCCAGCAGTTCCAGCGCCTCCTGCTGTGTGCTGGCAACGACCGGCTGGGCGCCCCACCGTTCCAGCAGGCCACGCATGCCATCGAGAATATCCTTCTCATTGTCGATGCAGACGATGTACTGTCCATGGATCGAGGTCGTCGGTTTTTGCTCCTGAGCCGGGGCAACGACCCAGCCGGAGTGCGTGCTTTTTCCGCGCGGCACAACCACCTCGAAACAACTGCCTGTGCCGAGCTCAGAGCGCAAGGAAACTTCGTGCCCCAGTAATCTCGCAATTCGATCAACGATTGCGAGCCCCAGTCCCAGCCCCCGCTTGATTCGCTCAGCACCATCCGACAAGCGGTGGAATTCATCGAATACGGCTTTCTGGTCCCTCTCCGCGATACCAACACCGGTATCGATCACCTGGATGGCGATGTTGGGACCTCGTCGACGACATCCCACCAGAACAGCACCTTCACGCGTGTATCGACGCGCGTTGCTGACGAAGTTCTGCAATATGCGGCGCAGCAGGGCCGGGTCCGAGTAGACGCAGAGAGCCGTGTCTGCGAATCGCAGCTCAAGCCCCTGCTCCTTGAACGTCTGTGCGAACTGGGCGTTGAGTGCTTTGAAAGTGTTGCGAATCGGAAAGTCCTCGCGATTGGGTTCCGGCGCTGCCGTGTCGAGGCGGGAAATGTCGAGCAACGCACTCAACAGATCCTCGACGCCGAGCAAGCCGCTCTCGACGCGCGCTACCAGCCTGCTTTGTTCATCTGTCATCTCACCGCGATGTTCGTTCAGCAGTGCGGCGAAGAGCTTTGCAGCATTCAGGGGCTGCAGCAGATCGTGTGCGGCCGCGGCAAGGAAACGCGTCTTCGAGATATTGGCATCTTCCGCCTCGGCCTTCGCACCCTGCAACGCAATCATTGTCGCTTCGAGTTCTGCCGTTCGATCGGCCACGCGCAGCTCGAGCAAGTCCTTGGCTTCCACAAGTGCATTCTCGGCCGACTTGAACTCGGTGATATCGGTGTACGTCGTTACAAACCCGCCGTCTGACATCGGCTGCCCACGAATCTCGATGACCTTACCGTCCGGAAATGCGCTCTGGTACTTGTAGGCAGATCCTTCGCGCATGAACTTGATGCGTTTGGCAATCTCCTGCTCGATATCACCGTCGGCGAAACGCCCGCGCTCGGCATTGTAACGAATGAGCTCTGCAACCGATTCGCCAACGTGAATCATGCCGTCCGGGTAGTCCATCAGCTCCACGTACCGCGTATTCCAGCCAATCAGTCGCTGTGACGTATCCACGACACTCACGCCCTGGGCGATATTTTCGAGCGTCGTCTCAGTCAGCTCGCGATTGAAACGCACGGCATGTGACGTTTCGTCAAGTAACAACACGACGTCACCGATTTCCATACCGGTCTTGCGTAGTGCCGTCGAGATGACAACGCGTGCCGAGGCCGCGCCGATGGCCCCGGCCAGCAGTCTCTCGGTGAACTGCAGGAGTCGCCTGTCAGCCGGCATCGACGGTACGATGCTCAGCTCTTCCTGTTCGGCGAAGTCGGCGAATGACCTCCGCGCATGCGCTTCGCCGAGAAACCGGTCAGCCAGCGCGCGAAGATCCGCATTGCTCAGATCCGATGCCGCCGGCAACGGACGTGCGTCGTTGCCCTGCGTAGCCAGACTCGCAAATGCACGTGCCTGGATCTTCTCGAGCATCGACTGGCGCGTAAACAGCGACACAACCATGAAAACCAGCACGTTACCGGTGAGTGACCAGGCGACACCGTGCGTCAGCGGATTGGACTGCACATCAATCAACAGGGCCTCAGGCCGCAACCAGGCGATCTGAAAGAGCCCGTACTCAATGAAGTCCGCGCTGAATACGCCAGACCTTGCAAGCGTCGGGAGGAACAGCGTATAGGCCCACAATACAAATCCCGTCATCAATCCGGCGAACGCGCCCGAGCGCGTCGATCGCTGCCAGTACATCCCAAGAACAATCAGTGGCATGAACTGGGCCGCGGCCGCAAATGACAACAAGCCGATGCTGGCCAGTGCCGCCGATCGATCCATGGCCAGGTAGTAGAAATAGGCCAGCAAGGTAATGCCCACAATAGAGCCGCGACGGATGTGGATCAGGAGCTTCGAGTAGTCGGCTCGTTCCGATAAGCCCAGCGCCTTGATCCGCAAGAGCGCCGGCATCACGAGTTCGTTGCTGACCATCGTCGACAACGCGACACAGGCGACAATCACCATGCCAGTCGCCGCTGAGAATCCACCGAGGAAAGCGAGAATGGTCAGCCAGTCGTGACCATGCTCCATGGGCAGGGCGAGAACGAACGTATCGCCGCTGAATTCACCGGATGGCAACATTTTGAGGCCCGCCAGCGTAATCGGGACAATCAATACCGTAAACACGAGCAGATAGAGAGGAAATGCCCAGCGCGTTGCCTTGATATTCGCGTCCTTGTGGGCCTCCACAATGGTGACATGAAACTGACGTGGCAGGCAGAAGATTGCCGCGCTCGCGAGTATCAGCTGGGTAACGAAGGTATCTGGCAAATGATCAAGGCGAAATACGGTGTCCGCGCGTGCCGCTGTCTCGGTAATCTCTCCTCCATCGCCATTGAGCAATAGCAGTGCAAGTACTCCGACGGCGGCGAATGCGAGCAGCTTGACCACCGACTCAAACGCAATCGCGATCATCATGCCTTCATGATGCTCGGTAACATCAATTTTGCGAGTACCGAACAGAATAGCGAAAACAGCGAGCGCCGTTGCGACCACAAGCGCCGTGTCGTACTCGGCGCCGACATAGACGGAGTAATTGGATACAACGCCAAAGCCACTGACAACTGCTTTCAGCTGCAGCGCGATGTAAGGCACTGATCCTATTGTCGCAATGACCGTAATGAGGGCCGCCAGGCTCTGGGCTTTACCGAAGCGGGCGGCGATGAAATCGGCGATGGACGTCAGGTTCTGGCGTTTGCTGATCACCACGATGCGATGGATCAGCGGCCAGCCGAAAAAGATAACGACCATGGGCCCCAGGTAGATGGGCAAGTAGCCCCAGCCATCTTCTGCTGCAGTCCCCACTGCGCCGTAGAATGTCCATGAGGTGCAATAGACGGCCAGCGTCAGGCTGTAGACCAGGGAACGGCTGAACCTGGAGATGCGGCTCTGCTTAACGTTGTCACCCCAGTACGCGATGGCGAACAACACCGTCACGTAACCGAGCGACAAGACCAGCAATACCCACCAGTCGATCAACCGAATAACCCCCCGTTTTTATTCTTGTTTCAGCAGTCTACTACTATCGTCGAATGCCCGCGACTAGGGGCGTTTGCTAGATTCATCGGCGCCAAAACCATAAAAGCACCCGTAAACAAGGGGAAACGCATGTCTAAGAATGCCAGCTATTGGAGCGCAAACCTGAGGCTCGTGGCGCTATGCCTCGTGATCTGGTTTGTCGTTTCTTACCTGTTCGGAATCATTCTTGTCGAGCAACTGAACACTATACAAATCGGTGGATACAAGCTCGGCTTCTGGTTCGCACAACAGGGATCCATCTACGTGTTTGTTGCGTTGATCTTTTTCTACGCCAATCGCATGGGCAAGCTTGATCGTAAGCATGACGTCCATGAAGACGACGAATAGGGGGACGTTATGACACTTCAAGCTATGACATATCTCGTCGTCGGATTTACATTCGCGATCTACATCGGCATTGCCATCTGGGCACGTGCGGGAACGACCAAGGAATTTTACGTCGCCGGCGGCGGTATACACCCGATTGCCAATGGTATGGCGACGGCAGCTGACTGGATGTCAGCAGCATCGTTTATCTCGATGGCTGGCCTGATTGCTTTCATGGGCTATGGCGGTTCCGTATTCCTGATGGGCTGGACCGGCGGCTACGTACTGCTCGCCATGCTCCTCGCACCGTACCTGCGTAAGTTCGGAAAGTTTACGGTTCCCGAGTTCATCGGTGATCGCTACTACTCGAAGGCTGCACGCATCGTCGCGGTAATTTGCCTGATCGTTGCCTCGGTTACCTACGTAATCGGGCAGATGAAGGGCATCGGCGTGGCGTTCTCGCGATTCCTCGAAGTTGACTACACCATCGGCCTGTCGATCGGCATGGGCATCGTGTTTATCTACGCGGTAATGGGCGGCATGAAGGGCATCACCTACACGCAGATCGCGCAATACTGTGTACTGATCCTCGCCTACACGATTCCGGCCATCTTCATTTCGCTGAGCCTTACCGGCAACCCGATTCCACAGCTCGGACTGGGCTCGACCATGGCAGGAACAGATGTCTTCCTGCTGGATCGCCTTGACCTCGTGCTGAGAGACCTCGGCTTCCTCGAGTACACGACCAACGTCAGACTAAGTACGACCAATATGTTCATGTACACGTTGTCGCTGATGATCGGTACTGCTGGTTTGCCGCACGTCATCATCCGTTTCTTCACGGTACCCAAGGTCAAGGACGCTCGTAGTTCTGCCGGTTGGGCGCTGGTCTTCATCGCGATCCTCTACACGACGGCTCCGTCCGTTGCTGCAATGGCTCGCCTGAACCTGATCGAGACGATTGAACCGACGCCTGGAGAATACATGGTCTACGACGAACGCCCGGACTGGATCAAGAACTGGGAGGCTACCGGCCTGCTCGCGTTCGAAGACAAGAACGGCGACGGCAAGATCCAGTACAACGCCAACCCTGAAACCAACGAGATGGTCAAGGTCGACCGTGACATCATGGTTCTGGCCAACCCGGAAATCGCGGGCTTGCCGAACTGGGTTATCGCGCTAGTCGCAGCTGGTGGCCTGGCAGCGGCGCTATCCACAGCAGCCGGTTTGCTACTCGCCATATCCTCGGCTATATCCCATGACTTGCTGAAGGGTGTCTTCAGGCCAGAGATAAGCGAGAAGCAGGAACTCCTGGCGAGTCGTGTCGCGATGGCTGGTGCCATTCTCCTCGCGGGATACCTCGGGTTTAATCCACCCGACTTCGCCGCAGGAACGGTTGCCCTGGCCTTTGGACTCGCAGCATCATCCATATTCCCGGCACTGATGATGGGCATATTCTACAAACGCATGAACAAGGAAGGCGCTATCGCGGGCATGACTGCAGGCCTGGGCGTCACGCTGCTGTACGTATTCCAGCACAAAGGCATAATGTTCATCGCAAGCACGTCATACCTGGGTGACATGTCACCGAACTGGTTCTTCGGTATCGAGCCGAATGCCTTCGGTGCTGTCGGTGCAATGGTTAACTTCGCCGTGGCATTCGCCGTCGCTAAGATGACTGCGCCGCCACCGCAGGAAATCATGGACCTCGTCGAGCACATCCGTGTGCCGGCAGGTGCAGGTACTCCGACATCGCATTGATTCTTCTGAATCAACTTACAGGGGGGTCGTTTCGACCCCCCTTTTTTTTGGCCATGGATGGCCTTATGCCGCGGAGTGCAAGGATGCACGAGAGCGGCGTTGCTGTAGGATGTAGCCCATGTTCAAGAATTGGCACCTCATCATTGCGATGCTCGTCGCGCCCATGCTCGCCGTCATGGCCTGGTTCGCGGTCGACTACTTCGTCGCCGAGCGTCCGCATGCGGCGAAAGAAGGTGCTGCCTACACGCTGATTGCGAAGTCGAACTGTCGCTACGACAGTGGCCAGTGCGACCTCGAGAATTCCGACTTCAAGTTGAGCATCCGACCTGTGTCCATCACATCCGGCAGCATTCAACTGGAAATGACATCGGCCTTCCCGCTGCAGAGCGCCACGCTTGGCCTCGTCAACAACGGAACACCTTCATCGCCCTCGCCGATGGCGTCGACTAACGATGAAGCCCTGCACTGGACGACACGAATCGACAGTCCTGCAGAAGGGAATTCGTTCATTCGTGTGGCAGTTACTGCTGACGATGCGACCTGGTACGCCGAAGTGCCAACGGTGTTTCTTTTCCCTGAGGAATAGCCGGACTAGAACAACGTAAGCATTTGATTATTAATTGTTTTTGACCGTACTACTGTATATAATAACAGGTCTGTTCAAACGACAAGGACCTGTCATGAAAAGCGCTCCCGACCTGACCCCGATCGAAGACCTCGACCACCAGATAGTCAATCTCTGTACG
>Ga0209344_10001277_pt1 | contig 33932 bp, 30 predicted proteins | sample Cruoilmetagenom6_FD_187293 | JGI IMG/M metagenome (GOLD analysis project Ga0209344, IMG submission 187293) | Oil polluted marine microbial communities from Coal Oil Point, Santa Barbara, California, USA - Santa Barbara Oil Seep Sample 6 (SPAdes)... | ecosystem: Environmental > Aquatic > Marine...
TTCCTTCTACCACGAAGATCAGCGGCTTACGCTTGCTGGGGCGTTAGTCGAATCATCCAACACGGCAATTGCTCAATACACCGACTTACTCGATGCTGCTTCGAGACATGACTATTTGGAGAAGTTCGGTTTCGGCGAGGCCACAGCAGTGGGCTTCCTCGGAGAGTCGGACGGGCTTCTTGCCGACGCGGAGGATTGGGATTCGCGCACCAACTACGCCGTTCAGTTTGGGCAAGGGTTGAGTACGACGTCCATCCAAATGGCGAGTTCTTATCAAGCCTTAGGCAATGGGGGAGTGCGGTTGCCTGCCACGCTCGTGGAAGGGTGCTACTGGCCTGACGGTACTGTCACGCAGCAGCCTTCCGCTGAAGGCATCCGAGTAGTTTCTGAGCAAGCCGCGCAGCAAACACTGCAAATGATGGAGATGGTGTACAGCTCGAGTGGCTCAGCCCCAAATCTCAATATTCCCGGCTACCGGGTAGCGGTAAAGAGTGGAACTGCACAGGTCGCGGAGAATGGTTCCTACGGGCGCAAGGTAGTGATTTCCTATGCGGGCCTTGCCCCGGCGGAAGATCCTGAGTACGTCGTGATCGCGACGGCCGGCATCCCAGATAGCATATATTCGGGCGCAATCGCCTCGACCTTTCGAGACATCATGGCCCACACGCTCACCACCTACCGAGTTACCCCGTCTAGTACATCGGGACCGGATTTGCCGTTGCGCTGGTGATTGAATCCCTCGTAGACAACCCCAGGAGCACCGCACGTGATCGAACTGAGCATTGCCGAAATTGCCGCCGCCGTAGGTGGGAAAATCACCGACGGTGCTGACAACGACATTCGGATGCCAGCAGAGGCCGTGCAGACAGATTCACGCCTCAGCACTCCGGGTTCCATTTTCTTTGCGCTACGGGGCGAAACTACCGACGGGCATCTCTTTGCGGATAAAGCGGTAGCAAACGGCGCTGGCCTCATTGTCGCCGAGCGTCAACTTGATGTCGTTGGGCCGCAGATCGTGGTTTCTGATGGGGTGACCGCACTGCAAGCGCTTGCGCACGAAGTGGTCGCCCAGGTTCGTCGCGCCGGTCAGTTGAAGGTTGTCGCCGTCACTGGCTCTAACGGAAAGACCACAACGAAAAACATGTTGCGCACGATTTTCGAGCGCGAGGGTGAGACTGTAGCGCCGCAGGGCTCGTTCAACAATGATGTTGGTGCGCCGATCACGATGCTCGGGGTAACGCGACAGACTCGCTATCTCGTTGTTGAGATGGGGGCGGATGGGGTCGGGGATATAGCGCGACTCCAGTCGGTCGTGATGCCGGATGTGGGCATCGTTCTGATGGTGGGCTTGGCCCACATCGGGAAGTTCGGCGACGCGGCGACGACCGCTTCGGCAAAGTCAGAAATGGTGACGTCGTTGCCACCTGAAGCCGTTGCAGTTCTCAATTTTGACGATGGTCGGGTCAAAGCGATGGCCCAGCAGACTGCTGCGAAAGTCAGTTCTTTTGGGCTTGATTCGAGCGCGGACCTCTGGGCGACCGATATCGAGGCCACCTCTCGCGGAACCGCGTTTACGGTGCACACCGCTCAGGAGGCGACGCCGGTACAGCTAAGAATCCTCGGCGAACATCACGTGACGAATGCCCTGGCCGCTATAGCCGCGGCCCGCGCATTGGGCATCGAGGTCGGTCGTTCGGTGAGCGCTCTGGAGTCGATCGAGCGAGCGGAGCGCTGGCGAATGGAACTCCTTGAGGCGCCGGGCGGCGTGACCGTGATTAACGACGCTTACAACGCCAGTCCGGATTCGATGGCAGCGGCACTCAAAACACTTGTGCAGGTCGTCGAACCGCATAATCGTTCGGTTGCCGTTCTTGGGGAGATCGCGGAACTCGGCGATTACGCGAACGAAGAACACGACCGCATCGGTCGGCTGATCGTGCGTTTGAACGTGCAGAAGCTGATTGTTGTTGGCCACGCTGCTCGTCACATCCACAATGCTGCAGGCCTTGAAGGTTCGTGGGACGGAGAGTCGGTACTCGTCGACAGCGTCGAAGAGGCATACGCTGTGCTGCGTGAGGAATTGCAGGAGGGCGACGTCGTGTTAGTGAAATCGTCTAACTCTGCTGGTTTGCGCCACCTCGGCGACCGAATTGCGGGGATAACAGCATGATCGCGCTGCTTATTGCGGCTGGTTTCTCGCTGGTCTTCACGCTTCTGCTCACGCCTTTATTCATCAAGCTTTTCGTCCGTCTCAAGTGGGGCCAGTTCATTCGAGACGATGGCCCAGAAAGCCATCACACTAAGCGCGGTACTCCCACCATGGGTGGCATCGTCTTCATCATCGGCTCGACGGCCGGGTACTTTGTCGGCCATTGGGTGGCTGGCGAGAGCGTCACGCTCTCTGGCCTACTCGTCATCTATCTCATGGTGGGCTTAGGGCTGATCGGGTTTATCGACGACTTTATGAAGACCCGAAAGCAACGCAGCTTGGGACTGGGCGGCTGGTCGAAGGTTGCAGGTCAAGTGGTCGTGGCTGGCGGATTTGCCGCTCTCGCTCTCAACTTCCCCGACCGAAACGGTCTTACGCCGGCGTCAACCATGATTTCCGCGGTAAGGGATATTAGTTGGCTCGATCTGGCGACCTTTGGCGTCGTAATCGGCGCGATCTTGTTCGCCATCTGGGTGACGCTGATCATCGTGAGCACCTCGAATGGTGTCAACGTCGCTGACGGCCTCGACGGGCTGGCCACGGGGTCGGCTATCTTCGCCATCTCGTCCTACATCTTCATCGGCTTTTGGCAGAACAATCAGCTGTGCACGAATGCGGGAATCGACGCCGAAGTCTATTACAAGTGCTACACCGTGCGAGATCCCCTCGACCTAGCGATCATCGCGGCAGCCATCGCAGGTGCCCTCATCGGCTTCCTCTGGTGGAACACGTCGCCGGCTCACGTCTTCATGGGTGATACTGGTTCGCTCGGCCTTGGTGGTGCCCTTGCCGCCCTCGCGATCATGAGCCGCACAGAGCTATTGCTCGTCCTGATCGGTGGACTCTTCCTCATCGTCACCGGCTCGGTCATCCTTCAACGGGCATACTTCAAGATTACGGGCGGCAAACGTATCTTCCTCATGAGCCCGCTGCACCACCACTTCGAGCTCAAAGGCTGGGCTGAAGTAACAGTGGTCGTGCGCTTTTGGCTCATCGCCGCCCTCTTCGTTGCCGCGGGCGTCGGACTCTTCTACCTCGAATGGATCAACCAGTAGCTGTGCGCGATCTCAACTCATTTACCAGTTGGAACTCGGCATGGAGCGACCTCAGCGTCGCAGTCCTAGGGCTCGGCGCTACCGGATTCTCGGCGGCTGACACCCTGACTGAGCTCAAGGCGGATGTTCTTGTTATCGCGGATTCGGCGTCCGACAACCGGATCGAAATGGCTCAGGTCATCGGGGCGAAGCTGGAGATAGGTGGCAGCAGCGATGAACAAGTCGCTTCGCTGGCCGCGCACGCTCCCGACGTCGTCATCGTTTCTCCCGGGTATCCACTCGATCACGCATTGCTCGAGTGGTGCCGCGAAGCGGACGTCGCTCTCTGGACTGAAATCGAACTCGCGTGGCGTTTAAGGGACAAGACCGGAGTTCCAGCCCAGTGGATCGCAATTACTGGCACGAACGGTAAGACGACGACGGCACAGCTTACAGCCCACATCTTGAACACCGCGGGCTTGCGAGCGGGCGCCGTAGGCAACATCGGTATTCCTGTTCTTGACGCGATCCGGTATCCCGACGGCTTCGATTTTCTCGTCGTAGAGCTGTCAAGCTTTCAACTGCACGGGATGCCACGGCACGGCGTCGGGGCGATCTCACCCCGAGCAAGCGTGTGTCTCAACCTCGCCGACGACCATCTCGATTGGCACGCCTCACGCGACGCATACGCCTATGCCAAGGGAACTGTCTACGCCAACACCCAAGTCGCAGCGATCTACAACCGCGCCGTCGCTGCAACCCTCGAGATGGTGGAGGACGCTGATGTTGTTGAAGGATGCCGAGCTATTAGTTTTGGACTCGACACCCCGGGCCCGAGCGACTTAGGTATTGTGAGCGACTTGCTTGCGGACCGGGCATTCCTTGATGACCGGCACAACAGTGCCGTGGAGCTCTTCACTCTCGATGAGTTGGCTGCACGCAACTTCGCTGCACCACATATGCTCGCCAACATCCTCGCTGCCAGCGCTCTCGCTCGTGCATCAGGGGTCAGCGTCGAAGCGCTGCGCGCGGGCGTGGCCAGTTTTCAGATAGATCCTCACCGCAACGAGTTGGTGTTGCGCAGCGCTGGAGTGGCCTGGGTGAACGATTCCAAAGCGACGAACTCGCATGCGGCAAGCGCCGCACTCTCCGCGGTCGACCAGGCTGTGTGGATCGTCGGGGGATTGCTCAAGGGGGTCGACATTGCCCCGCTGGTGCAGCAACACGCAGCTCGACTCAAAGCCGTTGTTGTTATCGGGGTTGACCGGCTGGCAATCCTTTCTGCATTCCAACGACACGCGCCCCAGATTCCCGTATTCGAGGTCGACTCGACTGACACTGAACTCGTGATGCCGCGTGCTGTTGAGATGGCGTACGGGGTTGCGACAGAGGGTGACACTGTTCTTTTAGCGCCGGCAGCGGCGTCGATGGATCAGTTCACGAGTTACTCGGATCGTGGAGAGCGATTCGCGGCCGCCGTACGTAATCGAGTAGGAGGAAGCGACGATGAACTCACCGACGCCTCCCCAACGCCCCCAGCGACCGACTAGCGGGGCGAACAGCGCAGCGAGGAATACCGGCAGGCCCACAACCGCTCGGGCTCGCTCCGCGCGCGAAGAGCGCCCGTCGACAGTCCGCCGCCCAGCACAACCGCAATCCGCCCGGACACCGTCTCAGGGATCAGCGAAGAGTTCCAACAAGGGCACGTCGAAGCTTCCGACGAGCGAAAAACCCGACTCGCCTGTAGCCGCGCGCATCCCTGTTCGCAAAATTTTTACTGCGGAATCCAGCAACTTTTTCCTGCTTTTGGGCACCACCCTTTTTTTGGTGATCTTCGGCTTGGTGATGGTGTTGTCATCGTCTTCGGTCGAGTCTTTTACGGCGGATGAAGGATTCTTCGGCAGATTCCTCAGGCAGGGCATGTTCGCTGTTATTGGCATTCCGCTGATGCTGTTGGCCTCTCGCGCACCTGTTAGCTTCTGGAAGCGGTGGGCCTGGCCAGCTCTTCTTCTCGGTGGGGGCCTCCAGCTGCTCGTATTTATCCCCGGCATCGGTTACGGCTACGGCGGTAACTTGAACTGGATCCAGATCGGCGATAGCTTCACGGCTCAGCCTTCGGAGTTCGTCAAGCTCTCGATCGTCGTGTGGGTAGCGTGGGTTCTGTCGACTAAGCAAGAGCTGTTGGGCGACTGGCGTCACGTTCTGGTGCCTGTTGGGCCGGTCGCCGGTGCAGCCATCCTCTTCGTGCTGATCGGAAACGACCTGGGCACAGCATCCATCATGTTGTTGATTGTGTTTGCGTGCCTCTTCTTTGCTGGCGTGCGATTGCGATTCTTGGCGGTTGCTGTCGCCGCGGTTGGTGCAGCGGCGTTTCTATTTGCGGGAACGAGCGATTCACGAAGTTCACGAATCGACATCTGGCTCAACGGTTGCACTGAGCTCGACTACCAAGATGCGTGTTGGCAGATTGATCATGCCTATTGGGCTCTCGCCGGCGGAGGTATCTTCGGCACGGGTCTCGGCAACTCCATCGCAAAACGAGGTTGGCTGCCGCACGCCGATAACGATTATATTTTTGCGATCATTGGCGAGGAATTAGGGCTAATCGGAGCGACCGTTGTCTTGCTCCTCTTTGTGGTGCTGGCGATTGCCTTTGTGCGAATCATCCGCGCGACAGACGATAGCTTTATCCGGATCGCGACGGCGGGTGTCATGGTCTGGATCGTGGGTCAGGCCTTCGTGAACTTCGCGGTCGTCTTGGGGGTACTTCCCGTTCTCGGGGTTCCGCTTCCGTTGATATCGACGGGTGGCTCGGCTCTGATCGCGACCCTTCTGGCGGTCGGAGTTGTGCTCTCTCTCGCCCGCGCGGCGAACCGACCAACTTCGGCGAAGAAACCCGCACCCGCAACAACTGCGCCGGCGCAATCTGCGGCCGATCGCTCGCGAATGTTGGCTGCCGATCGAGCCCGAGGACGCCGATGACAACGTATCTGCTTGCTGGCGGCGGCACCGCCGGCCACGTTAATCCCTTACTTGCTGTTGCTGAACGGATTCGGCTGCGGGAGCCAGATTCCACGGTCTTAGTGCTCGGGACTGAAGAGGGACTTGAGTCGAGACTCGTGCCTGAACGAGGCTTCGAACTGCTGACGATCGCAAAACTACCGTTTCCGCGACGCCCGAACCGCGCTGCTTTCGCTTTTCCGCGGCTCTTGCGCGACACCATCACCGAGGTTGCCGAGATCATCACAGAACGCGGTGTCGATGTCGTTGTGGGGTTTGGCGGCTACGTTGCAGCGCCGGCGTACTTGGGGGCTCGAAAAGCGGGTGTGCCGCTCGCGATTCATGAAGCGAATAGTCGGCCAGGGATGGCAAATCGTTTGGGTTCGTTTCTTACCGCCCACGTTGGTACAGCCTTTGACCGCACGCCGATTCGTGGCGGGAAAGTGGTAGGCATGCCGCTCCGCGCGGAAATCGAGTCGCTCGATCTGTTTGCGGCACGGGCTGAGGCCGACAGCTTCTTTGGCCTCGACCCCAAGAAACCAACGCTCTTAGTGACGGGCGGTTCTTCGGGCGCCAAGCGACTCAACGACACAATAGTTGCGTCCGTGACGCGGATCTTGGGCGCAGGCTGGCAGCTCGTGCACATTACTGGGGAGTATCGCGAGGCTGTCGAGGATCCACACCTGCAGGGATACGTCGTCGTCAAGTATTGCGATCGGATGGAGCTTGCTCTCGCAGCAGCTGATCTCACGATTGCCCGGGCCGGAACATCCACGGTTGCCGAACTCACTGGACTTGGCATCCCGGCGATCTATATTCCGTATCCGGTGGGCAACGGTGAGCAGAAGTACAACGCTCGTACTGCAGTCGAGGCCGGAGCGGCACTGCTTGTTCCGGATGCACAGTTCACGCCTCAATGGGTTTCGACAGAACTCGTGGGATTGCTTCGTCGCCGCGCCGCGATAGCTGACATGGCAGCGCGTGCCTCTGCGCTCGGTGGGCTCGACGGAACCGACAGAATGCTTGAGCTCGTCGATCGGGCCCTCGGTCGCGATCTACCATTGACATCATGATCTTCCCCGACCTCACCATGCCCTTGCCCGGGCCGCTCGCCTCGGCGCACTTCGTCGGAATTGGCGGTGCCGGTATGAGCGGTATTGCCCGGATGTTCCTCGATGCGGGGATAGCGGTCACGGGAAGCGACCGGGCGTCAAACTCCGCAATCCAATTACTGCGTGAAGCGGGTGCGACGATTCACATCGGCCACGACGCGGCACATCTTGGGGACGCAGAAGCGCTTGTCTACACGGGAGCGCTCTGGCCCGATAACCCGGAATACCTGGCCGCAATCGAGCGCGGTACCCCGGTCTTGCACCGTTCTCAGGCCTTAGCGTGGCTTGTGGGCGACGACCGTCTCGTCGCTGTCGCCGGCGCGCACGGCAAGACGACATCCACGGGCATGATTATTACTGCACTTCGCGCTTTAGGGGCTGCGCCGAGCTTTGTGAACGGCGGCGTTATCCAGGGTCTCGGTACGAGCTCTGGTTCGGGGGCTGATGACCTCTTCGTCGTAGAGGCTGACGAGTCTGATGGCACCTTCTTGCTGTACTCGACGGCAATCGCTCTTATCACCAACGTGGATGCCGACCACCTAGATCACTATGGGTCGCACGAGGCCTTTGATGACGCTTTCGTTGAGTTTGCGTCGCGAGCCTCAGAAATGGTTGTCGTGTCGAGCGACGATCCTGGCGCGATCCGGGTAACTCAACGTCTTACCCACCCGAAAATCGTGACATTCGGTGAATCCCCGGACGCGACTGTTCGCGTGCATTCTCTGACTGAGCATGGTCCGATAGCTTTCACTGTGTCTCTCGATGGACAGAAAGAGCGAGTTCAGCTCGCGGTGCCAGGCAAGCACAATGCGATCAACGCGACCGGTGCCATTGCGGTCCTGGTCGGGCTTGGCTTCGACTTCTCGGCGGCAATCGCAGCGGTATCTACTTTCGCGGGAACTCAGCGTCGGTTTGAGCTTCACGCCACGGTAGGCGGTGTGAAGGTCTATGACGATTACGCGCATCATCCGACTGAGGTAGAAGCAGCGCTGAGTGGCGCCCGCAGTGTGGTCGGTGGCGGGAAGCTCATCGCTGTTCACCAGCCCCACTTGTTTAGTCGAACCCGGGACATGGCCGCACAGTTTGCCGAGGTGTATGAACGGCTTGCGGACCATACGGTGGTGCTCGATGTATTCGGGGCGCGCGAAGATCCGATTCCGGGCGTCACGGGTGAGCTGGTGTCATCAAAGTTTGCCGATCAAAGCAAGGTCGATTTTGTGCCGGACTGGGCGCAAGCATCGCAGCGGGTCGCTGAGATCGCTGGTCCCGGCGACATCGTGATGACGTTGAGCTGTGGGGATGTCTACAGAATCATCCCGCAGATCGTAGACGCGATGGAGCGTCACAGCGGGGCGTCGGAGCTCTCGAGCGAGAAGTCCGATACAGATCAGGTGCCGAGTGAAGAGGCCTGAAGGATTCGACAAGGCTGAGCCTGAGCAGAAAAAGCGCACGAACAACTCGCGCGCGGGCGGTGCTCGTTCTGGTTCACCTCGACCACATTCGTCCGCGTCACCTAAGCCAACAAAGGTGGCAGCGTCGAACGGGTCATCCGCGCGACGCCAAGCTTCAGCAGCTCAACCAGCGGGCAGAGAATCGACCCGACCACAGAAGCAAGCAGCGCCGGCTCGTGAGCGTCCGGACAAGAAACCACGTCAACGTCTCGGGGGGCGCGAACCGAATCCCGACGCGCTCGCCAAGAAACGGCTGCGCCACGCTGCGCGAGATCGTCGTCGCGCTGAGCGAGCCGAGTTGCGTCGATTCACACGGCGTGCCCGAAATCGCAAACTGGCGTTCGCCGCGGTGGGCGGCGTCATCGCGATACTGATCGGTCTCATTGTCATTGCCGTGTTTTCTCCGATCTTGGCCCTTCGTACCGTCGTTGTTGACGGGGCCAACCGGATTGATCCCGCCGAGATTCAAGCCGCAGTCGAGTCACAGAGCGGGACCCCCCTTGCGCTGCTCGACTTTGACCAGATCACCGAAGAGCTTTCGGTGTTTCCCCTCATCCGAAGTTATGTAACGGAGATAGTGCCGCCCGATACCCTTCTTGTCCATATTGTCGAGCGCGAGCCAATTGGCTCGATTAAGGCAAATGGCGTTTTTCAACTGGTGGATCCCGCGGGGATCGTCATTCAGGAGTCCGCCGAACGAATTGCCGGCGTACCGCTGATCTCAGCCGGTGGTGCTGACACAGCAAGCCCGGCGTTCGCTGCGGCTACCGAGGTCTTGCTTGCGCTGCCTCCTGAACTGCGATCTCGCGTGGACAGTATTTCGGCATCCACAAAAGATGATGTGTCGTTCGTTTTGGCGGGCGTCGGTCAACGGGTTGTCTGGGGCAATGCGGCAGAGTCAGCGAGCAAAGCAACGTTATTGAATTCGTTGATTTCACTTCATGGAGCGAGTGAAGCGGGGGAGTTCGACGTGTCGGCTCCCAGCAATGGAATCTTCCGTCCCGGTTCCTAATTGTCGGCAGTCGTTCAGGTTTCCCCTAATTGAGAGAACACTTTCCGACACGCGGTCGCTGCTGCATCTCAGTGGGTGAGTGTCCGCATACTCTCAACTCAAGAAATACATACTGAGCATAACTTTAAACCTCAAGTCGAGGTTGATAGTTTCCAGTGGAGGCCGAAAAGTGACATCAAACCAGAACTACCTCGCAGTCATCAAGGTAGTCGGCATCGGTGGCGGTGGCGTTAACGCTGTCAACCGGATGATCGAGCTCGGCCTGCGAGGCGTCGAGTTCATTGCGATCAATACCGACGCTCAAGCGCTCCTCATGAGCGACGCTGATGTCAAGCTCGACGTCGGGCGCGAGCTCACCCGCGGGCTTGGCGCAGGAGCCGACCCAGAGGTTGGCCGTCGTGCCGCAGAAGACCACGCAGAAGAGATCGAAGAAGCACTCGCGGGTGCCGACATGGTCTTCGTCACGGCAGGAGAGGGTGGCGGAACCGGAACCGGCGGCGCCCCCGTCGTTGCCCGTATTGCGAAGTCCATCGGAGCACTGACGATCGGTGTTGTCACAAAGCCTTTCGGTTTCGAGGGCAAACGCCGTTCATCGCAGGCGGAGATCGGCGTGGAGACGCTGAAAAATGAGGTCGACACTCTCATCGTTGTTCCCAACGACCGTCTTCTCGAAATCAGCGACCGCGGCATCAGCATGCTTGAAGCGTTCTCGACTGCCGACCAAGTACTTCTCGCGGGTGTGCAGGGCATCACCGACCTCATTACTACTCCCGGTCTCATTAACTTGGACTTCGCCGACGTCAAATCGGTCATGCAGGGTGCCGGTTCTGCATTGATGGGCATTGGCTCATCACGCGGGGCCGACCGGGCCATAAAAGCGGCTGAGCTTGCCGTTGCATCACCGTTGCTCGAAGCCAGTATCGATGGGGCGCACGGTGTGCTGCTCTCGATTCAGGGCGGGTCCAATCTGGGAATCTTCGAGATTAACGATGCGGCGCGACTGGTTCAAGAAGCTGTGCATCCAGAAGCGAACATTATCTTCGGTGCCGTCATTGACGACACGCTGGGAGACGAAGTGCGCGTAACCGTCATCGCCGCTGGCTTCGATGGTGGAGAGCCGTCGAGCAAGCCCATCGAAGGTCGGCGAACTAACTACGTTGTTCCTGAAGCACCGTCTGAGCACGTTGCTGCTGACGACAGTGCGAAGTCAAGCGATAGCGATTGGAAGTCGCAGCCGAGCGTTGTGGCCGCGGCACCGATTGACCGCAGCTTCGATGACGACGATGAAAACGACAACGATCTCGACGTCCCTGACTTCTTGAAGTAGCAGCAATGGGTGACCTGTCACCGCTCGCGGAACGCCTCGCACACGTCGATGAGCAGATCGCGGATGCGGCGCGCTCTGCTGATCGGGATCTCTCGACCATTACGCGAATTGTCGTGACCAAGTTTCATCCGGCCAGTCTTGTGCGGCAGCTTCATGAGCTCGGCGTGCGAGATTTTGCGGAAAGTCGGCATCAGGAAGCTCAGCCCAAAGTCGCCGAGTTGAGCGATCTCGAAGCAACGTGGAATTTCGTCGGCCAGTTGCAGTCGAAGAAAGCGCGCCAAGTGCGAGCGTACTGTCAGGCGATTCACTCAGTCGATCGGGATTCCCTCATTACTGCCCTGGCTTCACACGACGCGACCACCTCGCTTGACGTGTTTGTACAGGTCAACCTCACCGATGACCCTGGCCGTGGCGGAGTCGCGATCGGCGAGCTCGATGCTTTCGTTGACAAAGTTGCTGACGCTGGCGGGCTCACTCTTCGTGGGCTGATGGGCGTAGCCCCACTCAATGAAGACCCTCGCCCGTCGTTTGCAGAGCTGCGACGACTCTCCACGCGCATCCAGCTGCACCACCCGGGCGCCGACGGACTCTCCATGGGAATGTCGGGCGACTTCGCCGAAGCAATTGCCGAAGGCGCGACACACCTTCGAATTGGTACGGCAATCACGGGAAAACGACCCGACCATGGTTAATCTCGAAGAAGAAGCTTCACCATTCGGAGGATTATCATGGCCAACCCACTGCGCAAGACAATGGTCTACCTCGGCCTCGCCGATGAAGACTACGAATACGAGCAGGGACCGGTTGCTCCGGTTGCCCCAGTCGCATCGTCGCAGCCATCGACAAGTTCGAATCGCGCGCCGGTCACTCCCTTGCGTCGTGCCGCGCCAAGCACTGCGGAGGCAGAGATGAATGAGATTTTGACGGTGCACCCGCGCCAGTACAAGGATGCACAGCTCATTGCCGAGAACTTCCGTGAAGGCATTCCCGTCATCATCAACCTCTCGCAAATGAGTGAGCCAGACGCCCGCCGTCTCGTTGACTTCGCCAGCGGCCTCTCGCAGGGTCTCTACGGCAAGATCGAGCGCGTGACGAGCAAGGTCTTCCTCCTGTCTCCCGCTCACGTCGCGGTCAGCGGCGATCACGCTGAGGTCGAGTCCGACGTCGACGCATCGTTCTTCGCGCAGTAGCAGCTCTGCACGGCGGGTACGTTCACGCCCGGTAACCTAGAGAGGTGAATCCGGTTTCTGCTATCGCTGACGTGGCAATATTTGTCATCTCCCTGTTTATGCTCACGATGTGGGCACGGTTCATTCTCGACTTGGTAGTCGTCTTCGTTCGAGGGTGGCGCCCTACGGGTATTGGTCTCGTGCTTTCTGAGTTCGTATTCACCATTACTGACCCGCCAATTAAGGCGGTTCGTAAGGTTGTTCCGATGATTCGAATTGGCAACGGCGCAATCGATTTGTCGTGGATGCTGGTGATGCTCGCGTGCATAATCCTCACCTCTGTGCTGAGAAGCTTTTAGAACTAGCTCGCGCCGTTGTAGTCTTATTCGAAAGCATGCGGCAACTAATCAGGTTTCGTCATTACGATGTGACGCGAACGTTGAACGTTGTGTATACGTTGAAAGAAAGTTTTAGAGGTGGCGGCAATGGCTTTGACTCCAGAAGATGTGGTCAACAAGAGGTTTGAATCAACTAAGTTCCGTGAGGGCTACGACCAAGACGACGTCGATGATTTTCTCGACGAAGTCGTTGTCGAGCTTCGCCGACTCAACCAGGAGAACCAAGAACTTCGTCAGCGTTTGACCGCTGCTGAAGCCCGTTCCCCCGAAGGTCAGTCGGCATCGAGCAACGAGCAGGCAGCTCCTGTTCAGTCATCGGCTCCCGCTGCCTTGGAGAGTGCGCCCGCACCTGCGATGGCCGCCGCTCCCGCAGACTCTGCCTCGAGCCTCGACGACGCGAGCAGCAGCACCAACAACTTGCTACAGCTTGCCCGCCGTCTGCACGAAGAGCACGTGCGCGAGGGTGTGCAGAAGCGCGACGCGTTGATCGCAGAGGGTCAAGCATCAGCCGCAGAGATCATCGCCGACGCCGAAGCTCAACAGCGCGCTCGCCTCGGCTCGCTCGAGCAGGAGCGTGACGAAATCGAGAGCCGCATCGAGTCGCTGCGCACTTTCGAGCGTGAATACCGCGATCGCCTGAAGAGCTACATCGAGGGTCAGCTTCAGGAGCTCGACTCTGACAGTTTGGTAGCCGCTGGCGCACCGTCTGGCGCAGAGGCGAACGCTCACGCTGTCGCACCCGCTGCCCAGCCTGCGGCTCAGTTGTCTCCGGAGGACTTTGCTGCACCTCAGTCGGCGCAGCAGCCTCCCGCAAGCTTCTCCGGTTTCTCCGGAAGCTAGTTTTAACGAAGGCCGTCAGCATGTCGGTTGGAGCTTCGGCTCCACCGTGGCTGACGGCTTTTGCTATGTTACGGCTCGCTTGAGCCAACCGTGCGTACAACGATGATCTCTACCTCGAACGTTGTGCTGCTTAAAGGAGTTGCAGTGGAGAACCGAAGTATGCCGGTGCCGGAAGGATTGGCCGGCCAGCGTGTTGACGCTGCGCTTGCCAAGCTTTTGGGCTTCTCTCGCACCTTCGCCGCCGAAGTGGCTGGGAGCGGAGGCGTCGAGATTGATGGCGTTACCGTCGGCAAGTCCGATCGCCTCGCCGCTGGCGCCTGGCTCGAAGTCTCGTGGGTATCGAAGACAGAGCCTCAGATTGTTCCCGTCGTGCTTGACACTCTAGGCATCGTTTACGACGACGAGCACATCGTTGTCGTCGACAAGCCGGCCGGCGTCGCCGCGCACCCGTCGATCGGTTGGGATGGTGTTACGGTTCTCGGAGCTCTCGCTGGTGCGGGATACCGCATCTCGACCTCGGGCGCAGCAGAGCGTGCTGGAGTGGTCCACCGCTTAGACGCGGGCACGAGCGGTCTGATGGTGGTCGCGAAGTCCGAGCTGGCGTACACCGCGTTGAAGCGAGCCTTTCATGACAGAGAGGTCGACAAGATCTATCACTCCGTCGTTCAGGGGCACCCCGACCCGCTTGCCGGAACAATCGACGCGCCGATCGGGCGGCACCCAGGATCAAGCTGGAAATTTGCGGTCGTTGCTGGCGGCAAAGACTCGATAACTCACTACGAAACTCTCGAAGCTTTTCCCTCTGCGGCGCTCGTCGAGGTGCAGCTTGAGACCGGTCGCACCCATCAGATTCGTGTTCATATGGCTGCTCAACGCCATCCTTGCGTCGGTGACACGATGTACGGCGCGGATCCGACGATCAGTGCGCGTTTAGGGCTCACGAGACAGTGGCTGCACGCACACAAGTTGGGGTTCGAGCATCCTGCCACGGGAGAAAGCGTGTCCTTCGAGTCTCCTTATCCCGCTGACCTTCAGGCAGCACTTGAGGTGCTTCGCGCCGACTAGGGCGCGTCAGTTAGAGTCGGTCTGGGGTGCTGGCCTAGGCTAGATTTCGAAAGAATTCGGAGTGTCTGTGGCTGCTAATAACGACTCGTTTGTGCATTTGCACGTTCACAGTGAGTACTCGATGCTCGACGGTGCTGCTCGTGTTGGCCCGCTGCTCGACGCCGCTGTAGAACAGGAAATGCCCGCGATCGCGATCACCGACCACGGCAATATGTTCGGTGCCTATGACTTTTGGCAGTCGGCAACAGCGCGCGGCATTAAGCCGATTATTGGCACGGAGGCGTACATCACGCCGGGCACCGCGCGCGGCGACAAAACTCGCGTGCGCTGGGGCGATGCTCACCAAAACCGAGATGACGTTGGCGGTAGTGGTGCATACACGCACATGACGCTGTTGTCGGAGAACAACGAAGGAATGCACAACCTCTTTCGTTTGTCTTCGAAGGCGTCGATTGAAGGCTTCTATTTCAAGCCGCGCATGGACCGTGAGCTGCTGAGCCAGTATTCCAAGGGAATCATCGCAACCACTGGTTGTGTGGGTGGCGAGGTGCAAACCAAGCTTCGACTTGGGCTCTACGAGGAGGCGCGAACGGCAGCAGCTGAGTTTCAAGATATTTTCGGCAAAGAAAACTTCTTCGCTGAAGTGATGGATCACGGCATCGATATCGAGCGGCGCACGATGCAAGATCTGCTGACACTGGCAAAAGAGCTGGGCATGCCCCTCTTGGCCACAAATGACCTCCACTACACGCACTCGCATGACGCGACCGCACACGCTGCGCTGCTCTGTGTGCAATCGGCGTCGACACTCGATGACCCCAACCGATTCAAATTTGACTCGAATGAGTTCTATCTCAAGTCCGCTGCTGAAATGCGCTCACTGTTCAAGGAGCATCCGGAGGCATGTGACAACACGCTCCTGATTGCCGAGCGCTGTGAGATCAACTTTGAGGGGCGCGACCTCATGCCGAGGTTTCCGGTGCCCGAAGGGGAGACCGAAGCAACCTGGTTTGAGAAAGAGGTTGCCCGTGGCATGAACAAGCGTTTCAACAATGCGCCGTCAGAGGCACACCTAGCTCAGGCCAAGTATGAGGTTGACGTTATTCAACAGATGGGTTTTCCTGGCTACTTCCTAGTAGTCGCGGACTTCATTCAATGGGCTAAAGCTCAAGGCATCCGGGTGGGCCCCGGGCGTGGCTCTGCGGCGGGGTCGATGGCATCCTACGCCGTCGGTATTACCGAGCTAGACCCTCTCGCGCACGGTCTCATCTTTGAGCGCTTCCTCAATCCTGAGCGCGTGTCGATGCCTGACGTTGACGTCGACTTTGATGATCGGCGACGTGGCGAAGTGATTCGCTATGTCACCGAAAAGTACGGCGATGATCGAGTCGCGCAAATCGTTACCTACGGCACGATCAAAGCAAAGCAAGCGCTAAAAGACTCCGCTCGCGTCTTGGGTATGCCTTATTCCGTGGGGGAGAAGCTCACTAAAGCGATGCCTCCCGCGATCATGGGTAAAGATATTTCCCTTCATGATGTGCGCAACAAGGATGCCGCCCGTTTCAAAGAAGCCGCCGACATCCGCGGCATTGTCGATACGGATGCCGAAGCAGCAAAGGTGTTTGACACCGCGGTAGGACTCGAAGGGCTCAAACGCCAGTGGGGTGTCCACGCGGCGGGCGTCGTGCTGTCTGCAGAGCCCTTGCTCGACGTGCTTCCGATCATGCGTCGAGAAGACGATGGCGCGATCATTACCCAATTTGACCAACCGCCGCTGGAAAGCCTCGGCCTCATCAAGATGGACTTCTTGGGGTTGCGTAACCTCACGGTCATTGAAGATGCGCTGAAGATGATCGAAGCGAACACGGGAACGCCGCTCATCATTGAGGATCTTGATCTGGATGCCGACCAAGCAACCTATGATCTGCTCGCGCGCGGCGATACCCTTGGCGTGTTTCAGCTCGATGGCGGACCGATGCGTTCGCTGCTCAAGCAACTAAAGCCCACGAACTTCGAAGATATTTCGGCCGTCATCGCGCTCTATCGGCCGGGCCCAATGGGCATGAACTCGCACACCAAGTACGCATTGCGTAAGAACGGCTTGGAAGAAATTGATGCGATCCACGCGGAACTCGAAGAGCCGCTAAAGGAAATTCTTGGCACGACGTTCGGGCTGATTGTCTACCAAGAGCAAGTGATGTCAGTTGCCCAGAAAGTCGCGGGGTTCACGCTCGGTCAAGCCGACGTGCTGCGTCGCGCAATGGGTAAGAAAAAGAAGGAAGAGCTCGATAAGCAGTTCATCGGCTTCGAGAGCGGAATGCTGCAGAACGGCTTCAGCAAGGACGCTGTGAAGGTGTTGTGGGAAACTCTCATGCCCTTTGCCGACTACGCGTTCAACAAGGCACACAGTGCCGGCTACGGCGTACTCAGTTATTGGACTGCCTACCTCAAGGCAAATTACCCCGCCGAATACATGGCAGCCTTGCTCACAAGCGTGGGCGACTCGAAAGACAAGCTCGGGATGTACTTGAGCGAGTGTCGTCGAATGGGCATCAAAGTCCTTGCCCCTGACGTGAACGAGTCGACGGTGAACTTCACCGCTGTGGCCGGAGACATTCGGTTTGGACTTGGGGCTGTTCGCAATGTTGGCGCGGCAGTGGTGGAGCAGATTGTGCGTGCTCGCACCGACAAGGGGCGTTTTGAGTCCTTCCATGATTTCTTGCGCAAGGTTTCCATTCAGGTGGCCAATAAGCGCACGGTGGAATCGCTTATCAAATCCGGCGCCTTCGACTCCCTTGGCGCAACGCGACGCGGACTGCTTGAGATTCACGAGGGCGCTTGTGACTCAGCAGTGAGCCTCAAGCGAAATGAAGCCAACGGTCAAGTCGACCTCTTCGGAGGCATTTTCGACTTTGACGAAGAAGACGATGGCGTCCCGGAGCGGCCTGAGTGGTCGAAGCGCGACAAGCTTGCCTTCGAACGCGAGATGCTCGGGCTCTACGTTTCGGATCACCCACTCTCTGGTTTAGAGATTCAATTGGCGAAGCATCAAGACTTCACCATCACTGATGTCCTGTCGGGTGACAGTGTCTCCGATGGCGAGCACGTCTCAATTGCGGGCCTCGTGACGAGCGTTCAGCATCGAGTCGCACGCAACAGTGGCAACCAATATGGCATCGCTACGGTGGAAGATTTCGGCGGCGCAATTGATGTCATGTTCTTGGGCAAGACCTATCAGGAGTTTGCTCCTGGCCTGGTAAATGACTCGATTGTGGTCGTTCGCGGGCGCGCGAGCGCTCGCGACGATGGCATGAACTTGCACGCCGTGAGTATGTTCTCGCCCGATCTCGGCCCCAGCCTCGGCTCAGGCCCGATAGTGCTTTCGCTCAAAGAACACCGCGCGACCACTGATGTGGTCGCAGGCTTGGGCGATGTGTTGATCCGGCACGCGGGAGAGGTTGAAGTGCGGCTGAATCTAGTTCGTGGCGATGTCGCTCGAGTCTTTGAGCTTCCGTACCGCGTTAAAGTTTCGGCAGATCTCTATGGTGAGCTCAAGACTTTGCTCGGCCCCGGCTGCTTAGGCTAGTTCGCGTCGATGTCATCGCCGAGGATCGCTGGCCGCATATAGCCGCGTTCGTGATAGAGGAGCGCTTCATCCTCGTCGCCCAGGATGCCCCTGTCGATCTGAACCACCACGACAGCATTGTTGTGCACGGGATGCACTTCGATGATTCGTCCAATAGCGATCGCCGTCGCACCGCGAAGCAGCGGAAGTCCGCTGTCTTCTGCGCGCCAGTGGTCACCATCGAACCGCAGATCGTGGTCGGCAGCCATCCGCTGCGCAAGGTGGCGGCTCCGAGGTCCAAGCATGTGGATCGCGACGTGGTTGCCCACCGTCATTGCTGACCATGAACTGGACACCTGTGCCATGTTGAACGTGGCTAGTGGCGGCACGGCCGCCAGCGAGGCGAGCGAGGTCGCTGTAAACCCAACCGGGTGTCCATCGGGCGCGATCGAAGTGATTGCGGCGACGCCGGCCGCATGCCGTCGAAAAGCGGCCTTGAAGGCATCGATTCCGTCTGTTGCTGGTGAATTGTCCATAGCTTTAGTACCAAGCCTAAACGCGGTGTCAGAATTCCATGCTGTGAACGAACTAGCATGGTCAAGCCATGTCGCTGAATATTATTGATCTTTGCTCCGCCGCCTTGAGCCGCGCGGAACTGTCCGCTGTCATTCCTCGAGCCCAGACTGACGTCTCAGTCGCTTCTGGCACCGCTATCCAACTCATCAATGATGTCCGAGAGCATGGTGAACAGGCTCTGTTGGATCAGGCAGCACGACTCGATGGCGTGCGTCCAGACCGCGTTCGCATTCATGCCGATGAGATTACGCGCGCGATGCGAGCTCTCGAGCCGAGCGTGCGCGATGCACTGGAACTGGCGATTGATCGGGTGAGTACGGCGAGTAAAGCCCAAGTTCCCGCCGCGACGATGACGCAACTGGGTGAGGGCGCCGAGATCGTGCAGCGTTGGCAGCCCGTCAATCGTGTCGGACTCTATGTTCCTGGCGGCAAAGCTGTCTACCCGTCGAGCGTGATCATGAACGTCGTACCTGCGCAAGTCGCCGGGGTCTCGTCCGTCGCTCTTGCGTCACCGCCTCAACGAGGGTTCGGGGGAGCGGTACATCCGACAATTTTGGGCGCCGCGGGCCTTCTCGGAGTTGACGAGGTTTATGCCATGGGCGGTGCCGGCGCTGTCGGTGCATTTGCCTATGGGGTGCCCGAGCTCGGTTTAGATCCCGTCGACATCATCACGGGGCCGGGAAACGTCTATGTCGCTGCTGCCAAACGCGCCGTTCGTGGCGTCGTGGGCATTGACTCAGAAGCGGGCCCGACTGAGATCCTGATCATCGCCGATTCCGACGCTGATCCCGTGCTTGTTGCGGCTGATCTTCTCAGCCAGGCCGAACACGACGAGCTTGCTGCGGCGGTGCTCGTGACCGACTCGGAGCAGCTTGCGGAGGCGGTCCGCACTGAACTTGCGCTGCAGCTCGCCGCCACGCCGCATTCACAACGCGCAGGAGTTGCTCTCGAGGGCCAGCAATCAGCAATCGTCTTGGTCAGTGACATGACCGCCGCCGCCGCGCTCAGCAACGCCTATGGGCCAGAACACCTTGAGATCCACACAGAAGAGGCCGGCAGCGTGCTCGACATGATCGACAACGCTGGCGCCATTTTCTTGGGTTCGCAGTCACCGGTGAGCTTGGGGGACTATTTGGCCGGCTCTAATCATGTCCTTCCAACGGGAGGCCAGTCCCGATTCTCCTCGGGGCTCGGAGCCTACACATTCCTACGCCCGCAACAGGTAATCCGGTACAGTCACGATGCTTTGAGCGCGCTCGAAAAGCAGATCGTCGCACTCAGCGGAGCAGAGGATCTTCCTGCGCACGGCGCGGCTGTGAGTGCACGTTTCCGCGACCGCTAACCGGGTACTCTTGAGGCACTATGTATTGCCCTTTTTGCAGGCATCCCGATAGCAGGGTCGTCGATTCTCGAACCAGTGATGACGGTCTTTCAATTCGTCGACGTCGCCAGTGCCCTGAGTGTGGTCGACGATTCTCTACTACCGAGACTGCTTCGCTCAATGTGATCAAGCGCAATGGCGTTGTGGAGTCTTTTAGCCGCGAAAAAATTGTCAGTGGAGTTCGCAAGGCATGTCAGGGCCGCCCGGTGACTGACACTGACCTCGCTGTGCTTGCCCAGAAAGTCGAAGAAGCGATCCGGGCAACGGGCGCTGCTCAGATTGATGCGAACGAGATCGGACTGGCGATTCTCTCGCCACTCCGTGACCTCGATGAGGTCGCCTACCTGCGATTTGCCAGTGTGTATCAAGCCTTCGATTCACTCGACGACTTCGATGCCGCCATTAGTCAGCTTCGATTGGATCACGGCTCTGCTGACTGAGCTGTTCCTTTTTCACTTGCCCGTCCTCTATCGCCGAGAGCACTGACGACCATGTATGAGTTCTTTTTCCGCACCGTACTCAGACGGCTCGACCCGGAGTTCGCACACACTTTAGCGTTCGCTGTCATTCGAGCCCTTCCGCTTGCGGGGCGTGCATTCTCGCGCAAGCCAGATCCCTCGTTGCAGGTCACTGCCTTGGGCCTCAGCTTCAACTCTCCTTTTGGGGTTGCTGCAGGCTTCGACAAGTCAGGTAAAGGCATCCGTGGTTTGGGGCTGCTGGGTTTCAGCCATGTGGAGGTCGGCACGATTACGGCACTTCCTCAGCCAGGAAACCCTAAGCCTCGACTCTTCCGACTCGTCGCTGACCGCGGCGTCATCAACCGGATGGGCTTCAACAACGCGGGTGCTACGCGTGCAGCATCGGTAATCGAACGAGAGAGACACCGCCCGAACCGCCCCATCATCGGGGTGAACATTGGTAAGTCGCGCGTCGTCGCGGTCGATGATGCTGTTGCCGACTACTTGACCAGTACGAGAAAATTGGCGCCCCTTGCCGACTACCTGGTGGTCAACGTGAGTTCGCCGAATACTCCCGGCTTGCGGGGTTTGCAAGAGCTCGACAAGCTCAAACCCTTGCTCACCGCTGTCAAGGCTGCTGCGGGGAGCACTCCCGTGCTGGTGAAGATCGCGCCAGACATGAGCGATGACGAGGCACGAGCTATTGCTCGGCTTGCCGTTGCTGAGCTCGACGGCATTATCGCGACCAATACCACTCTCTCGAGGGAGGGGCTTGCGACCGCAAACGACATCGTCGAGGCCGCGGGCGCTGGTGGACTTTCGGGCAAACCTGTCGCCGCTCGCTCTCTCGAACTGCTGCGCGTGATTCGCTCGGCAGTTCCAGCAGAGTTCTGTGTGATCTCCGTTGGTGGTGTAGAAACGGCGGAGGACGTCGCTGAGCGGCTCCGCGAGGGCGCAACGCTCGTGCAGGGATACACCGGGTTCCTCTACCGGGGTCCCGGTTGGGCGCGCGCGGTCAATCGCCGCTTGCCTGCGTTACTCCAGCGTTAGCGCGCTGCGTGGGAAGCACGCTCGAGAGATCTAGGCTATTCGCGAGCCTTAGCTCGGGAACTGCCCGCGCTTCACCTGAGGCTTGGGCAGTCTCATTACTCGCAACTGCAAGGAACGCATGGCGGCATACCAGCGCACCTTTTCAGTGCGCGATTCCCCAAACTTCTCATAGAGCTTGGCACGAACGCGCCGACCGAGCAGGAACGCGTCGGTCGCGGCGACGATGAAGAATCCCCAGAGCGCCATGAGCGAAATGATCTGTGTTTCTTCCTGCGGGACCATCGCAATGATGATGACGATGAACATAGCGGGGACGAGAAGCTCACCTACGCTAAAGCGCGCATCGACGTAGTCGCGCACGAAACGTTTCTGAGGTCCACGGTCGCGCATTGGAAGATACTTCTCTTCGCCGTTTGCCATCCCGACACGTGCACGCTCTCGTTCAGCCTGAAGCTGCGAGCGGGCAGCGCGACGCGCTTCTTTGCGATCGTCTGATACGAGTGGGCGGTGGTTTGCGGCTTCCCGCTCCTTGCGAGTAGGTGTCGGTCGTCCCTTGCCGTGAACGGCGCTCTCGTTTTCGGTGGAGTTCTCGGAGGGGGAGCTGCTGTCGGTCGAAGATGTCTTAGCCACTGGGTTCCTTGCGTTGATGTCGATCTAAGATTACTCGTATGACTGAAACGCCGCAGCCGACCTCCGCGTCGGTCTCCTCTGATCCGTTGCACGAAACACTCTCAAACGCCGTGGATGCGGCCCTTCCGGCGACAATCGCTGAACTGGGCGCCCTCGTACGAATTCCTTCGGTCTCGTGGGACGGCTTCGACTCCCACCAGGTTCAGCTCAGCGCGGAAGCGGCACGGTCTATGCTCGACGGCATCGGGGTGTTCGACAGCGTGGAATTGGCGCAAGCTCCCATTGACGAGTCAACTTTGGGGCACCCTGCCGTTCTCGCCACACGCAAGGCCAAAAACGGCAAGCCGACAATCCTTCTCTACGCTCACCATGATGTCCAGCCGCCTGGGCAGGACGCTGACTGGGATTCGCCGCCGTTCGAGCCGACGGTTCGCGGAGATCGTCTGTATGGGCGTGGGGCGGCTGACGACAAAGCCGGAATCATGGCTCACGTTGCTGCAATCCGGGCTTTTGTCGAAGCCGTCGGCGACGATTTCGATCTAGGGCTTGTCGCTTTCTTCGAGGGTGAGGAAGAATTCGGGTCACGTTCGTTCGCCAATTTCATCACCGAGAATCGCGAGAAGTTGGCAGCAGACGTCATCGTGGTTGCCGATTCAGATAACTGGGACATCAACACCCCGTCGCTCACCGTGGGACTGCGCGGCAATGTTACGTTCAAGCTGAAGGTGTCAACCCTCGACCACGCGTCACACTCCGGCATGCTTGGTGGCGCGGTTCCCGATGCGATGCTCTCGGCGATCAAGCTTCTTGCTACTCTTCACGACGCCGATGGCGCTGTGGCAGTAGCTGGATTGATTACGCGCGAGGCAGAAACCCCAGAATTTAGTGAGGAGAAGCTGCGTCACGAAGCGGGACTGCTCGACGGAGTGAGTTCGATCGGAACTGGCAGCGTGTTGAGTCGGCTGTGGGACAAACCGTCAATTACGGTCACCGGAATCGATGCGCCGAGTGTCATGAACGCCTCTAACACGCTCTCTCCCAGCGTGAGTGTCAAGATAAGTGTTCGTATTGCGCCCGGCCAAGACCCGTATGAGGCATTCGATGCGCTACGCGACCACCTCGAGACTCACGCCCCCTTCGGAGCGCACCTTGAGATTTCGGATGTTGACCGAGGAAGCCCGTTCTTAGTCGACACCAGCGGTTGGGCGGTTGATGTCGTCAAGGAAGCTATGCATGAGGCGTGGGGTTCCGAACCGCTCGAGACGGGGATCGGTGGATCAATCCCTTTCATTTCAGATCTCGTCGAAGTTTTCCCCGAAGCTCAGATCCTGGTTACGGGTGTCGAGGATCCGGATTCCCGGGCGCACAGCCCAAACGAGTCCCTCCACTTAGGCGTTTTCAAGCGCGCAATTCTCACCGAGGCGTTGCTGCTCGCAAAGTTGGAACGTCGGGCGTAGAATTAGCTCATGACTGAATCCGCTGTTGAAACTGACACCCACGGTGTTGCACTCACGGAGGCTGCATCGAACAAGGTTCGTAGCCTCATGTCGCAAGAGGGTCGTGACGACCTGCGCTTGCGTTTGGCAGTGCAGCCGGGCGGATGCTCGGGCCTTATCTACCAGCTCTACTTCGACGAGCGTTTCCTTGACGGCGATGTTAGCCGGGACTTCGGCGATGGGGTCGAGGTTGTTGTAGACAAAATGAGTGTTCCGTATCTTGACGGTGCGAGCATCGATTTTGAAGACACGATTGAGAAGCAGGGGTTCACTATCGACAACCCCAATGCCGAAGGCAGTTGTGCCTGCGGAGACAGCTTCCACTAATTTCATAGCAATTTTCGAGAAGGTGCGCCGAATTGGTGCACCTTTTCGCTTGTGCGGGGCGAGCCGGTAATCATTACCCCCTCTGGCTCCCTATAGACTGGAAAGGTATTAGTCCGTGTTCTTCGAGAGGTCACAGGTGCGCTCTAACCGCCGAATTCGATGGGCAGCGATCCCACTCGCTCTGGTTACGATGCTGGTCCTGACCGGCTGTACTCAAGAGCAGTTGCAGGGCTGGCTCCCAGGAGATCCCGAGACAACTAACCACACCAGCCGCATTATTGGCTTGTGGGTCACTTCGTGGATTGTCTTGCTCGTGGTGGGTGTCATCACATGGGGGCTCATCATCTGGGCTGCCGTTGTCTACCGCCGTCGCCGCGGACAGACAGGGCTGCCCGTTCAGCTTCGTTACAACATGCCGATCGAAGTCTTCTATACGGTCGTCCCACTCATTCTGGTCATCGGATTCTTCGCCTTCACGGCGCGTGATCAGGCAGCAATTGAAGCCGTCGACGTTGACCCCGACGTCTCAATCGAGGTCATCGGCAAGCGATGGGCCTGGGACTTCAATTACGTCGACGAAGACGTCTACAGCGCTGGTGTCCAAGCTGACTTCAACCCCGACGGCACAATCAATGTTGACGATTTGCCTCAGCTCGTTCTCCCTGTTGATAAAAAGGTCGAGATCAAGATCGAGGCGCGAGACGTCATCCACTCTTTTTGGGTAGTGGACTTCTTGTACAAGAAGGACATGATTCCCGGCAAGAGCAACTACATGTACTTCATTCCTACCAAGGAAGGCACCTTCCAGGGAAAGTGCGCCGAGCTGTGTGGTGAATACCACTCGCTCATGCTCTTCACCGTGAAGGTCGTCTCCGAAGCTGAGTACGAAGACTACATCGAAGGCCAGCGTTCAGCAGGCTACGAGGGTCAGCTTGGCCTTGATTACAACGTGAACCAGAACCTGCCCGGCAACGGCAGCAGTGACGAGGAATAGGGCTCATGAGCGTCGAACGTAAGGGCAACGTCTTGGTGAACTGGATCACCTCGACTGACCACAAAACGATCGGGTACATGTACCTGATTACCTCATTCTTCTATTTCCTCCTTGGCGGAGTGATGGCTCTGGTCATCCGTGCTCAGCTCTTCCAGCCAGGATTGTCGATCGTGGCAACGGGGGAGCAGTACAACCAGCTCTTCACGATGCACGGCACGATCATGCTGTTGATGTTCGCAACACCGCTGTTTGCCGGATTTGCCAACGTAATCATGCCCCTGCAGATTGGTGCGCCCGACGTTGCGTTTCCGCGACTGAACGCGTTCGCTTATTGGCTCTACAGCTTTGGCTCACTCATCGCTGTAGCGGGATTCCTCACCCCACAGGGTGCTGCATCGTTTGGTTGGTTTGCTTACGCGCCGCTTTCGAGCACTACATTCTCGCCAGGTCTCGGCGGAAACCTGTGGGTCTTCGGTCTCGCCATGAGTGGTTTTGGAACGATTCTCGGTGCCGTGAACTTCATCACCACGATTATCACGATGCGTGCGCCTGGAATGACCATGTTCCGCATGCCTATCTTCACGTGGAACACTCTCGTGACCTCGCTTCTTGTGCTCATGGCGTTCCCGGTTCTGGCCGCGGCTCTCTTCGGGCTCGGCGCCGACCGCGTCATCGGGGCTCACATTTACGACCCTGCTAACGGTGGCGTAATCCTGTGGCAACACTTGTTCTGGTTCTTCGGCCATCCAGAGGTGTACATCATTGCCCTTCCGTTCTTCGGAATCGTCTCTGAAGTCTTCCCGGTGTTTAGCCGCAAGCCAATCTTTGGCTACAGCACGCTGATCTACGCGACAATTTCGATCGCCGCGCTCTCAGTCACGGTCTGGGCCCACCACATGTACGTCACAGGCTCGGTACTCTTGCCGTTCTTCTCGCTCATGACAATGCTCATTGCAGTGCCCACCGGTGTGAAGATATTCAACTGGATCGGCACGATGTGGCGAGGCTCAATTACTTTCGAGACGCCCATGCTCTGGGCGATCGGCTTCTTGGTGACCTTCACCTTCGGTGGACTCACCGGCGTGATTCTCGCCAGCCCGCCGCTCGACTTCCATGTCTCGGACACCTACTTCGTGGTCGCTCACTTCCATTACGTGGTGTTCGGCACCGTGGTGTTCGCGATGTTCAGTGGTTTCTACTTCTGGTGGCCAAAGTGGACAGGCAAGATGCTCAACGAGCGTCTCGGCAAGATTCACTTCTGGTTGCTGTTCATCGGCTTCCACATCACCTTCCTCATCCAGCACTGGGCCGGCGTAGTAGCGCTGCCTCGCCGCTATCACACCTATCTCGAAGAGGATGGCGTGACGTGGATGAATCAGGTCTCGACCATCGGCGCATTCATTCTTGCTGTATCGATGATCCCGTTCCTGTACAACGTCTACATCACGGCTCGCAAGGCGCCTCGAGTGACTGTTGACGACCCGTGGGGATACGGTCGCTCGCTCGAGTGGGCCACGAGTTGCCCACCGCCTCGCCACAACTTCACGTCAATTCCACGCATCCGTTCGGAGTCTCCGGCATTCGATCTGAACCACCCAGAAGCAGGAATCCCTGTAGGAATTGGGCCAGGCAAAGACGCGCCAGAAGCTCCCGTTTACGACCTCGCTGACGAGAAGGTGAAATAGGCCATGAAAGCCAACGTCAAGCTCTACTGGATACTCACCGTATTCTTCTTCATCCTCGCCGCGATCTACAGCGTGTGGTCGCTTCTTGACCCCGCGCATGCCCAGATCGAATGGGTGGGAACCATTGCACTACTCCTGAGCGGCATCCTGTGGGCGCTGATCGCGTACTATCTCGGCAAGGTCCACGACTCCCAAGGCGGAGAACTCGCCGAGGACCGACTCGACGCCAACATCGAAGACGGTGATGCCGAACAGGGCCACTTCAGCCCGTGGAGTTGGTGGCCGATCGTGCTCGCCGGATCGGCCTCCTTGGTGTTCCTCGGGGTCGCGATTGGTCCTTGGATCGCCTTCATCGGCGGCGGAATCCTCATCGTCAGCCTCGTAGGGTGGACCTATGAGTACTATCGCGGCTACTTCTCTCGCTAATTCAGTGCAGATACGATCAGCTTCTACTGATGACGCCGACGCCGTCTTTGAGCTCCTCAAACAGTTAGGCACCGAGTACGCGCCCGACCGGGCCGCGTTCGACGCGAGTTTTTTGCACGCAGTCGACGATGGTGTGATGACGCTCATGTTGGTCGCTGAACAGCCCGAAGGCGAATTGGTGGGCTACGCGTTTGCGACGATCGCGCAACTGCTTCACACCAACGGTAGTTCAGCGCAGCTGCAAGAACTCGTCGTCGACTCACATGCGCAGGGCGCTGGCATCGGCACGAGGCTCGTAGAAGCCGTAGAAGCCGAATGCGCCACACGGGAAGTGCGTCAACTGACGGTTCCCAGCCGCGGGTCGGCCGATTTCTTCGAGAGAATCGGCTACCGCTCAACAGCAGACTTCCTTAAACGAGTATTCGACTAAATATGCACCCTCGGGTGTTGTGAATCGCCTGCGAGCCGTGCAGTAGAACGGCAACCGGCGAGGCACCTCTTTACTTAGGACATCGTCCTTAGCATCCCCGCTCCAGGCTTACTGCGCCCTGGGAAATCTGCTGTGCGCTCGTGTTTAAGTGCAAGGCACGAACTCTGGGGCATCGTTGCGGTGAGCGGTCCACGTCGTCTCGGGCGTGAGCGGCTCGGCAGTGTTTCTACCGTCGCTTGGACGGCTGTGCTCCAGCTTGCGCGACGGGATCCCCACTGAGTCTCGACGGGATCCCCACTGAGTCAGTGTGCAGTAGCATAATGACGAAGGGCCCTGCCAGAATTACTCTGGCAGGGCCCTTCGCGGTGGGACTTGGTGATCTAGTGCTGGTCGTCGTGAGACTGTTCGATCTCGGTCCGGGTTACCGGGGAGATTCGGTCTTCGAAGAACCAGCGCGATACGGCGGCACGTAGACGTTGACCCGTCGTGATGCGCCCCTGAGCATTGGGGCGGATCATTAGTGGCTTGTAGTCCGTGTAGTCCACGAGCTTCCAGCGCTCGAACTCATCGAGCTGCTCGTGCACCTCAATGTATTCGCCGTGGGGGAGTCGAACGATTCGTCCGGACTCGTAGCCGTGAAGCGCGATCTCTCGATCCTTCTTCTGAAGACCAAGGCACACGCGCTTCGTCAAGAAGTACGCGATGATCGGGCCGAAGATCAGGAGAGCCTGGCAGGAGTGGATAACTCCCTCGATTGAAAGCTTGAAGTGCGTTGCAATCAAGTCAGAGCTGGCCGCGGCCCAGAGAACCGCATAGAACGTCACGCCGGCTGCACCGATAGCGGTGCGAGTAGGAGCATTGCGAGGACGGTCTGCCATGTGGTGCTCACGCTTATCGCCGGTCACCCACGCCTCGATGAAGGGGTAGAAAGCTACGATCGCGATGAAGAGGCCCAAGATCACCAGCGGAGCGATGATGTTGAACGACCACGTTGCGCCGAACCATTCGGTTTCCCACCCTGGTGGCACTAGTCGTAGGGCGCCATCGGCGAATCCGATGTACCAGTCCGGTTGTGTGCCTGCTGACACCGGTGAGGGGTCATACGGTCCGTAGTTCCAGACGGGGTTGATCGAGAAGGTCGAAGCGATCAACATGATGACGCCGAAGACGATGAAGAAGAATCCACCGGCCTTCGCGGCAAAGCCGGGCATCACGGGCGAGCCGACGACATTGTCGTTGGTGCGACCGGGACCGGCAAACTGGGTGTGCTTGTTGATGACGAGCAACAACATGTGCACGCCGAGCGCCGCAATAATAATCGCTGGCAGCAGCATGATGTGCAGGATGTACAAGCGGCTCACGATGTCAACGCCGGGGAACTCGCCACCAAAGAGCAGGTAGGAGATCCACGTGCCGATGACCGGTATTCCCTTGACCATTCCGTCGATGATGCGCAAACCGTTGCCGGAGAGCAGGTCATCGGGGAGTGAGTATCCGGTGAAGCCCTCCGCCATTGCCAGAATGAAGAGCACGAAGCCAATAAACCAGTTGATTTCGCGAGGCTTGCGGAACGCGCCCGTGAAGTAGACACGAAGCATGTGCAGACCGATTGCAGCGACGAAAAGCAACGCTGCCCAGTGGTGCACCTGGCGCATCAAGAGTCCGCCGCGGATGTCGAATGAGATATCGAGTGTGGAAGCCATAGCCGCCGACATTTCGATTCCCTTGAGCGGCGCATAGGAGCCCTCGTAGTGAACCTCGACCATCGATGCCTCGAAGAAGAACGTCAAGAAGGTTCCCGAGAGCAGGATGACGATGAAGCTGTAGAGCGCTACTTCACCAAGCATGAAGGACCAGTGGTCGGGGAAGATCTTGCGACCTACCTCTTTGACGAGGCCCGAGATGCTCGTGCGCTCGTCGATATAGTTCGCTGCAGCTCCCGTGAAACGCTGTCCGCGTGTCTTGGGCTGTGCGTCCTGGGTGGGGGTGGTTGTCATAGCTTGCGCTCCCAGAAGCTTGGACCGATGGGCTCAGTGAAGTCGCTCTTTGCGATGAGGTAGCCCTCTGAGTCGACCGTGATCGGCAATTGCGGAAGTGGACGCTTCGCTGGGCCGAAGATAACGGCGGCTTCGCGCTTGATGTCGAATTGTGATTGGTGGCACGGGCACAGCAAGTGGTGTGTCTGCTGTTCGTAAAGTGCAACCGGGCATCCGACGTGAGTACAAATTTTGGAATAGGCGACGATTCCGTCGTAGTTCCAGTCTTCGCGTCCCTCAGAAACCTCGAGATCTTCTGGCTTGAGACGAACGAGTAGAACGGCTGCCTTCGCCTTCTCCTCGATGCGGTGCTCAGAATCGTTGAGTCCTTCAGGAATGACCTGAAACGCTGAACCGAGTGTGAGGTCGGATGCCTTGATTCGGGTTCCGCTTGGGTCGCGGGTGAGGTGCATACCCGGCTCCCAGAAGGTGTGCTTGAGGAGCGCAACCGGGTCGTCAGCCGGCGCTAGGTCGCGGAAAAGTGCGATTGCGGGCAGTGGTGTGACCACGAGGGCGCCGATGAGTGTGTTGCGCAGCAGTGTGCGGCGGCCAAAACCGGACTCCTTGTTGCCGAGCGTGAATACCTCTACCGCTTTCGCGCGTGTTTCTTCGCTGCCGCGAGTTGAGTGTCGCTGCTCGACAAGGTCGTGCCCTTCCATGAGCGACTTCGCCCAGTGGACAGCACCGATTCCGATACCGAGAAGACCGAGCGTGATTCCGAGACCCAAGAAGAGAGTGTTTGCGCGGACCGAGTCCATGTCGCCCGGAATGATCGGGAACGCAATGTATGCCGCAACAGCGGAAACGCTTCCGATGATCGACACGAAGAAGAGCGCGGAAACCCGACGTTCTTGCTGCTTGTCAACCTTGGGGTCGAGATCCGTTACGCGTGGGCGGTGCGGAGGAAACCCAGGGTTTTCTACACCGTCGGATACGACGACGGCGGTGCCTGCATCCTGTGCAGTAGCGCCGTGCTTCTCGACGTCCTTACCCGCAGCCTTGCTGCCGGCGGTACCGCCGTGGTCGTCTGCCATTCTTATCCCTTCAACCGTCCGCTGTGAGGCGGTCGCTAACTAGTTTGACTTAGCCGTGAGCCAGACCGTGATTGCCACGATCCCGCCGAGACCGAAAATCCAGATGAAAAGTCCTTCAGAAACGGGACCTAAAGAACCAAGAGTGAATCCACCGACCGAAGGGGTGTCATCGAGGTACTTGAGCCACGTGATGATGTCTGCCTTCTCTTCAGGCGTGAGGTTGGTGTCATTGAACACCGGCATGTTTTGCGGCCCGGTCAGCATCGCTTCATAGGCGTGCTTTTCAGTGACTCCGGCGAGCGGGGGCGCAAACTTACCCTCGGTGAGCGCTCCACCAGCACCGGCCACGTTGTGGCACATCGCACAGTTGATACGGAAGAGTTCAGCACCGTTGGAGACGTCACCTTCGCCTGTCAGGTACATGTCTGCCGGGATCGCGGGGCCGGGGCCCGTTGACGCTACAAATACCGAGAGCGCGTGAATCTGCTCGTCGGTGAACTGCACGGGCTTCTGCTCACCCTGAGGACCAGAGAACGCGAGCGGCATGCGCCCGGTGCCCACTTGGAAGTCAGTAGCAGCAGCGCCGACGCCGATAAGCGTGGGCCCCTGAGTCGTTCCTTGAAGATCAAGTCCGTGGCACGTAGCGCAGTTCGCGGCGAAAAGCTTTCCGCCCTCTTCTACGAGAGCTTCAGCTGATGCCGAGGTCTCTGCGGTGGCGCTCGAGGTGAACAGAGCGTATGCACCGCCTGTGCCGACGAGTCCAACGAGCAGAAGCGCGACAGTCGCCAGTGGATGACGTCGACCAACAGATCGTGATCTGCGAGGCGAGCGGGCTGCCTGAGTAGCCATTGCGATTTTTCCGTTTCTCATTTGAGGATGTAGATGATGACGAAGAGTCCGATCCAGACCACATCGACAAAGTGCCAGTAGTAGGAAACAACGATCGCGCTGGTTGCTTCTTTATGTCCAAAGTTCTTGACGGCGAATCCGCGGCCGATTACCAGCAGGAACGCAATGAGTCCGCCAGCAACGTGAAGACCGTGGAAACCGGTCGTGATGTAGAAGGCTGAGCCGTAAGAGTCGCTCGAAAGGCTCACGTGCTCTGAAACCAGCATCGAGTATTCGTAGACCTGTCCGGTGACGAAGACTGCGCCCATGGCGTAGGTGAGGAAGAACCACTCGGTCATACCCCACTTCCAGAACTGGAGAAGGGAGCCTGTGCGTCGAACCTGCATACGCTCAGCGGCGAGAACACCAAACTGGCACGTGACAGACGACAGCACGAGGATGATCGTGATTGTGGCAGCGAATGGCACGTTGAGCTTTTCGGTTTGTTCAGCCCAGAGTCCGGGAGAAGTGGACTTCAGAGTGAAGTAAATGGCGAAAAGGCCGGCGAAGAACATCACCTCGCTACCAAGCCAGACGATGGTTCCGACCGCAACAATGTTCGGTCGTTGGACAGACTGGGCTCCGAGCGAGCGGTTGAGGGCAGCTGTGGTCACCTACCCATTATGGCTGATATCTCCGGGTTCGTTTTTCAATCTCCGGCCTGTCGCCCAGCATCGGTAAGATTTCCCTCATGTCATCGACTACTACTTGGCCAGAAATCCTTAGTTCGCTCGTCTCGGGCAACGATTTATCGATTAGTCAGGCCGAGTGGGCAATGAAGTCGGTCATGACTGGAGAGGCGACGTCTGCCCAGCTTGCCGCGATGCTCATCGCGTTGCGAATCAAGGGGGAGACGGTTGGCGAGATCGTCGGTTTCCGTGACGCGGCTTTAGCAAGCGCTGTGCCTTTGCCGGTGGATCCGCTGGCTCTCGACATCGTCGGCACGGGTGGGGATCCCTACGGTGCCGTACTCAATATCTCCTCAGTGGCGTCGATCATTGCCGCAGCCGGTGATGTGCCGGTCATCAAGCACGGAAACCGCGCCGCGAGCAGCAAGAGCGGGGCATCCGACGTACTGAGCGCGTTGGGGCTCAACCTTGATCTCACGCCGGAACGAGTTGCGCAAGTGCTCGACGAAGTAGGAATTACCTTCGTCTACGCGGCGCTGTTTCATCCGGGTTTCGCCCACGCGGGTCCGACACGGCGCGAGCTGGCGATCCCCACGCTGTTCAATATCCTCGGGCCACTGTGCAACCCGGCGCGACCACAAGCGTCGGCGGTCGGCGTTGGCAGCAAGGAGCGGGTGAGCTTGCTCGTGGGCGTTTTCCAGACCCGCGGAGCTACTGCCCTTGTGTATCGCGGTGATGACGGAATCGATAAGTTGACGACGACCGGTCACAGCCACATCTGGGAAGTTTCTCGCGGCTCAGTTACTGAACACGACCTCGACCCATTGGAACTCGGCATCCCGCGAGCGCCAATCGAAGCACTTTTAGGTAAGGATCCTCAGTACAACGCGCAGATTATTCGCTCAATTTTGGCGGGTGAGAAATCACCGGCGCGCGATGTTGTGCTGTTGAACGCTGCAGCTGGCCTGGTCTCGTTCGAGTTGGCTAAAGATCCCGAGCAGAGTCAGCAGCCACTTCTTCAGCGCCTAAGAGTGCAGCTCGAGCGAGCCGAAGATCTCGTTGACTCGGGCCGTGCTCAAACCAAGCTCGAGGAGTGGGTCGCAGCGACGCACCGCTAGTCGGTGTCTTCGTTGACCCAGTCGAGCGTCTTGGTGATGGCCTTTTTCCAGTTGCGGATAAGGCGCTCACGCTCGGCAGCATCCATTTGAGGCTCCCAACGTTCGCCTTCGTTCCAGCGATCGCGCAGTTCGTCGAGGCCGCTCCAATAGTCGACGGCGAGGCCAGCTGCATACGCAGCGCCAAGTGCCGTGGTCTCGGCGACTTCGGGTCGAACGACAGGCATGTTGAGGATGTCCGCCTGAAACTGCATGAGCGCGGAGTTGGCGACCATGCCGCCATCCACTCGCAGTTCCGTCATTGCGACGTCGGCATCCGCATTGGCTGCTTCGATCACGTCGCTGGTTTGGAATCCGGTGGCTTCGAGTGCGGCGCGAGCAATGTGACCCTTGTTGGCAAAACGAGTGAGGCCGAGAATGGCTCCCCGGGCATCTGGACGCCAGTGGGGTGCAAAGAGACCAGAGAAGGCAGGCACGAAGTACACGCCACCGTTGTCATCGACTGAGGCGGCGAGAGTCTCTACCTCTTCGGAACGAGAGATGATGCCGAGGTTGTCACGCAGCCACTGGATGAGTGAGCCAGTTACAGCAATCG
>Ga0209344_10001278_pt1 | contig 33911 bp, 25 predicted proteins | sample Cruoilmetagenom6_FD_187293 | JGI IMG/M metagenome (GOLD analysis project Ga0209344, IMG submission 187293) | Oil polluted marine microbial communities from Coal Oil Point, Santa Barbara, California, USA - Santa Barbara Oil Seep Sample 6 (SPAdes)... | ecosystem: Environmental > Aquatic > Marine...
AGAACTCGAAAAGGCTTTTGACGCGCAGAGAGATGATCCTGCATTTTTGAAACTGTTGATTGCCGAGCTACAAAACCGAAGAACCCAACGCGCCACAAAACTGCGTGAACGGGCGGTGCAAGCACTTGGTGTGGCACCAAAGAAGAGCAAACCGACACCCGCCGCGCCTATCGCACCGACGCCCTCCGGTCGGGGAGAGCCGTCGCCCCCTACCCCACACCCGCCTGACCCTGTCACCCAAACGCCACCGCAATCCCCGCCGCGCACTTCGCCAGCACGGCCCACCCCCAAACCTTCCATTTTCGCGCGCGCAACTACCGACATAACCGGTCTCTCCGAACCAGAACGCATCATGCTCACCTGGACGGCCCTTGAAGTGCTTTCGCCGCAAAGTTTCCGCCGTCCTGAAGATCTTGCGGCGGGTGAGCGATATCGCATTGCATATTTTGGCGACGGTAATTTGCCCTGGGAGAACGGTGGAGAAAAGTCACGACCAAAATACCGGCTCTACTATCAAGTGGTGCTTGGCACGATCGATATGGAAAACTCCGTCACGCAATTGCTTTCCGTTTATACGGACAAGCGCGCCGAGAGACCGCAGACCAAAGGCGAAGGCATTCTCGCAACAATACTGGTGGATCGCGAGGGGCGGCCTGTTGAGGACGACGCTGTTGCACTCTCGAGCTTTGCTTGGGGCGTGCCGGTTGCACTCAATGGTAATCTCACGGGGCTTGGCAATTGGCAATCCGCCGAGCGTTCATTACTCGACGCGCTCGACCAACGAATCCGGCGCGTGGAAGGCACCGGCAAACCGGCCCCCTTGTCACGTGCAGATATTGAGGGCGCGCACGACTGGCTGGTGGAGCAATTGGGCGTGCCGCTTGAATTGGTGAAGCGCCCCGCTTTTTGCGTGCGCATGTATCAATGGTTCAAGCTCGACGATACGCCTGATACCTTGCTGCTCAACTCTTTTTTTCTGCCCGATCTCGATCGCGCACGTCGTCTCTTTCAAGAAGGTAAGGCGACACCAAACCTGAAGCGTTACGTGGGCCAAACACAGCCGGCATCGCGCCGCGACCTGTTGCGGGATAGCGAGGCAATTAAGGATGCGTTGAACCCTGCCAAAATACCAATGGGAAGATGGCCTGCAGCAGGATGGTATCCTTTGGTTGCATTACAGCAGGCTGCTGTAAACCTTGCCGCACATCACCTCCATGACGACGGTATCCTGGCTGTCAACGGCCCTCCCGGCACTGGCAAAACGACACTCTTGCGTGATGTGGTTGCCCATGTCGTGACGGAGCGCGCGGCAGTGATGGCCACATATACTGACCCCGAAAATGCGTTCACCAACTCAAAGCAGCGCGTCAAAAAGGGGCAAGCCTTCCTGTGGATGTATGAGCTCGACGAAAAGCTTCGGGGCTTCGAAATCGTCGTCGCTTCGTCCAACAACAAGGCCGTGGAAAATGTCAGCGCCGAATTGCCTGGCCTGGCTGCCGTTGCTAATGGCGCCTTCCCAAAGGGATATTTCAAAACGGTATCCGACACGCTGCTCGAAAGAGATACATGGGGAATGGTTGCGGCGGTGCTTGGCAATGCCAGCAACAGATTCAAGTTCAGCCAGCGTTTTTGGTGGAATGATGATTTCGGGATGTCACGCTATCTGCAACACGCCGTGGGCACACCAAGTTTCATTATCGAAGAGCTTGAGAACGGCGAGAAAATCAAACGCCCACCGATAGTCGTCACCAAGGAAAAGCCCCCGGCTGACAAAGATGAAGCGCTTCGCCGTTGGAGACTGGCGCGCAACAAATTCAAAGAAGCAGAAGCCGCAGTAATCCGTGTGCTCGACGATGCCACAACGCTTGCCGCCCTGCCCGGCCAGATTACCGACACCGATGCAACAATTGCTCAACTGACCCCGGAAGTGAGCGCTGCTGACGAACGCTTAAACCACTTGGTTGCGATCCAGCCGACTGCCAAAGCGGAGGAACAGCAAGCGCGTAGCGATTATCACATCGCCAAGCGGGCACTCGAGCAGACCCTGAATATGAAACCGGCGTTTCTCAGCAGACTTTTTAACCGTGAGAACTTCAGGCGTTGGCAGGCCAGTTACCGGGCTGCCATCCAAACATCGAAAAAGTCGCAAAATACGTTCCAATATGCAGAACAGCGCCATATCCAAATCACTGCCGATCTGAGGCAGGAGCTCTCCAACCTGGAGCGAACGGTAGCTCGGCTGGAAGATCTTCGTGGGCAGCGCGATAATCTTGCCCGGCGCTTTGGGACTCTTGAGTCCGAACTTGGCGGAACGTCCATTGACCAAAGGTATTTTCAACGCAGTCATGAGGAACGGCAGTTTGCCGCGCCGTGGATTGATGGAGCGGCCGCGCGTAAACGTGATGATCTTTTTGAAGCGGCTATGGAACTCCATCGCGCGTTCATCGATGCAGCAGCCCGCCCCCTCCGGCACAATATGGGTCTGCTCATGGACAGTTTCGGCACAAGATCATTCGGCACCGATGAAAAGGACCGTTTGATTCCACATTTGTGGTCCAGCCTTTTTCTTGCAGTGCCCGTTGTCTCAACTACTTTTGCGTCCGTTGCGCGGATGTTTTCCGGGCTGGGCAATCAGGACATTGGATGGTTGCTCATCGACGAAGCGGGTCAGGCTCTTCCGCAGGCAGCTGTGGGGGCCCTGATGCGCTCGCAGCGAGCAGTGGTCGTCGGCGATCCACTACAAATCGAACCCGTGGTCGTTCTTCCGGAGTCATTGACGGAAGCCATCTGCAAAGAGTTCCAGATTGACGAAACGCGATATAACGCACCCTCCGCGTCGGCCCAAACGCTAGCCGATGCCGCCACTCCATATTTCGCATCCTTCGAAACAAAAACGGGTTCTAGAGACGTCGGGGTGCCACTACTCGTGCACCGGCGCTGCGCCGATCCGATGTTCAGCATTTCCAATTCAATTGCCTATGAGAACCTTATGGTCCAAGCAAAGGCCAATCGGCGGTCATTAATTGCCGAAGTGCTAGGTCCATCGAATTGGATCAACGTAGAAGGCGCTGGGCAAGAAAAATGGTGTCCCAATGAAGGAGATGCAGTTCTGGAACTGCTACGAAAGCTGAAGGCAGGCGGCATTGCTCCCGACCTCTATATCGTCACGCCCTTCGTTGTTGTTCAGGATCGACTGAGGGACCTGGTAAGGTCGAGCGGCATTCTAAATGACTGGGTCGAGGATATAGTCCGCTGGCCATATGACCGGATTGGAACGGTCCACACTGTGCAGGGCCGTGAAGCGGAAGCGGTAATTTTCGTGCTTGGAGCTCCAATGCCTCAACAAAAAGGCGCACGGAACTGGGCTGGGGGCCGGCCCAACTTGTTGAACGTTGCCGTTTCTCGGGCGCAGGAGCGTCTCTATGTTGTTGGCAACCGAAGATTGTGGCGCGAAGCAGGCGTTTTTAGCGAACTGGATTCAGCATTTTTGACGACGGGGGAAACAACATGACGCGGCTATGGATGGTTAGGCTTGGGAAATTTGGTGAGCAAGAGGCCCACGCTCTTGAGACGGGCGAACTTGTGACAGGCTGGTCGGGCCTCAGGGATTTTTCGGCCAATCAAGTTCGTGAAGAAATAGCCGGTGCGGTCGAGGAAACTTACAAGGAACAAAAAGCTGGCACGCTCCAAAATTGGCCGTCCAACTCAACCAACTTGCGAATTCGATCAAAGAGGGCGATTTGGTAGTGGTGCCGTTAAAGACGACAAGCCAACTGGCAATTGGCAGGGTCAAAGGCCGATACACTCACACGCCCGCAGGATCTCCAATGCGGTGCGTCGAATGGTTACAGACAGACCTGCCCCGGGATTCGGTGAAACAAGACCTACTCTACAGCTTGGGAGCATCTCAAACCGTTTGTGAGATATCAAGAAATGATGCCGCACGACGTTTTGAAGCTCTTGCTCTGAACGGTCGAGACCCGGGCCCTGCCCACTCTCCGACAGTGCCCGCCCAAGACATTCAGAATGAAGAGGTCTCTGAAGCTAATGTGGATGTCGCCATCAGCGCGCGCGACCAGATAGAGCGGCATATCGCAGCCAATTTCACAGGGCACACTTTCACCCAGCTTATAGCCGCCATACTACGCGCGCATGGCTATCAGACGCGTGTGAGCCCACCGGGAGCCGATAAAGGGGTCGACATCGTAGCTAGTCAGGGCGCGCTTGGGTTTGACAGTCCGCGGTTGGTCGTTCAGGTCAAATCTGGCGATATTGTCGCAGATCAACCCACATTGCAGAGCTTGCTCGGGTGTGTCTCTGACACCAATGCTGAACATGGCCTTCTCGTCAGTGGTCAGGTTTTAAAAGCAGCGTTCGTCAGCGCACGAACGATCTCTATTTCCGCGTTCGGCTTTGGGGTCGTGAGGAAATACTCGATGCGCTATTTTCAGTTTACGACAAGCTACCGGAAGATATTCGAACTGAACTTCCACTGCGCCGGATATGGAGTCTGGTGACTGACGAATGACGAATGACGAATGACGTTTCAAACCATTGCCCTTAGGGTATCACATTTCAAAGACCGCGATGCGATCGGCCAAATCCTCAAACGAGATACACACACCAAAATGGCTGCATTCTGCAGCATAGCGGTTCATAAAAGACTGGGGCGCGATCAGAATAGTCTCATATTCCGAATAGTTTAGATATTTGGGATTATTCGCCATGTGACGCGCGCGAACTTCGTAACCCTCCGCTTGTCCCACTTCAAATCGTCCCTTGCCGAGTTTTGCCTCTACATGACATGCAAATCTTGAACCGTCTGCTTTCTCATAGACAAGAAAAATATCCGTCTCTCGATCCTTATTTAGTTCCGGCACGTGACACCACCAATGACGCCACCAATGCTTTCGTGGTCTAATCGTGCGCTGCTCTTCGTGGAGAAGTCTCGCACCGGTGGCATGATCAGCAAATTTTGTTGCCCGAATGAGCCATTCCGAAAATAGAGGAGTTTCTTTTGCTTCCTCTGCAAAGGCGGCACAAAGTTCGTCTTCGCTGAGAGTAATAGTTGTCGCCGTCATTTGTTGGCCTTCAACGTTGGATCAACGAAACATACCCCACGTTTTTGCTGAATCGTAAATAATTATCACTTTCTCGCCTCGATAATTATAATCCAGAATGGGTAGTCAATTCCCTGACAACGGGCACATCCGTGGGCAAGAGGTGTCTGGCGAGGGCGTCCTCATCAAAGATGATGCCGTGGCCCGGCGTCTGCGGCAGGGTAATGGTGGCGTTGTGCACCTCTGGCGCGGACTGGACAATGCCGAAATCGGCCAGATTGCCGCCCTCAATATTCTCCACCATGGTGGCATTGGGCACCGCCGCCACAAGGTGCGCGGAGAGCTCAAGTGCGTTATGCGGCGCAATCGACAGATTGGCCACTTGCGCCATATGGGCGATCTTGAGCCATTCGGTGATCCCTCCAACTTTCCATACATTCGGTTGCAGGATATCGGCGGCCTCGGCCCGCACATAATTCCAAAAATCAAAGCGATTGCCCAATTGCTCGCCAATTGCCACCGGAATACCCCCGGCATTGCGCACATGCGCATGGCCGGCAATGTCGTCGGAAAGAATGGGCTCCTCAATCCAGGCAGGATTGAAAGCGCTGAGTTCGCGGCAAAGACGCGCGGCGTCGCCCGCGGACCAGCGCTGGTTGGCGTCGAGCATAAGCGTGCGCTGATCACCGATCAGTCTGCGCACGGCCTGCACACGGGCAACATCCTCGGCGCTATCCTTGCGCCCGATCTTGAGTTTGAAGACGCTATAGCCTTCCGACAATTGCCGCTCGACCTGGGTGAGCAGTTCATCCTGCGTAAGATGAAGATTGACCGCGCTTGCATAGACAGGAACAGTCTCGCGCATGCCCCCGAGCAATTGCCACAACGGCAGGCGGGCATATTGTGCCCGCAAATCCCATAGCGCGATGTCGATAGTGGCAATGGCGAGGGTGCTCAGCCCACTGGGCCCGGCAAAATGCAGATCCTGCCAGAGTTGCTCCCATATACGCTCATTATTGAGGGCATCCTCGCCCTTCAGCAGGAGCGCGAGATAGGCGTTGACCAGGGTAGAGACCGCGAGGCCGCCAACCCCGATCGTTGTGCACCAGCCCGTGCCCACAAGGCCGGTATCGGTCGTGACCAGCGTGCGCACCAGTTCGTGGTGCGTGATCCGGTATTTGGCGGAAATCCAGGGCTCCGCCAGAGGCAAACGATAGGCCTTGGCCTCGACTGATACAATTTTCACGAGAGAACCTTCCTCACCACAATGGCAGGCCATAGGCCAGCCGGGGCAGAACCAAAACAACAGCGGGAAAAGCGGTCAGGATCAGCAGCACGACAATCAGGGTCAACAGAAAGGGCGCGATGGCCTTGATCATCTGCTGAATGCTGATTTCGGCAATTCTGGCGACCACGAACAGGATGAGGCCGACGGGCGGGGTCAGCAGACCGATCATCAGGGAAAGGATGACGACAATGCCGAAATGCACCAGATCGATCTGCAGGATTTTCACCGCCGGCAGCAGAATGGGCACCAGCAGGACGAGTGCCGCGATCGGCTCCATGAACAGTCCCACAACAAGGCAAAGCGCGACCACCATGAGCAGCAGTTCGAACTGACTGGAGACATTAGCCCCGAGCCAGAGCGCCACCTCGATCATCACACCGGACCGGGTAACGATCCAGCCCAGTAAGGCGGTTGCAGCCACGATAAGAAACAGCGCGCCCGTCGCGGAACCGACGCGGATCAGAATGCCGACATAATCACTAGGTGAGATTTCGCGATAGAGCATGGCGAGCACGCCCGCATAGGCCGTCGCCACAACGGCGGCCTCGGTCGGGGTGAAAAAGCCCGAATAGATGCCGCCGACCACAATAAGCGGCAGAGCCAGCGATGGAAGTGCCGCCCTAAGAGCGCCAAAGATTTCTGCGCGCCCGACCTTTTCCTCACGCGGGCAATAGCCCAGCTTGGCGTAGATCGCGACGGTGATCATCAGCGCGACGCCCATCAGGATGCCCGGCACCAATCCGGCGAGAAACAGACTGCCGATGGACACGCCGGCCAGCGCCCCATAGATGACCATGGGCACACTCGGCGGGATCATCGGGCCAATCACCGAGGATGCCGCGGTGATCGCTGCACTCAGTTTCCGGTCATAGCCGCGCTCACGCATGGCTTCGATTTCCATGGCCCCTAGACCGACAGCGTCGGAGATGGCGGAGCCCGTCATGCCCGCAAACAGCATGCTGGCCATGACATTGACCTGGCCTAGCCCGCCGGGCAAACGCCCCACCAATGCATTGGCAAGTCGGAAGATACGCCGGGTAAGGCCCCCGCGATTCATGATTTCACCGGCAAGCATGAAAAAGGGTGCAGCGATCAGCACGAAACTGTTCACGCCATCGACCATGACCTGCGCGGACACGGGAAACACTTTCCAGCCGAGTTCGGCCGCAACCGCCAGCATGGCCGAAAGACCGATGGATATAGCAACCGGCACGCGAAAACACATGAGAACGAAAAGAAGGCCGAACGCGATTAAAAGCGTAGTCATGAACGAGCTCCACTGGCCATATGCCGGATGGCATGCAGGAGCCGCTTCGCGACAATACCCGCACAGATGATGATAGCTACCAGCACACCGAGATAGATCCAGCCATACTTGAAGCCCTCTAGCGCCCCCATGGATGCGGACCACGTCTGACGGGTCATGATGACCAGCCCAATGCCGAAGACCGAAAGAAAAACCAGTTGGAGCAAAAGGATTGCCCCATCCCAAAAGACCATGCGCCCTGCCCCAAGGCGTTTGCTCATAGCGACATGGAGCAGATCAACATCAAGATGCTCGGTGCGTTGATAGGCGACAGCTGCACCGGTGAAGACCAGCCAGATAAAACCGACAACACTGAACTCTTCCGCCCATATAAATGGATGGCCGACAGCGCGCAAAATGATCTGGGCAAGAATGGCCGCAAACAAGATGACGAGCAGGCTGGCGGCAAGCGCGCTCGTTACATGGGATTTAAGCGTATTCCACATCGCGGCATTCCTTGAACGGGTGTGACATCAGAGCAATGCCACACCCGAGGGAGGTCTAGGGTTTGGCGGCAATGATACGATTATAGAGTGCCACACCATCATCGCCGAGAACTTCCGTTGGCACGTCCTTGATGAGGTCCTGGATTCCGGTGAGATCAATATCCACCAGTTCCATACCACCTTCTGTGGTCAGCCAATCGATGTCGGACTGCTGCAGGTCAGCTGCCTGCTGCGACGTCCAAGCGACGGTTTCCTCTGCGGCGTCGATAACCGCCTGACGGGTCTTTTCATCAAGTCCGGCAAGGCGATCGTCATTCGCGAAGAAGGCCTGCATCTGCGGCACGTGATTGGTCTCCATCAGGTAATCCTGAACTTCGTAGAGCTTCTGGGCCCGGACGAAATTGGGGGGATTTTCCTCAGCCTCAACCGTGCCAGTCTGCAAGGCGAGATAAAGCTCGGTAAAGGCGATGCTCACAATGTCGACGCCAGTCTTTTCCCAGGCCTTGATCCACATCTGGGCACCCGGAAGACGGGTCTTCAGACCCTTGAGCTCTTCCAGATCGGCAACTGGGCGGTTGGATGTGAGCACGCGGGTGCCCACATATTGCCAGCCCAGTGCCTCAATACCGTTATTCTCATTGAGATAAGCGTTGATCTCGCTGCCGATTTCACCATTGAACACCGCCATGGAATGCTCGGGGCTATCATAAATGAACGGCATGGACACCAGCATATAGGGCTGCGCCATGAAGCTGATGACCAGATCACCAGTCAAGGCGAAGTCGATCGAGCCGCTCTCAAGCTGCTGCAGATTGGCGCGCTCGTCGCCAAGGGCGCCGCCGGGCAGCACAGTGACCTTGCTGTCATTACCGGTCTTGCTGGCAACCAGGTCGGCAAAATGCTGAGCGCTCAGCCCCGGCAGGCTGTCCGGCGCAAACTGGTGTCCGAGCTTGAAATTCTCCGCATAGGCCAGCGGGGCGACGAACAGCGTCGCCAGTGTGGCAGCGGCAAAGATGTAGTTTGGCGAAATGCTTCGCATAATTCTTTCCTCCCTATGGGGTGACCGCACTCCAGGACGGCCTTCCGCGTCAAAGTTGACAAAATGACAAGATAATGTCCAATGCAGAATTGATGTCACTTCATAACATAGAGCTATGAGCAAACTCAGCCTGCGCCAAATGGAAATCTTCAGGGCAATCATGCGTTCCGGCACAATGACTGCCGCCGCCCAGTCGCTCGGCATCACGCAGCCTGCCGCAAGCAGGCTCCTGCATCATGCGGAGGATCAACTGGGCATGTTGCTGTTCGAGCGCGCGAATGGCGGCTTGCAGGCGACCCCGGAAGCCAAGGCGCTATTTCCTGAGGTCGACCGGATTTTTGCCGATATAGAATACGTGCAACGCGTTGCCGAAGATTTGCCGCGCCTCCGGGCCGGACGCCTGCATATCGCAGCCATCCCCTCGATGGCGATTACCGTAGTAGCCCGCGCACTCGGCACATTCGTCCAGAAGCATCCAAGTGTAACTATCAGCACGTCGACTGTGCTGAATTTCGAGGTGCCGGAACTTGTAATCAATCGGCGGGCAGATCTGGGCTTGGCGTTCATGCCCATCCCTGCGCATGGCATCGACGTCGAAGAGATAGCCCAGACACAAATCGTTGCAGTTCTGCCGGATGGGCACCCGCTGCTCGAAAAGCGCGTGGTAACACCACCAGACCTGACTGGATACCCATTGATTTCCTTCAGTAATTCATTGCCGATTGGCAAGTGGATCGAAGCAGCATTTCGAGATTTTGGCATCAACCAGCCAATGGCTGTTGAAGTCGGGAATTCCTTCGTCGCCTGCGCCTTTGCGCGGGCAGGCAGTGGGGTGGCGCTAATCGATCAATTGGCGACGGAGAGCGGTGCCTTTGCGGATCTTCATATTCGTCCGGTAGAACCGCGTCTGGGCATTTCCGCAGTGATGGTGCGCCCCCAAGAGCACCGTCTGTCTATGCTAGCGGAAGCATTTGCAGATGAATTGCGCCAAGGCAGCTCAGGCTAACGCACCTGTAAGTTTACATTTTGCCACTTCAGAGTCTTTTTAGACCCCAAAACGTAACACTTCAGGCAAGTCAAACTGGCAAAATGTTACCCCTCCTCGTATTCAAATACGAACAGGGGTAACCGGTTGTTTCCCGAATGTTGACAAAAACGGTTCGAAAAGAACTTTTTTCGTTTTGTGCTGTTCAAGACCTGCGCGAGTGAATCAGCTCAGCCTGCGAAAAATAGCCGCTCCCAATAAATTTTGGAGCGAACGAGCTTGGTAGACAAATAGCTATTTGGCTAAGCAGCTACCGCCTTCAGCGAAAGCGCTCCAGATCCGCCAGCCACCTACCAGGCTATATAAATACCGGTCCAAACGTCAGCCCCCGGCTTTGTTATCGAGTGCAGATCAGGTCAAATGGGAATATATACACCCACTCTTTCACACAAATACGGATGCGTAATTGTGAGATTGAATGACCTGCTATTACGGCAGGTATTCTTCCGCATGAGCGTTTTTAGCTCGTATTTTCAGCGTCTGGCAAACCGATGCTCCGCCCAGGTGCGCAACTCGTATTACCCTTCTCGCACTGGCACGGGCCAAACTCCCTCAATGCGGTGCATTCCGATAAACTGCGGTTTTTGAACTGCTAAGTTTGCCAATTTGGCGGCTTCAGTGACGAGAAGTTGCCGCTGGACCGCGTTTTCTGAACTGCTAAGCTCAAGCCGCTATCGAAGCACTACAGGCAGAGGCTGCCGCTGGACCGCGTTTTCTGAACTGCTAAGCTCGCTGCTCACACCATCGCGACATGCGGCGAGTTGCCGCTGGACCGCGTTTTCTGAACTGCTAAGCTATACGTAGATCGCACCTCGAGCATCACCCAGTTGCCGCTGGACCGCGTTTTCTGAACTGCTAAGCTCATAACCGGAACAACGACCATAACAGCATTGTTGCCGCTGGACCGCGTTTTCTGAACTGCTAAGCTGCCAAACCCGAAGGTGGTGCCCTGAACAAAGTTGCCGCTGGACCGCGTTTTCTGAACTGCTAAGCTTTGGCAGCACCACATGATGAACGACCCGTTGTTGCCGCTGGACCGCGTTTTCTGAACTGCTAAGCTCATGGGTCAAGTCCTCCAGGTCGGTCCAGAGTTGCCGCTGGACCGCGTTTTCTGAACTGCTAAGCTCCAACTCTGGCACGTTCACACCGCTGGCTAGTTGCCGCTGGACCGCGTTTTCTGAACTGCTAAGCTGCTGCCGCAATTGGCCGGCGAATCCGGGCCGTTGCCGCTGGACCGCGTTTTCTGAACTGCTAAGCTTTGCGCGGATGTGGTCGCAAACCCGGACAAGTTGCCGCTGGACCGCGTTTTCTGAACTGCTAAGCTCAAATCTGCGTTATCCGGCGCTGGTTATTGGTTGCCGCTGGACCGCGTTTTCTGAACTGCTAAGCTAAAGCCCCGCGCTGGAATAAGCGTTGCCCAGTTGCCGCTGGACCGCGTTTTCTGAACTGCTAAGCTCGTCCGTTCCAGCTCTTCATGAAGCGCCTTGTTGCCGCTGGACCGCGTTTTCTGAACTGCTAAGCTAACCGGTCTGATGTTATGGCGTAATAACGTGTTGCCGCTGGACCGCGTTTTCTGAACTGCTAAGCTTCTGGATGCCGTTATCGAGATAGATAAACGTTGCCGCTGGACCGCGTTTTCTGAACTGCTAAGCTCGATTGCCGCCGATCTCGCTGATAATAAAAGCGAAATCGGTGGCATCGCAGCGGGTGAAATGCTCGGATCTGCTAGAAAAGCGCGATCTGCTCCGGATTTTTTTCGCGCGCGCGCCGGCCCTGTCCTGAGAATCGGACGATGTTTTCGTATTGCCGGTCCGTAAACTGGAAGATGAATACATCACCAAACTCTGGCAACTGCCGCTCGATCTTGCGCACATAGGCATCAAATTGCTCTTTGCCGTTACAAAAGCGTAAGTAGTTGGAAAACTGACTCATTTCAAAACCAAGATCAAGCAGTGCGTGGCGGAACTTTGTCGCCGCCGCCCGCTGCTTCTTGGTTTCTACCGGCAAATCAAATGTCACCAATAGCCACATAAATCGATACCCGCTCAAATGGGCCATCCCAGAATTGGCCCTGTTTTCCCATCTGGTCATGCCCGTTCCGGCTCTTGTGGTTCGTCAGGGGCCATCACAATGGCATCAGGCAAGCAAAGACTCGCCCTCCCGGACTGAAAACTATTGGCCAGCGAATGCACGAGGCGGCTAACCTGACCGCCAAGCGGCGAGATTTGCCCATCCTGCTCGAGATCAAGGGCCGTAATCCTCGCTAATTCCCGCTTTGCCTCGGCATTGACGTCGTCAATCCCGTGCGCCAGCAGACCTTTGACAACATGATCAACCAGCGGCCGGTAGGGCTCCATCAAATCGTCGGTCAGTGCAAAGGCATTGGCCCGGTTGCTGTGAAATATCCCGATCGTTGGATGCAGTCCCGCGCCACAAATATTGCGCGAAACAACGGCTCTCAGCACGGTATAGCCATAATTGAGCAAACCATTTATTCCACCCACCGTCCTGTCGCGAGTAAATTCGGAACCGAACATCATGCGCCAATAGCGCCGAGCAGCCTGCGCCTCAATATTTTCCGGATCACCCGATTTTACCCGGCGAACGAGCAGGTCAAAAGCGCCGGCCTCCTGCCCGTTCAGGGTAAGAACCCTGCCTTGCATCGCAATTTTAGCGCGAATAATCTGCTGCCAGATTTGTTTGCCCAAGGGGCGCGACGCAGCAAGTTGCGCACGCATGCGTGCGCCCTGTAAATGATGTCCGTCAATCGGCCAAACAACGGAAACCGGCGCATGGTTGCTGCCGCACAAAACCACAGGCACACCGCGTTCACTCAATCGGGTAAAAACAGTATTTGACCAGGTCAGCCCGTGGGCGTGGGCGATAACGCCGCCAATGTCGTCAAGGGCGATGCGCCCGCGCTCAACATTTCCCTCGCGCACCACAAGAAACCCGCGATAGACGGACAAAAAAAGATCGTCGCTGGCAATGTCAACAATACGGTCCATAAATCAGAGAATAGGTCCAGCGCTGGACCTGCCCCAAGATCTATTGGTCATTTACCCTAATCCTTATCCTTAAGCGCCGCGCGGCTTTCCCCATCTTGCGGTCCGGGATCAAATACCTGGCCGATTTCGTCGATACGGACTTGACGCAGCTTGATCGCCTTCATGGCGCCGGCAGATTTATAGAAATATTTGAAGGCATCATCAGTGTCGGCATCTCGGGACTTAAGCGCGCCACCCTCCTGATGAGCGGCAAATGTAACCTGTCCGCTCTGGCTGAACTTGACCACCCGTCCAATGGTCTTGCCATCGTTTGGCTGCTCATAAGCCACCATGTCGTTCTGCTTGAGACTAAGCACCTTGCGGGCAGCTGGGTTGGCATGATGTATCGCCGAGGTCCAGTCCGCACGGTGGGCATCAAACATGGTCACCACTTCATGCAGCCATTTGCCGTTCGGCAATTCCCACACATCATATCGATAATTGGCATCGCCCTTGTAAGCCTTGTAGACGCGGCCATTCCGGTCCCGAATGGGTATCACGCTGACAACTTCCGTCACCCGAACCCGGCGTATCCCCGCATATCGCGGATCGGACCTCTGGATACGCATGAGAGCATCGGAAAACTCCCTACCCTTGAGGCCATAGGTTTCAACTTCCAGATGATGCCGTAACTGCTCATCCCGGACGTTGGGAATGTCCTTTTCCGTGAGTGACAAAAACGCCTTACGGCGCACCACGACGGGCACCCCATTGCGTTCCTCCCCGGTCAAGCCATAAGCCGTGTCGTTATGCAGTTGTCCGGCGGTGCTTCCCGGCTTGTCGGCGTTCGGCAAAGTGCCATGGTCGTGCCGGTGACTGACGATGATACGGTCTATGGCCGCCCGGACATCCTCGCGGAAACCTGGCCAAGGCAGCTCGAATTTGCGCAAGGCATCCTTTGTTCCCTGTGCCAAACCGCGCGCCGCCTCAGTCGAAATCTGTTGCAACAGATGCCGGGTGGTCACCCCCACGACAATCGCATCAATGGCATGATGGCGATGATCATTGCGGTTCTTGGCATTGTGGTCCGAGATGATCGCGTTCAAGCCCCAGGTTCGTCGCAGCATCTCCGTCAGCCGCCCCGGCACCACACGGACATGATTACGCCGCTGAAACACACCCCACTCGTCAGGCTCCTCATCGGGATAGAGCGACGCCAGATATTCATGCGCCATGCGCGAGAGATATTGGGTGTCAGTCAATTGCCGGGCGAGAAAATCGCTTTCCCCTTCAAACCGTTCCATCGCATTTCCGGCAAAGCGCCAGCTCTTGTTCGATTTCAGGCGGTTGGCCCGCTCAACAATTTCATCGTAATGATCCTGCCACTCCAATACCTCAAAAGGTGCGCGATTGCCCTTTTGCCGGTTACAGTGGACATGACAGAGAATGCGGTTGGCTTGGCTGTCATCCAGTGTTTTGGACCAGGGCAGGATATGGTCTATATCCACCTCGCTGGAAAACAGCGTCTGCATGCCAATAGCCTGGCCGCAATAAACGCACGCGCGGCTCAATGGCTGATCGCCCAATTCCTCCCAGAATTTCAGCAGGGCGCGATTGTAGCCATTGTCATCCACCTTGAACGTGTTCCGTAATTCTTCTGAGCGCCGCTCTGCATCACGCGTGTTTTTCGCGATATTCCTGTTCACCTCATCCTTCTGCTTGTCGTTGAGCTTGAGATCGCGCGCCAGCTCAATGGCGATTTGTTCAGGCTTTCCATATTTGCGGATCAGCGCATTGGTCACCCGCTTGAGCTGGTTCAGGGCAATATGCACGGTAGGATTGGTGATCCGGCCCTTGCGTATGTCATATGGATCATTAGGCTCACCGGTGCCTGGCGGAATACGGCGGTCCAGCACCTCCTGATAATAAGGCAGATCATCCAGTCCATCGCCCTTGCGGGCAAGAGCATGGTCATAGCCGGCATTGCGGGCAGCCTCCGCTTCAGAAATGACGGCGGATTTGAGTTCATCCAACATGGAGGTCAATGCTGTCACACCCAACCGGCCATAGCCCTCAGGCAAACGGGCGGCGGCAATGGCGTCACGCTGTTCGGGCGCAACGCCGAATTTTTCCTCCAGCCAGGCATCGAGCACCAGCGGATCGTCAATGTCTCGCAGCTTGTCGATTATTTCCCAGCGTTCGGCGACGGATTTGCCAAACCAGGCTTGGCCAAAGCGCGTCTTGTGCGCCATTTCAGCCGCCACTTCGTCGCCCTTCATCTTGCCGCGACTATCGCTTTCCTTGTTGAATCGCGTGCCAACCGGCGCTTTGATGGTTTTTCGCAGAGCCGTGAAGGCAGCATCACGCACCGATTGCAGATGATTGATCAAGGCATCGCGTTCATCGAGAGTAAGCTTGCGGCCCAACAGGTCTGGCGAGACCAGGGCCAATTCATTGACTTCCTTGTATAGGCGGAAGGCTTGGAACAGGGGATGCGCCTTGGCCAGACGCTCTTCGGCAGAATTGAAACTGCATTTACCGATTATGGGTCGCTTGAGCGGCCTTTGATAAAATGTCACCCTGAACAGGTGTTCACGGCGCTCCGGCGTTAGAACATCAGGGTAATGTGCAGCCTGCGCGTCCCATATGCTGTTGAATTCCTTTTCCAGCATGGTGCGCTGCGGATAGAACCCATAGGCTGCCACGTCCTTGCCCGCATCCGTCTTTTGGGTCTGCATGCGCACACGCACCCAGCCCCTGTCGGCAGGATCATCGCCCCGCAATTTGCACAGATATTCGCCAAGCGTGCGCGCGCCTGCTGTGTCCATTGCCATTTCAAGCGCTGAAATAGCGCTGGCAATCTTGCCCTTCTCATTATCGCGGTTGTCAGTCTTGCGATTGGATTTGAAACCGCGGCGCTGGTTGAGATGAAACAATGCCCGCCCTAAATGATGCAGCGGCAGCTTTTCGTCGAGTGCGCGGCTGCGCAATGCATAGACATCGGCAGGCACCCCGCCCCGCTTGTCATTGGTTTCCGCAACCAGTGTTCGTCGCGCCGCCGGTGTGTCCGGCATCAACCCGTATTCAACAAGCGTTCGAATAACCGCCTTGCGCCGGCGCTTGTAGCGATCGCGCCGTCGCGACATGCCCCGCGCAACGCGGCGGCCTTCCGCAAGAGACGTGCCCGATTTAGGCTCGCGTCCGTCTGTGAAGATGCGCACACCGGAATTGATAATCCGATTAGGCTGGCTGTGAGCATCCAGACCAAGCACGGCCCAGCCTATGGAGTTGGTGCCCAGATCGAAAGCATAACAAATATTATCAAACTGCATAAAACCGCCCCCCCTTAAAACATATAAATATCCTCCTATACTGGACTATGACCCCCCCTACGCCAATATTATGATTGAAAGCGCTAATCAGCGCTTGCATTTCCGAGATTGCATCATCCCGTCTCGGACGCTATATTCCCTTCACTGCCTAGCAGTTCAGAAAACGCGGTCTGGCTGTTTTAACAAGCTTCGACAGCACCAAATAAGGCGCGTCCTCCGGGGCGCGCTTTTTCGCTGCATCGGCATAACCCTTCCCGCACAACTCCAATACTCAGCCGTTGCGGTCAATCCCAACGGCAGGGTGGAAGGTGAGCGAACTCCACGCCCACCCTCTCAAGCTTGATGTTCAAAAGTCGGTGTCCGGAATCCGGACTTTCGAACCCCGGATTATGTCGTAAGCACCATGTGAACAATCTCTGGGACGAGCGCGTTGGAGCTACGTTTGCACGCCAAGACGTCCTACCAGGTGCCCACGCTGGAACACCGCGTCCTGGCTACCGCTTACGTATGGTAAGTAATACTTTCCACGATCTCGGCACGTCGTTTCAAGGTGCCTTGCGGCTCTGTGCCATAGCGTCCGGTCATGGTTGCTTTATCATGCCCGACAATCGCGCCGATTTCCCCGTCCATAATCCCTGCCCGACGCGCCCGGTCGACGAACGTATGTCGTAAGCCATAGAGCACGATGCTACGATCCGTCTTAAGGCCAACTTTCACCAGATACCGATTGAACTCTCTAGAGAATTGCGCCGCGATCTGACCCGTCTCAGGGATTTCGATCTCCGGGAATATTTGTTTATGGCCTTCCCGCTGCATTCTCTGACAGTGGTCCAGAAAGCCAAGATGAACCAGCTTTGAATGAATGGGCACCACGCGCATCGACCCCTCGGTTTTGGTGCGCTTGGCCCCCTCTCCCTCTTCTGTAATGTGCATGATCCAGAAACCGTGTTCTTGGCGAACATCCTTCACATGCAGTTGGGCGAGTTCAGCAGGGCGTGCGCCGCTATAGGCCATAATCAACGGAATCCAGTAGCGGTGATCCCTTACTGCAAAGTTGCCGGGTTTATCGGCATCGCGCCAGATATTGCTCTTGCAGGTATTGAACAGCGGAGACGAAAACAAATTGGCGATCGCCTCATCGGTGAAGGAGGAACGCTTGTTAGTCGCTGGTGCCTTGGCCGGGATAAGGCCTTCAACAGGATTGTTAAGCAGATAATCGTTGTGCACCAACCAGGTGCAAAAGCCGCTCAGGCTGCCCATGTAGCGACGAAGCGTTTGCCGAACAATTGCGCGTTTGGGCTTTGGCAGTGTCTTGTTCGTTTCGATGATCTGGCGAAGGGTCAGCCCTTTGAACATGCTGATTTCGCTGGCCCGAACCGGGTAATCCGCCAGCAGTTCTTTCCAATCGCGAACTTGCCGTTTCTCGATCGTGGACGCACGCCCGCGCGGCCCGACGAAATCGGAGAAATGCTGCACGTCACGTCGCGCCTGCGTCATGCTGTCGGCACGCACGCTGTTTGGATTTTCACGCTCATACTTGGCAAATATCTGCATGATGGTTTCTCCACCATGCTCATCAGGTTCAGGCCGGTGCGCGGGCTCCACGATGATCGGGTCTTTGGGGTGGCCGGAATAGTCGCCCTTGTCTCGCTCAGCATAGCGCTCAAGCTGCTCGATATCGGCGCGCATCAGTTTGAAGCACAACTCACGATAGCGCGGACTACCCTTCGCGATCTGAAATCCATTCTTGGCAAGAAACGCATCCGCCGCCGCCGCAACAAGCCGAGTGTCACCAGTTGCCAGGTCAAGGCGCAAACGCTTGAGGCGTCGTGACCGCCGTGTCGCTGCCCACTTCGCCTTATTCGCCAGTATCTCCACGTCCGCCATTGCGTGCATCATCGCAATGGGCCCGTCCTCAGTTGCGCCTGTTTTTCGCGCATCAACCATTGCAGCATCGAAGGCAACATCAATATCTGCTGGCGTGGGGCGCTGGCCGCGCTCTTTGTCGCCCGCCTCAAGCCCGGCGGAATAATGATCCCAAGCAGCCGCTGCAATGTCGTCCTCAGTCAAATCAGAACGGCGGCGCATTTCCTCGAACCTCGCAATCCAGTCGCCCTGAACCGCTACCAAGCGGCGCTTGGCTTCTTCATATTCTCGCGTTTGAAGTGAACGGGATATCTCGGCCTTTCCATCGAAGCGTGACTGCAAATCTTGTGGGACATATATTCGCGCATAATAGACGGCACCACGTCGATGAAGGTTCTTTGGTCGCGCCATACTGACACCCACTCGTAGCAGTTAATCGTAGCACCCTTGATATCCGAAAACCTCGGAAAATCAATTAGTTGTTGCCACAACAATAGCTTGTAGCCAGAATAAATTGACCTTGCTGAAAGTCCAGGTTCCCCAGCCAATCTCTTCTTATCAATGAAATCGATAGCTTAACGATGCGATCGTTCGCAGAGTTCATTCCATTTTTCATTGACGCCGCTGCCTCCTCCTCTGAACGGAATTCACGTTGTTGTGCGCTGCCACTCACAAAATTCATGAGTCGCCGCAGTGAACTGCTGGTAGGAGGCGGTAGGACGACAGTATTTGGCGAGATGGGCTAGGTTTGCCAGAGCAAACCGCTACTGCTGGGCGCCCGGAGAAAAATCAACAAATTTTTTGCGGTAATTCGGAAGGTAGTCGTCGGGCGGCATAAACTCATGTTTGCTTGTGAGCATAAACTTACGAAACTTTCCATCCCCTAGCCGCCATTTGCCATAGTTATGCGCCTGATCATGCACGAGCATCAAGAAGGCGATGGCATCATTGGCGGTTTCATGGATATTTTCAGCATGCGAGGCTAGCATCGTGATGAAATATTCCAACTCGCGGCGGGTCATCCCCCTAGGCCCGCCGTTGGCTCGTGCGTATTCGGCCACGAGCCTGTTCCTATCAGATATTAGCTCAGCGAGGAGTTCAAAGCTTGCCGTTGCCCGGCGCACAAAGAGCATGAACATGGGCATATCATCAAGTGCGAAAAAGAATTCAGCATCCTCCGGGAAGGGAACAGACGGGAACGGAGCCATTCCTTGGAAAAAATGCTCGAGGTGCGGAGCGGCGTCTAAAATATTTTGGGGGTCATCTGTCTTAAGCGCCTTGCGCATTTCTATGGCATCGTTGGCGACAGGAACAATCAGTTGCTCTTTTGCATTTACCAAGGTTTCGACGTTAATTCCGCAGGTATCAACTGTACGTTTCAGCGCCAAAATATGTTGTTGCCTATGATTAGCCTCACTTTTTTTCTCTGTGTGCCGTTGCTGCACTAGGAACAGCACAAGCGCAAAGACGAAGCCGAGCAACGCACCAATAGCCGTAGAGGCAATATCAATTATGAATGGCAGCCACTCGAAGCCCGTCTGCGCTACTTTCACGGTATCCACTACCATTGAATGTGGCATTCGTGTTGGCATCCTAAAATTTCAAAGGAGGAAAGCTAGCCCTGCCCAATCCTACGATAAGGTTCAACAGAGTAATACTCAAAATTAATAACATCTAGATCATGCCAATTAGCCCTATAAATCAACAGGATAAAAATCTCAAAAATGAAAACGACGGCAAAAAGAACGCAATATAATAACAAAAATGACAGATAAAATTCGCCAATAATTGAAAGATACAATCATAGAATCGGCGTCGGCAACCTCAAATTTGTCTCTATTTATATGGATATTGGACTCATGGAGAATTGACCCGTCAAAATCCCAACGAATCCAACCTCCTGTTGAATTACGCCGGGCATAAAATGATCATGTCCCCTGGCATGGTGTAGCTTTTGACAACCACTGGCCGCGCGGAATGTCCGCGTACCACGGCTGCCTCAACAGCAGGTCTGCCAAAGTGACCGCTTGCGACACCTGTTTCCCACCACTTTGGCCACCAGTGCCGTCGGCATGGTGCGAGTCAGGTCGGAATCTTGATGATCAGATTTTATACCCACCCGGTGCAAAATCAGGAGCCTTGCCTGAACAGGACCTTCGGCGGAAAAGCCAAACGGGAAGATGCTCTTCGTTTCCCGGTCGTATGCCCTATCCCCATTCCTGCGTAATGGCGCAGGCATGGGTGAACCGCTCGGGATAAACCTGGGCATCAAGTTGCGGGCTATGTGAGTGTGTGGCGCGCGGCAGCACGATATCCAGTCCAATCGCACGCGCCGCCAGCCGCGCAACGCCCAAAGCGGTCAATTCTGTTTCTTCTCCGGTCAGAACCTCCCGTCCCGTCACATTGGCCAGCAATTGGCAGAACCACGGATTGACCGCCATGCCCCCATCAACCCGCAGGCTTTGACCAAGTGGAATCCGGGTCTCCATGGCAGCGAGCACTTGCGCGATGCGATAGGCGATCCCCTCAAGTACCGCCTGCATCATCTGTTGCTTTGTCGTATCCAGCGTCAGGCCGAGCCAGCATCCTTTGGCACTCCGATCCCAATAGGGGCAAGCCAGCCCGGCCAGCGCAGGCACAAAGACCAGGCCCCGCGCCAGCGCGCTGGCATCTTCAAAATGCGTTAGATCGGCAAAGTCCTCAAATAACCCAAGTCCTTGCGCCCAATTCACAGCGGCGCTGGCGGCATAGACGCCGCCCTCCAGCGCATAAACCGGAGGCTGGCCGTCTTCCTGCCACGCCACCGTTGGCAAGGCACCACCGCCATGGGATTTGATCTCTCGGCCCGTCAGCGCCAGAGTAAAGGCCCCTGTCCCCAATGTGACCTTGGCGGTGCCCGCCGCCGTAACCCCATTGCCGTAAAGGGCCGCCTGCTGGTCAACAATGCTCGCAGCCAGCGGCAAGCCATCGACAGTGCCAAGATCACCATTGCAGGCCGTGATCCGCGGCAGGGCTTCCATGGGCACGCCAAACAAGGCGCAAAGCCGCGGATCCCAGGCCCCCTCTGCAAGATTGAGCAGTGCCGTACGGGACGCGGTGGCGAGGTCAGTTTCAAACCTTCCGGTCAATCGATCCCGGAAAAAAGCATCGGTTGTGCCCAGCCGCAATCGGCCCTCGGCTGCAAGCTCGGCTGCGGCAGGGATGTTTTCCAGTATCCAGCCCAGTTTCGAGGCGGAAAAATACGGATCAAGCGGCAGGCCGGCGCGCGCCAGCACGTCTGGTTCGAAACCCTCGGCACGCAAGCGCTCAATTTGCGCATTCGTGCGGGCGTCTTGCCACACAATGACCGGCGAGACCGCCTGCCCCGTCTCCGCGTTCCAGGCAAGGCAGCTTTCGCCCTGATTGGCGAGACCAAATGCCCGCACACCGAGTGCGCGGCCAAGGGCAATGCAGGCGCGGATATTTGCCAGCAATTCTTCTGGATCGTGCTCAACCCATTGTGATTGAGGATAAATCTGGCGATGCGCTTCGGCGTAGATGACTTCGGTGCGTCCATCCTCATCCACGATGAGCGCGCGCGTACTGCTGGTGCCCTGATCGATAGCGAGAATGGTCATTTCACCTCATCAAAACCAAGGGTCAGGGGCAGGCCGGCATCAGGCAGGGGCATTGTGATGCGCCGCTCCGGACGTGAATTCACATTAAAGGATTTGGTGCCGAGTTTAACAGCACCGCGTGCGGGGCGGCTCAAACGCAGCTGCAGCTGTTTGAGGGCCGCTGGCTGGGTGCCGGGCACAATATATTGCGGTACGGCATAGGCAATCGGTCCCCGCGCGTTCTCGATTTTCCGCGCGCCTGACCGGTCCGGCAGCTCGCCATTGAGTGCCAATATAATCGACTGCGCGACACTGCGGCCCTCGTCCCAGCACCATCCCGCCGTTTCAATTGTCCGCAATGCGTTGCCGGCGGCAAAATAGGCGGGATCAGAGCATCGTCCGAACTGATCCACTTCGGGACCCTGGCTTGCCGCATCAACCAATATATGCGCCTCACGCGCCAAGGCATTCTCCGGCCGAAACTTTCCGGTGAATATAACGCCGTCGGCCTCAAGTTCGCGGTCCTGTCCGTTATGGCGCAATGTAACCGCTTCAACGCGATGCTTTCCATGCACCGCCGTCAGTTCGGTGTTGAAATAAACCGGCGTGCCCAAAACCTGCGGCAGCCAATGCGTCGGCCAGCGCGTGACGGGGCGGGAACCGCTTTCGACCATGGCCACAGGCTTTGCGCCGATATGCAAACAGGTCATCAGGGCCGAGAACGAGACCAGCTCGGTGCCGACAATCACCGGCCGCCGGACCGGCTTCAGCCCGTCGAGATAAACCAGCCCCTGCAGGCTGCCCGTGTTCAGCACCCCACCCGGCTTGGTGCCGCCCACATGCCGCGCCACACGTGAACTTTCCCGCGCGCCCGTCGCCAGCAATACGGCCCGTGCCGCAATTTCATGTAGCCCGTCAGGCCCGGACACACTGACACGCCCCCCCGGATGCAATGCCGTGACGGTCATATTGCAATGCAGAACGGCCCCTGCCCCTTGCGCCCGGGCAGAAAGGGCCTTGGCATAGGCCTGGCCGCCCATCACCCGCCGGAACTCGCGCATGCCATAGGGGGAATGGCCACAATGGCGCGGAATGCCGCCCGTCTCGGCCTCCCGCTCAAGCACATGCACGCTCCCCACACCTGCGGCCCGCAGGGTGAAAGCCGCCGAAAGCCCCGCAGGTCCGCCCCCAATGATCAGGACATCACAGCGATCGGGAAGTTCACGCATCGCTTTCTCCCGTCATTGGATCAGCAAGGCGTCCCCTGGTGCAGGCGGCGAGCGCAGCCGAACAATAAAAGCCCTGACAGCGCCCCATTGTCACCCGGGTGCGGCGCTTCAACCCGGCAAGTGTATTGGGCGCCAACGGCCCCTCAAGGGCAGCGTCAATTTCGCGGCGGGTGACTTTTTCACAATGGCACACAATGCCGCCATTGCCCGGACGTTGCCAATCGCGCTCATGGATTTCGGACAGGTTTGCAACCTGCGGCCGGATTGGGTCAGCCAGTGGCGTCGTCTCAAGCCCGGCCTTTTGTCCAAGGGCAAATACATGACGCGCGATCCCGAGCGCCCCACTCAATCCCGTCGAGCGGATGCCCCCGACGGTGATCATGTTTTGCCCCGCATGAGCGCGAATTTGGTATTCCTTGTCACCACTGGCCGGACGCAAGCCCGCATAGACGGCTGTCACCGGCTCCCCGGCGAGAGCGGGCAGGATTTCGGCACCCTTCTGGTGCAGATATTCGAGCGTCTCCGGCACCAGATCGGCGGTATCGCGCTCTTGTTGCTCTTCGGCTGTGGGGCCAACCAGCAGATTGCCCCAAACCGTGCGGCACACCACAATCCCCTTGGTCTTTTCGGTGGGCACAGGCAAGAGGATATGCCGGTTGAATTTGGCCGCAGTTTTGTCAAAAACGATGAACTGGCCCTTGCGCGGACGGATGTCAAAATCGGTGCGGCCCAACAAGGTCTGGTCCACATGGTCGCCATAAAGCCCGGCCGCATTGATCACAAACCGGGTATGGATCGCCCCCTTCGTGGTCTCAAGCTGCCAGCTTTGACCGTCAAAATGCCCCGCCTGCACAGCACAATCACGCAGCAAACTGGCCCCATTCAACAACGCCTGCTCCAGATAGGCATGCGGCGCTGACCAGGGATCAATCAGCGCTTCTCGCGGCACCTGAAAGCTTGCCCGCACATTGGATGCGAGGTCCGGTTCCAGCGCCAGGGTCTCCGCGCGGGAAAGCGGCACAACGTCATCAACGCTGTTTGCTCGGGCCTGCTCAATGAGCGCGGTCAGACGCGCCTCCTGCTCCTCTGTCCATGCCAGAACAAGCGCACCGCACCGGTCAAGCGGCAGGTTCAGATCGCCACAAATCTCTTCATATTCACGATGCCCGTCCTGAATACAGCGCAATTCAAGGGAACCCGGCGGCGCATCAAACCCGGTATGCAGAATGGCGCTATTGGCTTTTGACGCGCCGTCCAGAATATCGTGGGCTTTTTCGAGCACGATGGTTTTCGCGCCCTCAAGCGTGAACCGCCGCGCAATCGCGCACCCCACAACGCCCGCACCAATCACGGCAACGTCGAAAAGGGCATCCCTGGATTCTCGTAATTGGGGCATCGATCCGCTTTGGATTGGGGAACTTGTGTTCACGCTGCCTAATTTCTGGTCACATTTGCCCAATTAGTCAACAACCGGTCAAAAAAATTGCCTGCTCGGTCGTTTTTTGTTGACGCGCAAAGCTGCACACCCGCTAATTAACGCACGAAAGGTGGGCTCGGTGGCGAAGAAAGCAGACGATCGCAGATCCAGAATTGCCGAGCTCGTTGCCAGCGAAGGCACGATGAGCGTCGAGCGGCTGGCCGAGAACTTCACTGTTTCCGTTGAAACCATAAGGCGCGACCTCACCGAGTTGAATGAACGCGGCCTGGTGCGCAAGGTGCATGGCGGTGCCTCACCCCCGCGGCTGCATGCCGAGGGCACGTTCAGCGAACGCATGGTCGAGGACCCCGAGGCCAAACAGGCCATTGCCGCAAAACTGCGCGACATTGTTCAGCCCGGCGAAACCTTGTTCATGGACACAGGTTCAACCACACTGATTGCCGCCGGGGCGCTGGTGACCACACCCGGATTGACCGTGGTAACCAATTCGCTCAGCATCGCGCAGGCGCTCGGCCGCGCCGATATGGACACCCAGATCTATCTTCTCGGCGGCAGGTTTGTGCCCGGCAATGATCAGAGCGTGGGCGCAACAACGCTCGAACAAATCACACATTTTCAGGCCGACCATGCCGTAATCACCGTCGCCGGCCTTGATGCTGAAGCGGGCGCGACGGACGCCAATGCCGACGAGGCACAGATTGCGCGGGCCATGATCAAACGCGCCAATAATGCGATCCTGTTGGCCACATCATCAAAATTCGGGCGGCGCGCCGCCTTCCGGGTCTGTGGCTTCGAGGGGATCGGTGCTGTTCTCAGCGACACACAGCCCAGTGGGCCACTGATGGATGCGCTCGCCCGCGAGCATGTTTCTGTACCATGAGGGCGCGCACTTAAAGAACAACTGGAACGGGGACCAGGGAATGCAAAATGTGATACGCACCTATGTGCGGTTGATTGATCGTTTATCGGAATATGTCGGCATTGTTGCGATGTATCTGATCTTCATGATGGTGGGGGTTTTGCTGCTCGACGCCATCACGCGGAATGTCATCAACATCCCCCTGCACTGGTGCGTTGAACTGGCCCAGTTCACCCTCGCTGCCTATTATTTCATGGGCGGCGCGATGACGATCAAGAACGGTGATCATGTGCGCATGGACCTGCTCTATGAGCGCCTGTCCGTCCGGGGCAAGTCCGTGATGGATCTGGTCACCATCCTTTGCCTGCTGTTTTACCTCTCGGTGCTGCTCTACGGGTCCATCTCGAGCCTCGGCTATGCCATCCAGACGGGCGAGACGCGGTTCTCGATGTGGAATCCGTCAATGATCCCGATCAAGTCGATAATGGTGGCCTGCATCGTGCTCATGATCCTGCAGACCATTTCTGAAGTCTTCAAACACATTGCCGATCTGCGCGGGGAAGCCATCCAATGACTCACGAGCTGATTGCACTTCTGATGTTCGCCTCGATGCTCGTATTGCTCCTGACGGGGCAGCGTGTATTCGCCGCCATTGGCTTTGTCGCCTCGGCCATGGTGCTGATGCTTTATGGCACCGGCGGGGTCGAGATCCCGTTCACGGCAGCCTTCAAGCTGTTCAACTGGTTCCCGATGCTGACCCTGCCGCTGTTCATCTATATGGGCTATGTCCTCTCGGAATCCGGCATCGCCGAAGACCTCTATAAAATGCTCCATGTCTGGTTCGGCCGCGTCGGTGGCGGGCTGGCCATTGGCACGATTTTCCTCATGGTCATCATCTCGGCAATGAACGGGCTTTCCGTGGCCGGCATGGCCATCGGTGCCACCATTGCGCTGCCCGAAATGTTGCGACGAGGATATGACAGGGTATTGATCACCGGGGTTGTGCAAGGCGGCTCCTCCCTTGGCATCCTTGTGCCGCCCTCGGTGGTGATGGTGCTCTACGGCATGATCGCGCGCCAGCCAGTATCCCAGCTCTGGCTCGCCGGTATTGTCCCCGGCCTGCTGATGGCAACAATGTTCGTGGTCTACGTGGTGGTACGGGTGAAGATCAATCCGGCACTGGCCCCTATCGTCTCGGACGAAGAACTCAACATGCCCATGAGCGAAAAGCTCAAGCTTTTACGTGCGGGCATTATTCCGTTCCTGATTTTCTTTGCCATGACCGGCCTGTTTGTCATGGGTGTGACCAGTCTGGTTGAGAGCTCCGCCGTTGGTGCAACGGCCGCAACATTGGCGGCTGCATTCAAGGGGCGTCTCAGCTTCAAGATGATCCACGAAACAGCGAGAAAAACCCTCGGGATCTCGTGCATGTTCCTCTGGCTGATCCTCGCCGCGCTGGCCTTTGGTGCCGTGTTCGACGGGATCGGCGCCGTGCGGGCTGTGGAAGACCTGTTCATCAATCGCTGGGACCTGACGCCCTGGCAGGTCATCATCATGATGCAGCTCAGCTTTATCGTCATGGGGATGTTCCTTGATGACACCGCCATGCTGGTGATCGTGGCCCCGCTCTATATCCCACTGGTCAAAGTCCTCGATCTTGGCTTTGACAACCAGCTGATCTGGTTCGGCGTGCTCTACACCATGACCTGCCAGATTGCCTATATCACCCCGCCGTTTGGCTACAATCTCTTCCTGATGCGCGCCATGGCGCCTGACGGCATCACCCTTCCCGACATCTACCGGTCCATCTGGCCGTTTGTCGCCATGATGACCCTCACAATCGTACTCGTAATGCTGTTTCCGCAAATTGCGCTCTGGCTGCCCGAATTTGTCAGGCGTTGACCGCCGCGTGGTCCCAAAAGGCCATCAACATCAACAGAAAAAAGGTGAAGTATGACGAAAACCCCAATTGATAGTCCGTCGACCAAGATCCTCGCAACACGCCGCAAATTCCTGACCGGTACCGCCGTCGGCGCGGCCTCCGCTCTTGCGGCCCCCGCCGTGCTCGCCCAAAGCGGGCCGATCAAATGGCGTCTGCAAACCTATTCCGGCGCACCTCTTGGCGCGCATGTGATCAAGCCGCAGATCGAGGCCTTCAACACCGCTGCCAATGGTGAGATGGAAATCGAACTGTATTACGCCGATCAGCTGGTGCCGACTTCCGAACTGTTCCGGGCGCTGCAAAACGGCACTCTCGATGCGGTGCAGTCTGACGAAGCCACGATGGCCTCGCCGGTCGATATCTCGGTCTTTGGCGGCTATTTCCCGTTTGCCACCCGTTACTCGCTCGATGTACCGGCGCTGTTCAACTATTACGGCCTCAATGAAATCTGGAAAGAGGCCTATGACGAGGTAGACAACGTCACCTGGCTTTCCGCTGGTGCCTGGGATCCGCTGCATATCTTCACCAAGGAACCGATCCGCTCCCTTGCCGACATGAAAGGCAAGCGCGTATTCGGCGTGCCGACCGCAGGCAAGTTCCTCTCCAAATACGGCCTTATCCCCGTGACTGTGCCCTGGGATGACGTGGAAGTTGCCCTGCAGACCGGCGAGCTCGACGGCGTCGCCTGGTGCGGCTTTACCGAGGCTTATGAAGTGGGCTGGGCCGATATCTGCAACTACGCCCTGACCAATTCGGTCACCGGCGCATGGTTCGGCTCCTATTTTGCCAATACGGCGAGCTGGGAAAAAGTGCCGGCCCATTTGCAGGAACTGTTCAAGATCACCATCGATCAGTCCCATTATTACCGCGCCACCTGGTATTGGGGCGGCGAGGCACGGCTGCGGGTTGAAGGCGAGAAAATGGAACTCACCTCGATCCCGCCCGAAGAATGGAAAACCGTTGTCGCGGATGCCGAAGGCTTCTGGGATGAAATCGCCAGCCAGGGCGACCGTCCGAAACGCGTTGTGGATGCCTTCAAGACCTACGCAGCCGTGATGGAAAAAGCGGGTTATCCCTACCGCTAAGACGTTTCAGGGCAGGCCGTTTACCGGCCTGCCCTGTTTTATTCAACGCGGAAACCCGTAGAGGGCTAGAGGCAGGCCTCGATCAGTTTACGGGTATTGTCTGGCGTCATTTCGACGGGATTTCCACCGGTGCTGGGGTCCGCGAGCGCGTCTTTCACCAGCCGGTCCATGTCCGGTTTTGTTACCCCAAGCTCAGTAAGAGTCTTAGGGATAGACAGGGCTGAATTCAGCTCTCCCACATACTTGTAAAAACCATCAAAACCGCCCTCGATTTGCAGATAGTCAGCTGCGCGTCCCAACACCTGTTCAACGGCCGGGCGATTGAATTTCAGCACCGCCTGCATCACCACAGCATTGGTCGTGCCGTGATGGGTGTGGTGCAAAGCCCCGATCGGATGGGAGAGCGCATGAATGGCGCCCAGACCCTTCTGGAAGGCCGTCGCGCCCATGGCGGCCGCAGCCATCATGTTGGCGCGGGCTTCGAGATCACTGCCATTCTCATAGGCGCGCAGAAGATTGTCCTTGACCAGTCGCATGCCCTCAAGGGCGATCCCCTGGGACATCGGATGGAAATGGGGCGAGCAATACGCTTCCAGACAATGGGCGAAGGCATCCATGCCCGTGCCTGCCGTGATGAAATTCGGCATGCTCATCGTCAGCTCGGGATCGCAGATCACCACCGTCGGCAGCACCTTGGGATGAAAGATGATCTTCTTTTCCTCGGTCTCCGAATTGGTGATGACGCTGGCGCGCCCCACTTCCGAGCCCGTACCCGCCGTTGTGGGCACGGCAATGATGGGATCAATGCCTGCGGGATCGGCGCGGGTCCACCAGTCGCCAATATCCTCGAAATCCCATAGCGGACGGGTCTGGCGGGCCATGAAAGCCAGCATCTTCCCCAGATCGAGGCCCGAGCCGCCGCCAAAGGCGATGACACCGTCATGCCCGCCCTCACGATAGACCTTGAGCCCGGCCGCGACATTTTTCTCATTCGGATTCGGGTCCACCTCGCTGAACAGCGCCCGCCCGAGGCCTGCGGCTTCCATCAGGTTCAGGGTATTCTGGGTGATCTCGAGACCCGCAAGGCCGCGATCCGTGACCAGCAAGGGCTTTTTAATCCCGGCCACGGCGCAGGCTTCACCGATTTCCTTGATACGGCCTGCACCGAAACGGATGGCTGTCGGATAGGACCAGTTTCCAACGAATTGCATGTTAGTTTGCCTTTTTGAGATGATATGACACCGGGCCAATGGCCAGCGGCATGTATGTGTGAGTTTGGCTAGGCGCGCTCGAAACCGCGCGCGATTTCGTAATCGGTGACGATCCTGTCGAATTCTTCCTGTTCCCAGGTCGCGGCGCGAACATAATGATCGACAACATTATCGCCGAAAGCCTCGCGCAGCATTTTCGAGCTATCCAGCGTTTTGGTGGCTTCGCGCAGGGCGACGGGTATGTTTTTCGCCTCGGTACTTTTGTAGTCATCACCGCGTGAAGGTGCTGGCAGATCAAGCTTTTCTTCCAGTCCCTTGATGCCCGCCGCGAGCTGTGCGGCAATCGCAAGATAGGGATTGAGGTCCGCGCCCCCGATCCGGCATTCAATGCGGATGGCTTTGGAACCCTCGCCACAAAGACGATAGCCGGACGTCCGGTTGTCCACCGACCAGGTCACCTTGGTGGGCGCAAACGTGCCGGGGGCAAATCGCTTGTAGGAATTGATATAGGGGGCCAGAAAATAGGTGCATTCCGGCGCATATTTCAAAAGCCCGGCGACGTAATGGCGCATTGTCCCGGACATGCCATGTTCGGCTCCCTTGTCAAAGAAAGCGCTCTCCCCATCGGCTGTCCACAAGGACTGGTGAATATGGGAGGATGATCCGACCCGGCTATGATTCCATTTCGGCAGGAAGGTCGCGGCCCGGCCCTGTTGCCAGGCAATTTCCTTGGTCGCGTGCTTGGCAATGGTGTGAAATTCCGCGCAATCCATGGCGTCGGCATAGCGGATATTGAGTTCTTCCTGCCCCGCCTCTGCTTCTCCCTTGGTGCATTCCACCGGGATGCCCGCTGCAACCAGATGATTGCGCAAGGGGCGCATGACCGCCTCTTCCTTGGTCGTTTGCAGAATGTGATAGTCTTCATTATAGCCGCTGATCGGCACAAGGTTGCGAAAGCCCGACTTGCGAATATCGTCATAGCCGCTCTCGAACAGAAAAAACTCAAGCTCTGTTGCTGTCTTGGCGACAAAGCCGAGGTCTTTCAGGCGCTTGACCTGCCGTTTCAATATCGCGCGCGGTGAATGGGCAACCTCTTCATGGGTGTGATGGTCCAGTACATCGCACAGCACCATGGCGGTGCCTTCGAGCCACGGCATTTTCCGAATGGTGCTCAAATCGGGCTGCATCAGATAGTCGCCATACCCTCTTTCCCAACTGGTCGCTTCATAGCCATCCGGCGTCGCCATCTCCAGATCGGTCGCGAGCAGATAGTTGCAGCAATGGGTTTCCTTATAGGCACTCTCAATGAAATTGCTGGCATGGAAGCGCTTGCCCATCAACCGGCCTTGCATGTCAACGATACAAACAAGGACGGTGTCTATCTCCCCCGCCTGCACCTGCTGCTTTAATTCGTCGAATGAAACCGTACCGCTCATGAGACGCTAATTCCCTGGTGTTTGAAAAAATGGACTGACACCGACACGGTCCGCCCATAGCCGTTTGGCGCAACAGTCATGTGTTGCCTCCCGGGACATATCCAGACCTTGGCATATTTTTCGCGGCCTAGTCACCATATCTGCAAGCAATGCACGCATTGAGCGGCATTGCGTCGGTGTTCCAGCAGATGACGGCGCATGAAATGCCATTCTATCGCCTGCGGGTCACCGGGCCGCAGTGCCGGGTGCGGTCAAGGCCATCGATCATTGCCGCCGTTTAAGACTCTACTGCCCTCATTTGGCGAGCATGGCCCTGGCGCAATCAACGTCCGTGACGACAATATTGACGTGACCTGCCCTGGCGACCGCGCGCATGATCGCATGTTTGTGGTCCCCGCCCGAAACCACGATACGGGTGGGGATGCGGCGGAAGGCTTCAAACGTCGGGGCAAGCACCAGCCGGTTGATGACATGGTCGATTTCCTGGCCATCCGCGTCGAGATAGCGCCCGATTAAATCGCCAACAGCGCCGGCTTTCGTCAGATCCCCCGCCGACACACCCTCAGGCAGGCCATAGCGGACCTGCAGGGATTTCTCGCTCACATCCCCTACATTTGCGAGGGCAATGTCGACATTGGCAATCGCCTCGAATGTGCGCTGGAACACCGCCTGTGCGGCAACCACCTCGCGTGATTGGGGCGTATCCATATAGATGGGCGCGGCGAAATATTCCGATTTTGCCCCCAGCACCTCGGCAAGGCCGCGTACCGTCTCGAACGTGTTGATTTCGGTGCCCTGCGTCAGACCGCCCATCATGGAATAGACCCGCACATCATCCAGCTTGACCTGCCGGGCCGCGCGGATGATCTCGCGCATGGTTGTCCCCCAGCCCACGCCGATCGATTTGGGACGGTGATTCTGGATGAACCTGTAAAAAAAATCCGCCGCTGCACGACCTAAAACCCTGTGCATATCCTCCGGGTTGGCTGGCGTTGGCACGACCACCGCCGCCACCAGCCCAAAAGCCTCGCAGAGGGCCAGTTCCAGCTCGGCACAGGCCTGTAACGGTGAGTTGAAACTGATCGAAACTACCCCGGTTTGCCGGGCTTCTGCCAGCATTTCATTGACCCGCCGGCGCGTCAGGTTGAGGCGTCCGGCGATATCACCCTGGGTCATACCCTCCATATGATAATACCAGGCGGCACGCACCATCTGGTCATGCAAATCATCCAACATCGCCATCCCTCACGTTACACATGTCACACGAACGTTACATCTGTAACATAACCCAATCATGTCAGCTCCGAAAGGCCGTATTGCCCGAAATACCGGCGGCAACCGGCCTTCGGTATCAGCAGACCGGATGAAACAGGGATTAAGACAATGCAGATACATTTCAAGCGGATCGCGATGGCCGCAGCCTTGGGCGCGCTCGCCATCTCCATCTCAAGCTCCGCCTTTGCCCAGGCAAAGACCAAGGTTGAATGGTGGTATGCCAATGGCGGCCGCATCGAAGAGGCGATCCAAAAGATGATCACCGACTTCAATGCCAGCCAGGACAAGTATGAAGTCGTCGGCACGCGCAAGGGCAATTACGAGGAAACCTTCGCCGCCATGATCGCCGCCTACCGTGCCGGCCAGCAGCCGACCCTCGTGCAGGCGACCGAACGCAGCTTCCTGACCATGCTCAATTCCGATGCCGTCGTGCCCGTCAACAAGTTGATGGCGGACCAGGGCTATGAGACGGATTGGGGCGATTTTCTCAAGCCGGTTGCCGATTTCTACATGGTCGACGGCGAACCCGTGGCCCTGCCCTTCAACTCCTCCACCGCCATCCTTTGGTACAATGCCGACAAGTTCAAAGCCGCCGGCTTCGACAAGCCGGCCGACACCTGGCAGGGGCTCGATGAACAATTGCACGCCATGAAAGACCAGGGCGTCACCGAGTGCGGCATGGTGCTCAATTCCGACTACCCCTGGAGCATGATCGAAGGCTATTCCTCGGTCAACGATTACCCTTACGGCACCAAGGGCAATGGTTTTGACGGGATGGACACCGAATATGTGTTCAACACCACCCCCGTGGTCGGTCAGGTCGAGCGCATCAAGCAGTGGATTGACGATGGCGTCATCCAGCTTGCCGGCCAGGGCCTTAACCCCACACAGCTCTTCACCTCGGGCAGCTGCGCCACCTGGGCCTCCTCGACCGCAGGCCATGCCACCGTCGAAGCCGACGCCCAATTCGGCTGGGGCGCGACGTTCATGCCGCATGAAGAAGGCGTCGAACCGCACAATTCCAATATCGGTGGTGCCGCCCTTTGGGTTCTCAAGGGCCAGAGCGATGAACAATATGCAGCAACGGCTGCGTTCATCAACTATGTGGCCCAGCCGGAAACCCAGGCCTGGTGGAGTAAAACGACCGGCTATGTGCCGATCACCAATGCCGCCTACAAGCTGATGCAGGATGACGGGTTCTTCAAGGAACACCCGACCCGCGAGATCGCCATCCAGCAGCTGGAACAGGGTACGCCGACCGAGAATTCGCGCGGCTTCCGCTTCGGCAATGGCAATCAGTCCTACGCCCTTCTGGTTGAGGAACTGCAAGCGGTCTGGACAGGCCAGAAGACAGCACAGGACGCCCTCGACTCCGCCGCCACACGCGGCAACAAGATCCTGCGCCAGTACGAGCAGCTCAATGGCAGCCGCTGACACCACAACAATCGCCGGGGAGGTGCCACAGGGCACC
>Ga0209344_10001279_pt1 | contig 33910 bp, 30 predicted proteins | sample Cruoilmetagenom6_FD_187293 | JGI IMG/M metagenome (GOLD analysis project Ga0209344, IMG submission 187293) | Oil polluted marine microbial communities from Coal Oil Point, Santa Barbara, California, USA - Santa Barbara Oil Seep Sample 6 (SPAdes)... | ecosystem: Environmental > Aquatic > Marine...
TCTCCACCTACGCTGAAAAAGCTTCGGTGGACCAAGGTTGCGGGTTGTTTATTTTTTTGTTCTTAGTGAACTTTGTGGCTCCTTTGTGTACTTTGTGGTTGTTCAATGTTCAATGTTCAATGTTCAAAACTAATAAATTACAGATAACAACAGACAACAAAAAAAACAGATAACCGATAACAGACAACTGATAACCCTTCGGCTCCGCTCAGGGTACAACTTGCAACCTGAAACCTGTAACTAAAAATCTAAAACCGTTTTATCAACGCTCCTTCCCTCAACTTTTTAGATGCCAATCTCCAAGAAATTACCACTTGCAAAACTACGAAGGGAAACAAAAATAGCGAGATTAAAAGACCCAAGACCAACATTTTCTTGTTTTTCTTGTATCGGTACGGGATTATGGATTGGGGAACGGTTTTTAAAATTGCCAATAGGCTTCTTTTTGTTCCATAATATTTACGATAAAGATAAAGCACACTCGGTATGGGCCGCGGCGCGAAGAGTTTTTTTGGACGGAAGGCATCCCAACTGCCCATCTGTCTTAAGCCTCCTGTTCCTGCTTTTACATCTATACATGAAGCAAAAGGGTTGGAAATACTTTTTAAACCGTTTAAATAGGCCCTAAGTCCGAATTCCCCATCGCCCATGCGTTGCTTTTCAAATTGGCGGTCGAACAAGCCAATTTTCTTAAAAACATCCTTATAAAGCATCGCGTTGCCAGTGGCAAATTGTGAAGCGATACAAAAAAACGAGCGTTCTTTTGGAATGGAACTACCTTCGGGATAAAAGACGCCAGCTGAAATGTCTGCCTTAAAAAAATCGAGACAGCGCAAATGGTTTTCAATCCAGTCTGGGCCTATCCGAACGTCGTCCTCTGAAAGAGCTATGATACTTCCAGCAGATTTTTCGATGGCAGTATTTCTGGCAAGCCAGAGCGCAGGCTCATCCTGTTGGATGTGACGAATTTTTAGGTTAAAATTTTTACAGAAATCCTTTTGAAAAGGTTGCGATTGATCTATTATCAGTACCTCAAAGTTTTCATAGGTCTGTTTTTCAAAATCCACAAGAACGTCCATTAAATATTCGTACCGATTCAAGGTAGGGATTACAACGCTCACCAAAGGTTTATCTTCAATAAGGGAAGTCCGCTGCTTATTCCAATTAGGGTGTTTTATTGGATCATTAAGATAATTACTTCGAAGTGTGTCTTTGCTTTTTTTCCAAGCAGTAACTTCACGGAATGGATTTTTAAAAGAAAGGAGGCGCAGCCCCAAAACATATAAAACCCAGACGGGATGGAAGTATTTCCGAAGAAAACGGTATTCGTCAACCACAGGTATTTTTTCAAAAGAAGTGTAAACTTCAGTATTTCCAATATATCCTTTATTGACCGCTTGCCAGGACAGGTCGTATTCGCGAGCTTTTTTACTTTTGAATTTCGGATTAGGATCCAACAGTTCTAAAACTTCCTTTGGAAGATTTTCAATTATAGGAAAAATAGAAGTTCCATCATTACGATATAATTGAAAATAATGAGTGGGTTGAAGGTATTTTAAAAAAGAGAATAACATCAAGAAATTGTTTTTGGCAAAGGTGCATTCTGTTCAATTCCCTTAAGGTATGAGAAATACGGTTTCTCTTTCGGCAAAAGCAATAGGTGACATTTCCCCCTTGTCTTTACGGATTCGCCAGAGGTCAATTCTTCTCCTGTTTTTAGGTACCAAACTTTATAATCCATCATTTTGCTCCATGCTATCATCATTCCCGTGGCCTTTTCCATGCCAAGATCCTTCACATTATGCATTTCCACAAAAAAGGCACATTTGGTTTCTTCGGCCAAGGTTTTGGCCCCTTCCATAACCAATGTTTCAGCTCCTTCTACATCAATTTTGACGAGATCGGGCTTTAAACCGTAATAGGAATACAAATAATCTAAGGTTACTGTTGAAACGTTTTTGAAGGAATTAACAGCGGCTGCTGACTCGGCATGGCTTGAGTGCATACTACCTGCAGCGCCAGCTCCGAGGGTATAAAACTTAACTACTTCGTTTAATTTATCACTAACAAAGGCCGAATAATAGCGGGCCCTAAAACCCAAATTATTATTCAATAGATTTCCTTGTGCTTTTTGTAAGGCCAACGGATTGGGATCTACCAAAACATATTCCCGATCTGGGTCCTGTATCATCGCCAGAAGCGCTGTATAACCAATATTGGCGCCAATATCAAAAATGATCTTGTGATGTTTCGCTAAATGGAAAAACCAAGTATCGTCCTGGTCTGGAGTACTACGAATGGTTTCAAGATGTGTCATCAAGGGAACACCACAAAGCGAAGAAGCCTTAAACTTATTATCTTCTTTTTTTAAGGAATAATATACACCCGAAAGCCATTTTTTAAATTTCATTTATTAATATTTTAAAAAAACCTCCCATAGTCAACTTCTCTTCCCACAGGATTCTGTTCGCAAGCTGTAAATCTATAAAATCCTTCTTAGATAGTGTATCGTGAAACTCAATTACTTTTTGCGCCACTTGATTCCGATTTTTGTAATCAACCCAAACCACATGTTTTTTCCAATCAATCCAATTAACAAGAGGCAGAGAGCAATCTGTGTTTATAAAAACGGGAATCCGACCCATAGCCATGGCTTCGTAAAAACGGACGGAGAAATTTCCTGCCCCGCGTACACAGACCACATAATCGGAATCTTTTAGGTTTTTATAAAACTCCAAGGTGGTTTTATGGGAGTCCTTTTCGCTAGTTACGCCTGCCCTATATTTTTTGCGGAATATAAAATTAGTTTTAACATCCTCCGATTTTTCTAATGTTTTCAAGACAGATGCCCTAAAAAAAGAAGTGGAAAGCAGTTGCTGGGGTTCATCTTTAGAAAACCCCATATAGCACTTTATATTTCGGAGCAATGTTTTGAATATTTCCTTAATAGCATTCAAGCGGGAAAGGTTGGCTTGGCCGCAGAAACCAATAACGGCTTTGCTTTGACAGGGTCTTTGGAACACCTTATCGGTATCAAAATATTTCTTTAAAGGATCTGCTATAAAAGCTGGAAACGCATATTCGTTATCAGTAAATTTTGATTTATAACCACTGGGGCGAAGCACAATCAGATTTTTAAAATAAGGAATCCGCACCCCAAAGTCGCCTGCGTTAAAAGCAATCACTTTTTTGTTTATGGCTGCACATTCTTTTACGATAGTAATTGCAAGGCTTTCTTGCTTTATTTTTATGTAATAGTTCCAAGCCATGGTCAGTATGACCACATCGGCTTCTTCCAAATGCTCAGTAAACTCGAAATCCTTTTTGGAAACCCCATAGGTAGCCATTCGCTTTGCATCCGTAAACCCTTCGGCTTTAATAAAAGGTTTCAATAAAGGAAAGAGCAGGCCGCGATGGGCTTTGCTGTAGTGGGATTTTGGGTAGTATAGTTTCAAAATTGGTTAATTAGAAATTTGGGGTTTGGGAGAACATCCCCCTAAATCCCCCTTCGAAGGGGGACTTCACATTTCGTAAAAATTTATGAATTCAGATTGCTGCTTTTCAATATTAAATTCTTCCTTTACCCTCTTTTTGGCGTTTTGGGAGATTGTTTTTTTATCGGTTTCACTTAAAGCCAAGACCCTTTCTATTTGTTGTGCCAAGGATTCCGGTGAAAGATTTTCAAACAGCCATCCTGTTTTGCCATCCACAATGTTTTCCGGCAAGCCTCCCACATTTGAGGCTATGGTAAGTTTTCCCAATGCCTGTGCTTCCAACACGGCATTGCAGAAACCTTCGTTAAGGCTTGGTTGCACATATAGATCAGCAGTAGTTAAATGTTCCAAGGTTTTTTCATGAGATAATTTTCCGCAGAAAACAACGTCATCTTTTAGTCCGAGCTCATAAACCATAAATTTATAACGTTCAGTGTAATTTTGGTCCCCATCGCCAATAATATAATATTTGAAGTTTATGCCTTTCTCCTTTAGTATGCCCATTGTCGCAATGGCCACGTCCAATCCTTTTATCCAAGTGAGTCGGGCTATTGTAGCTATTTTAATGCTTTCTGAAGATGTTGGGATTGTTTTAGGCATAGGCAAAGCGTCCAATTGCACAGCTGGGGTAATAATAGCATGAGGTATATCCTCCGAGAGTTCTATTTCTCTTGCTTTATATAACAAATATTGGGAAATGCTATGAACCTTATCGACATATTTCCAAAGTTTTTGATAACAATGGGGATGTTTTACTGGATATACATTTATGTCAAAACCCCGAAAACTCACCGCCATTTTTGCATTTATGGCTTTGGCTACTGTTTCACTACTCAAGGCCATAGTGGCAAAACCAAAATGCAACCAGTCCAACTTGGCTTTTAACAAATGTGCGTTTAGATATATCTTTTTAAAAATTTGAAGAAAACCAGTACCTTCTTTACGCTCTAGTTTTATATAACGCATTATCACGGGAAGGTGGGGCAATAGCAAAAAGAATTCTTTTATAAAATACCAAATCTGTAGTAATGAATTGGAAGTTACTTTGGGGCTTTCAATTACTGGACAAAGTTTAAAATCAGCTTTTTTGTCTTGGCAATACAAATGTACATTTACTCCACTATTCTGCATCCCTTTTATTTTTGAATTAAAAAAGGTTTCAGAATAACCTGGGGTTTGTGAAAGGACAATACCTATTCGCATATTAAAACAACTTTTAAATTATGGTTGTCAAACAAAAGCAGTTATAAGTTTTATATTTTATTTACTTCTTTATATAAATTTTCCATTCCATATATCATTTGGGTTTCAGAATGTTGCATCTCAACTTTTCTACGTGCAGCTAAACGGATCTCTTGAATTTTCTCCAAGGGCATTTCATTAAATTTTTCAATTGCATACGCCATAGCTTTAGGATTGTGGGAAGGCACTAACCAGCCTGTGCAATCATCTTCAATAAGATCCGTTACTCCACCGCTATATGTGCTTAATACCGGTAGTCCAATCGCCATAGCCTCAACCGCCACGTTAGGAAGACCTTCGGCTATACTAGGCACCAATAACAAGGAGGAGGATTTCATCAATTCAAAAACTTTTTCTTGTGGAATACGCTCTTTCAAACTAACCACTGCCTCCAGTCCCAGCTCCTTGCGAAGATACTGTAGTTCTTCATCTCCTGCCCCACCAATTATAGTGTAATGAAAATTAACCCCAGCTATTTTTAAAAGACTACAGCTTTTTAGTGCATAATCATACCCTTTTACCCAATGTGCCCTACCTACCGATAATAAAGCAAGAGGTTTTGATTTTGAATATTTATTAGAAAAAACCATTTGTTCCAATGGCAAACCTGTAAAAATTACATTATCAATTTTTGACTTATCACTCCAAATGATATCTCCTTTTTCTGAAACGCTTTTTGAGACCGAGTGAAAGCCGGATATTTTTGGATACCATTTTTTTAAATATTCAAAATTATCATTGTCCACAAAAGGAACAATATTGGTTTGTGAACCACGCTGGCTTAAGAGTATGTTATACTTTTTGCTCAACAGAAAAGGCTCACACCACAACAATAACGAAGGCCATTGCACATGAATCACGTCTGGCTCTATTTGGGAGACGGCAATTTCAAAATTTTGTTGTTGGATGTTTTTACGCCTTTTTTTAAATAAGAGTTTAATAGTTTTTAAAAAGTGTGAAAGGCTTTTTTTACCGAAGGAGAATACAAGTGCGGTTTTAATGAAGCCAAACTTGTTTTGGTTGCTTCCAAGGGAAACGTAGGTTACATTCTTTATTTTTTTTTCAAGCTTTTCATTAAACCCGAGAATATAGACTTCGTGATTTACAGCAAGCCCAGCCACCAATCTATTGATAAATGGGGTGGTTTGGAAACTGCCGTCGAAGATGATGATTCGCATTATTTTAAATTAAACTCTATTTATAACATTTTGAAATTGACTTACCATATTTTCTACCGAATGGTTTTCAGAAATATAAGTCCGTGCATTTTTTGACATACTCTTATAGCAATTTTTATCTTTCAATAATAGGGTTATACTTTGTTTCAAATCTTGTGTTACGGTTTCCTGCTGAATCAATATCCCGTTGTTTCCAGAATTAATAATTTCTTTGTTACCACCTACAGCTGTGGCAACAACTGGCACCCCATAACTCATGGCCTCTATCAAAAACATAGAATTGCCTTCCCTATATTTTGACAAAAGCACCCCCAAATCCAAAGCACAATAAAAATGGTACAGCTCTGCATTAGTAATCCATCCTGCCAAATGTATCTGGCTGTTAAGATATGACTCTTTAAAAGCTATAAGTTCTTTATAATATTTATGATTCGGAGTTTTTTCGTTGTCAATATCACCGGCAATAATAAGGTGGACAATGACGCCTTCGTCTTTCAGCGTTTTCATTACCCCAAAAAGCTCCATTAGAGACTTTTCTTCGCTAAACCTACCTGCATAGCCTAGTACAAAATCAGTTGCATCCAGGCCGAATTTCTTTCTAAATGTTGTGCCAATACTTTTTTGTTCATTCAGACTTAATGTAACATCAGGCACAGCATTATATATGGTAGCCATCGGGAATAATAGGTTGGGGTTTATAGCTTTCAGTTCATCAATTGGCGCTTTGGTGTTTGCCAGAAACCCTGCACTATGCTGCAAAATAAAGATTATGTTGTCTTTGCCAATTCTACCTTTTAAGTCGGTACTTCTAAAGAAGAAAATATGCTTGGCTTCGGGAAGAGCTCTTTGCAGCATTTTAAAAAGCTCTACGTGCATAAAAGTGACTACCACATCTGGCTTTGCATGCTTTGCTTTTCTTACCAAAGAGGTATAATAAACAATCCTATCGGGCTGTGAAAAACCATATTTCTTCTTCCGCCAGCGATATGGCATAAGTTTTAAGAAACGTTTCAAAAAAAACGTTCCAAAAGTTGGTTTAGGGTGGAGGTACTTCTGGGTATCGAAGGAAGAAGCATCCAGCGATTTGTCATATTTGCTCAACACCGTAAATTGAAAATCTTCTGTATCTTTTTCAGTAAGCTGAAAAATTATCCGTGGCACCCCAGGACTGCTCTGAACAGGCGGAATACTGTGGCGGGAGCCAGATGCTATTAGTACTTTAGAGTTCATTTAAATTTCTTAATCAATACCTTAGCAAGCAGGATATGATAATTTATTAAAAACAGTAGTGGCATTTTTGGGAAAAGATATTTAAAGTTTAAAAACCTTCTTTCATTTTTCGTCTTTGAGACTAAAAACAACAATAGCCAGCTATAGTTTTCATTGTAAACAACCTTCTGTTCTAAGAGTTTTGAAATGTTCTTAATGACTTTAATGTTTTCTTCAATTTTTAATAAAACGTTTGTGCTTTTACTGTTGGTTACGGAGTTCTCGTGAATTCTTATATAATTCATGGTTCTGGAGGAATATGCAATATTGCCACTAATAAAAAGTTGTGCCCAAAACCACCAATCACCACAATACCTATATTTTGTTGGTATTTCAACGTTTTTCAAAGCACTTTTTTTTATCAATGCCGAACTCACATTTATTACTGGGCATTTATATTTTCCATATTTTTCGAGAAGAACCCTTCCGTCTTCAAGATAATCAGAATCCCAAAAATCAGTCTTGAATGAATTCCACCAACTGTTTAGCTTAGTTTCTTTGTTATGGTTTTTATAGTTGTAACTTCTGCAATGAGCCACCACGACATTTTTCTTGTCAATTTTGGCAATCAAGGTTTCTAAAAAATTCAATTCTGAAAAATCGTCACTTTCCGCAATCCATATATAATCTCCATTGGCCAGATCAAAACCTTGCTGCCACATTCCGAATGGACTGCCGCTATTTTTGGTATTGAAAGATATATGGGAAACTTTTGGATGATTTTTGTACTTATTTAAAACAACAGCACTGTTATCTGTGGAATTGTCATCCAACAGTATAACTTCAAAATCTTGATACGTCTGATTGAAAACCGTGTTTAAACGTTCCTCCAAATAGCTTGAATGATTATAATTTGGGACAATAACTGAAATCACGATTTTAGTCTTTTTAATATTTGTTTTAAAGGATATGGCATCTTATTTTTTATGCTGGCCAAGATACTTTTTTGCTTTTTTGATTCAGGTCCTTTCTCTTTATATTCCTTCCTGCTTATTTCATTTTTAAGAAAAGCGTTCAATTCACTTATATATGTATATTCATCGTCACTTAAGGAGGGCAAGCCAAAATAATTCAAAACGTTGTTCATAAATTGAAGTGCCTTCGTTTTTTTGATGGAAAGTGCCCATTCAAAATACTTTTTGTGGCTAATAATATATCTACTTACCACTTGGCTAACCGAAAGATTTTTTGATGGCTGCCATTCGTCAACATCTATAAATAGTAAATCGCCACTTGAATCAACAAGCGTATTGAATGGCATCATATCAAAAGTTTGATACTTGCTATTGTTTATATTATTCTCTAAAAATTGTATCCACTTTTTAAACAAAGTTATATACGCCTGTTTTTCATTGAGCAAAAAGTGGTTATCCAATGCAATGTGGACACTTTGTCCTTCTATAAATTCATAGGCAAAACTCCCTTCCTTCGCAAGATTTAGAACATTATCATTTGTTATCTTTCCGAACCAATGCTTTAAAACTTTTATAGTATCATTTTCTTTGAAAAAGGTAATCTCGTTTGCATAATTAAACCTCCTATTTACAGAATAATAATATGCAAAAGGCTGTATTGCAAACTCTTTATCTTTCGTTTTTTTAGCTATTAGGAGGAATGAATTACTAATTAGGTCTAAGGCATCATTTTCAATAAAGTTACCCAAAACCCTACCCTCATGAATATCTGGAGTGGTTCGTCCAGAATAATTTTGGGAACTGCTCGAATACAATAAATTGGAGAGCAACTTTTTTGCTTGAAGAGTTTGTATTTCATCTCCTTCCCTAATAATTACCTGTGGCAACTTATAGTCGGGAAACGGAAAATAAAAGTCTGGGGGCGCAAAGCCCGATTGGTGTAATTTTTCCTTTAATTCAGCTTTGGAAAAGGTGGTTACATCATTTTTTTTATAAAAGGACTGTGGTCCATACTGTTTTTTTGCATTGTGGTCTTCTTCAAACCCCAAAAGATATTTTAAGCCAATTTTGTTTTCAATGGCAATTATCAATTCCCCATCGGGTTTTATTAACTTATTGCAGATTTTTAATAAATTGATTATAGGATCCGTTTCGTTCTCTTTTGCGAATTTGGGAACATACTCCATAACACCAATGAGCGTAATTTTGTCAAATGAATTTTCCCCAAAAATCCCAACGAGGTCAAGCTCCAAGAAATCAGCGACAATTACATCAATGTTCTTTTTATACTTACACCTTGCCGCAATGGATTTTGCCCTACTTAAGGTTCCCTCAATCGAAACAACATCTCGAACCCTATCGCATAAATACTCTGACAAAACCCCGGTACCACCCCCCAATTCAAGTACTCTTTCATCACCGTTGAAATCCAGTGGCTTTAAAATATTGACCCTTTCCCACGTAAAGTGATATTTGGTAGGCCAATCAACAATACCCTCCTCCAATTCCCGTTCCCTTTCTATCTTGTTCTCGGGCAGGCTCTTTAGCCTATCAAAAATTAAATTTTCAATAGTACCGTCAGAATAGGAAATGGAAGCAGCCGTATTGGTATATAGATTTTTAAATTGTTCTGTACTGGAATATCCAATACTCTGTAGTTTTTCAATAAGGTTCATTAACTTTTAAGTTTTAATTTAATCATCGTATCCAAAAAGATCATTAATATGAAATGTGACTTATTAACTATTGATGTTTAAAAAGCGACTTTTTAAAGGTATGATAATTCAAGGTATTTCCTAAAAATCTGTATGAACAGAAGACAATCTTTGCCTAATATTAAAAATACGTTTATCTATCCTGATTGTTTAGCAAGCCGATCTCTTTTAATGCTGCTTCAAAATTTATACTCATTTTTTTGGTCGTAAAATTTTCTTCGTAACGATCAAAAGCATTATTAATCATACTTTTCTCTAAATCTTTGTTTAAATAGATGTGTTCAACCTTTTCCGCAATCTCGGATGCATAATTTTCTGTCCCGTAGACCAAAAAACCGTTATGGCCATCTTGAATAACCTCAGGATTACCTCCGGCATTTGTTGCGATCAATGGTTTTCCCATAGACATAGCTTCCAGCAAGGACAGCGACATTCCTTCTGAATAGACCTTAGGATCAGTAGGCAAAACAAGCACATTTACCTTTTCGTACCATTGATACAGTTCTGATTGGGACAAAAATCCTGTAAAGTTTACCTTAAGGTTATGTTCCCCAATATATTGTTTACAGGTTTCCAAATATATATTTCCCGCCTCCAAGCCTCTTTTAGTACCTACATGGCCAGCGATTATCAACGAAACATCATATTTTTTATCCTTTAATATTTTGAATGCTTTTATAAGTTCCAATACTCCTTTTTCTTTACAGATACGCCCCGAAAAAAGTATTTGGAAACTATCTTCAGAAGGTTTATTTTTCTCGAAACCTTCTATTCGTTCTACCCCGTTGGCTATTTTAAAATAATGCTTGGGAGGAAGTTTTGTGTTGAAATGTGCATTTGCCAGATTCCCAGCTGCTTGGTTAACCCCAAAAATGGCGACGGTATTTTTAAGCAAACGTTGCCACTGCGATTCGCTAAGCTTGGAGTGTAGGGAAGTGCCGTGATGATAAAAAACAACCTTGCAATTGGGATTGAAGAATTTGACCATCTGTACCAAGCCTGGACTGACATGGACGACCACCTTTTTATATCCTCTATCCCTAATATATCGGCTTGCAGCAATAAAATAAAGCAATTGTGGGTCTTGAGCGGTAATAAAACGTTCCTTCTTTTGCCAATACCGATATCTAATCTTTAGCAACAAAAGAAACCCTCTGTCTGCCCAAGTGGATTTAACATGATGAAAAACAGTTGCGTCAAATGTGGCGGGATCCAAGGTTTCGTTATAGCTGGAGAGTACTTGAAATTTTTCTTTGTCCAAATGCTTTACAGTGTCCACGATTACCTTTGCCGGGGCGGCGCCTTCAGGAGAAGGAACAGAGTTTAGGGAACCATATACAATTAGTATTCTATCCATTGAATAGTAGTTGTTTTAAAGCGCTAGCCATTTTTCTTAAATATTTTTTATCAATATGATTTTCCCGCTTTATTAGTTCCATGGACAAGCTGTAAAGTGATTGAATCATCTTGCCTTGCCGCATATAGTGTAGAGCGGTTGTTTTTTTCCAGCTTTTATGCCATAAGTGGACGGCAAAGGTATCTGGTTTTATATAGTCTATATATTTATCCGTAGGGAGGTTTTCATTGGGAAATGGATAAAACCAGTCCACGGGACATACCAAAAGGTCTTGGTGTTCTCTAGGGGTCAACGGTTTTTGGGCCTCGGGATAGCGTTCCAAATAGAGTTGGGTAAATATTTTTGGGATTATGATGGATTTATATTTAAAATTATTATCCGGAATCAAGTTATCGTAATAATCGTAACAAGCTAAAATATAGGGATGATTAGGCACTGCGCCTATAATTCCGCAACTCACGTAACGTTCCGACTCCAAACCGATGAAGGCCGTATTCTCCATGAGTGGCGCTATGGATTTTAACAGCAGCATATCGGTATCCAGATAGACCCCGCCCTGTTCGGTCAGCTTTTGGAGTCTAACAAAATCGGCTACAAAGGCCCATTGACTTTCTTTGTAGGCTCTCTTTAAAAAAGGATGAGCCAAATCCACGTTGCTTTCATCCCAGCAGTGTATTTCATAATCTGGCAACACACGTTGCCATGAGGCAATACAGTCCTGAACCAAAGGAGGTTTTGGAGTTTTACCAAACCAGCAATAATGGATTATTTTTGGGATCAAGCTTTTAAGTTATAATGATTAATTTTCAACATATCTAAATACTAAAAATGACATAAGACTTATAGACGAAGGACGAAGGACAAAAAAAGCTCTTAAAATTTAATAGTATTCGGTCTTATGTCCTATGTCTTGACGTCCTATGTCAAAGTGATTAAATTTGTCAATAGGTTATAAAGGTTCGTTATAAAGTTCAATATACTGACGAATCAATTTGTCATTATCAAAATTAAGTAATGCATGTTCTCTTGCTTTTAGGCTCATTGCTTGGTAAAGGGCCACATCCTCACAAAGTAATTCAACTTTTTGGGCCATTTCATGAACGTTTCTATCTTCAACCAGAAAACCAGTTACTCCATTGATCAGCACTTCAGGTACGCCCCCGCTTTCAAAAGCTACCACTGGCAAACCACTAGCTTGTGCCTCTACAATCGCAATGCCAAATGCTTCTTGCCTGCCAGTAATGTCATCAAAAGTAGAGGTCATTAAAAATATAGTAGATTCTATTAAAATTTCTTTAACCTCTTCTTGATTCTTACGACCTGCAAAAGCAACTTGTTTTTCACAGCCCAGTTTTCGGATTTCTTCTCTTAATTCGTTTTTGTAATCGACTAAGCCATCGCCCACAATGGTATAGGTAGCATTATAGCCTCTATCTAATAATTGCTTTAAGACTTGTATCCCGTACTTATGGCCTTTCAACTGTATCAATCTTCCTACGGAAACCAATTTAATGATTTTGTTCTGTTGGTGGATTATTTGTAAGTTTTTAAACATATCAACCTCTATTCCCATAGGAACGATTTTAATTATACCCTCACTTATCCCTGCTTTAATCAGATGTTGCTTTACGTAATTTGAATTGACTGTCACCGCGTAAACGCAATTCTTATAAAATTCAGCATAACGGTTATGGAACACTTCTTTGTTTAACCTAAAAGCATCGTATCCGTGAAAGGTAATTAATACTTTTTTGGGTTTTAAATAGCCTATGGCAGTTAAATCCAGCAATGGTTTTATGGAGGTGTTAAACTGTATGTGGCAGACCAGGGAGTCATCAAAGTCTTTGTAGTTGTATAAATTATATAAGGGCTTCAAACTCCATTGGGGGGTGAAAAAGTAGTATTTTAAGACGTATTTTATAATTTTTGGATTCTTTAAAATTTCCAATACTTGAAAGACCTTATAAATGCCCTTTTTAACTTTTATATTTTTATGTACCAAATCATCAATTTGATAGTCTATTATTTTTTCAGGGTTTAAATAGGCTGCCAAGCCATGATAAGCGTTTGCATAGATTTGAACCTTTACCCCTTGTTTTAGCAGCCCGATAATATAATGGACTATAAAAGTTTCCGTAGGGTGGGGAAAGGATCGTATTTTTAGGTTTATATTCAAATTGGATTTGATTTTTTAAACAATAGGTTTTTCAAATTTTCAATTGTTTTCAGTTCGTCAATAGATTTCTAATTTAATCTCTTTTTTATGATTCTCCTGGAAATACCTTTAAGTTTATATAAGTTCAGTTGATATACCCTAAACAAAAACAACAATAACTTGCTGTCTAATTTCGTCAATATACCATACCTTGAAAGCTGGTCAATAAATTTAAATAGCTCATTCGCATATCCAAAATCTATCAGTTTAAAACTGTTTTTTATTAAAATAAATTTAGCAGCTTTTTGGAGTTCTTTCTGTTGTTCCTTATTGTTTAAACCAGAACAAAGCGAAGGTAGCACATAATTATAACAGCGTATTCGCTCTTCATATAGAACTCCATTTTTTTTATTAGTTTTAGTTATGTTTAATTTGTGTTCCCTATAGTTATTTAATGGTCTAGCTATATAATTAATTCTTCCTTTAAGCAAAATTGATAAATAAGTAAACAAGTCTCCGGCATTCTTGAATTTTTTAAGGAAATCAAAATCGAGGTCCAGCAAGTGTTTTTTACGAAATAACACCGCACTGGCGTTATTGATAGTAACTCTATAAAGCAAATAATTTAATATTTCATCCAATCCATCAGAACCATAATCCTGAGACCATCGCTTCGTATTAAAATGATAATTTTTGCTTGTGCCCCAAAAACTCAATTCACTTCCATTTTCATCTACTATTCGGGAATCTGAATAAACAAGTGTGGAAACTAAATTTTCGTCCAATACAGCAACTGATTTTTCCAAAAAATCCAATGCTGCAAAATCATCCGATTCGGCAATCCATATATATTCTCCCTCAGAGTGCTCAATACCCCGACGCCATTGGACAAAAGGTGACCCAGAATTTTTAGTGTTTACAATCAAATGGCTGACTTTATCGTGTGTTTTGTAGCCATTTAAAACCTCTAAACTCTCATCAGTAGAGACATCGTCAAGAAGTATTAATTCAAAATCCTGAAAGGTTTGGTTCAAAATACTGTCTATTCGCTGTTGAAGGAAAGGAGCGTGATTATAATTGGGAACTATGACACTGACTTTGGGCATTAATCTTGATATCTACAGATGTTAATGATGCTTTTTTATTTAATTTATCAAACCTTTTCTATCCAGATATTTCCACCTACATTCTTATATGACAAAGGCATATCTTTAAATGCGTCCTTATGAAAAGTATGGATAAAATGCGAAAACAATTTAATTTTAAAATTGTTATTATACATTAAAAAAGACCTTAAAAAATAAGTTTCATTCCAATTGTGCCCGCCATAAACCCATTTCTTGGGATATTCAAATGGAAAAAATATATCGTGAAAATGGATCAGCACTCCTTTTTTCAAAACCGGTAAAATGGAAAACAAAATATAATTTACATCACTACCCGTTTTTACAATATGGGTACTATCCACAAATAAAATATCTCCCTTTTCCAAACTTTTGAACAATTCCAAATCAATGTCTTGTGCATTTTTTATTATAAGCTTATCATCATCATTATCACCAGGCTTCATTAAGGAGAACAATCGGTTCGGATAGGGTTCAATAAACTTTAGAACTATACTGTTTTCAAAAAAAAGTTCGTTCACGTCCAGCATAAGTGCAGAGGTAAAACCTGAGCCTAATTCAATTATTCTTTTAGGTTTATAATGTCTTATAAATGAATACAGCACTATGGCGTCTGTATAGGAATAAAGGGGGTTTTCAAAATAATATCTAAATCCATTAGTTTTATTATCCTTAAAAGAGAGTTCATCATAATAATTTGAAAATTGTTTCAACAATGATAGTTGCTCCTCAACTGCCAAATTGATTCCATCGATACTCAAAATTTGCACATCCCATATTTTATTTTCTTTTTCTTTAATTTCCGAGACATTGACTATGGGCGAGTAAAAATGTCCAGGAGGAACTGCTGAATACCTTTTCCAAAGTATATTTTCTTGATATAGGGTTCTAATATGTGGAAGCTTATTTAATTGGTTTTTGATCCATTTTTTCATAGCATTCCTTTTAGTGCGTTAATTTGGGCGATAATATTCATCAACTTCAAAAATTTAATTTCCTTCTCACTTTGCCATAGAGCTTTCCTAATGTCGAAAAATGCCAAATCTCTCGCAATATCTTTATTTTGGAACTGAAAGGCAAATACCAAAACAAAGCTTTAAACTGTAATCTTGGCAATATAAATTTGTCGTTAATTCCGGCTTTGGCATTTACTTGTGAGGCTTGCTTTCCGTGAATGCGGAATTTAATCAATGCTTCATCCGCAAAGCCAATATTAAAATGTGGCATTATACGATACCAATACTCAATATCTAAAGCCTGTTTTAACTCTGTATTAAAGTAGCCTATTTTTTCAAAACAAGCTTTGTGCAACAACACTGCGGGAGGCTCCCCAATTTTGTTTACTGGAGGTTTTAAAAAATTTAGATCAGATATATAATCCCTACCAACCATTACACCTTCACTAACCACCAAGGTTTTCCATGATCGATGCAAGGTTTTAAAATTCTTTACCCATCTACGATCGAAAGAGTTTGAATCATCATAAATAATTTCTCTTTTACAATATACCATACCTACATTATCGGCACTTTCTGCAATGGCAACCAGTCTTTCCACACAATTGGGCATTAGCACATCGTCCTGAAACAAAAACTTGATGTATTTTCCTTTGGCTTGTTTTATAGAATGGTTCCAGTTTGCACCTATACCCGAAGGTTTATGATTATAGATTCTTATAGGGATAGTAGTGCGCTCATGATACCCTTCAATTATTTTTAAAGTATTATCAGTTGATGCATCATCCGAAACCACTATCTCTAAATTTAAATAGGATTGACGTATGGCAGAGGTCATAGCCTCGTCAATATATTCAGCGCCATTATAGGTAGGGACAACAATGGAAACTAATGGGTTTTGAGTGGACAAGAAAAAAGGTTTAGATTCAAAAATAAGGAAAACTGTATAGTAAATTCTAAATGTTATATTTTAAATAATTATGACTGGTTGGAATAGAACAATCAAAATCACAATTTACGGAGTTTCCGTTCTAGTCTAAAAAGAAAGCTACGCGAGGTTTCTTTACAGAGTGCTTCATATTTATAATATAATTTTGAATAAAATTTTTGGTACAGATCGCAATGCTTCTTTTTAATATATTGTTCATTTTCAAATAACATCTCCCTACTAAAGCTTCTAATCATAGAATCATCTGTTACGCGATAGTCAAAGACAATTTTTTTAAGATAATAAAACTGAAATTTTGATTTCATTATCCGTAACCAAAACTCCCAATCTTCGTGGCCTTGATATGGAATCTTTTGGTCATACAGACCCAATTCTTCAAAAATGGATTTCCGCAGCAAACAGCAGGCGTCTATATAATTGTGGTGAAGCATTTTTATAATATCAAAATCCCCTACTTCCCATAATTCATTTACCGCTCCAAACTGCATAGCATCGCCATACACTACTCCTATTTCAGCATTTCGGTCGAAAATCTGAATAGCATCCGTAACAAATAATGGCCGAATTTTATTATCAGAATCTAATGGCAAAATATATTCTCCCAAGGCTCTTTCAATACCATAATTACGTGCCGACCCCAATCCCCCGTTTTCTTTTTTATAATATTTGAAACGCTCGTCCTTGTCTGTCCACTTTAATGCAATGGATTCTATATTATCTGGAGAACCATCATTAATGATCAAGGCCTCCCAAGACTCAAATTTCTGTTCTAATACAGATTGTAAAGTCTCCTCAACTGTGGCTTCAGTTTTGTAGCAAGGGATTATTATGGATAAAATTGGGTTCATGAATAATTTTTATTCTTTTTTTTATATAAATGGAATTGAGTTAAATTATTTAGTAACAAAACCATACAGTCCTGAATACATTTGCCCATTTTTAAAAGACAAAGGTTTCTTATCTTTCTTAATCAAAAACTTTAAAAGTACCTTTAAAAATGGTTTCAAAAATTTTTTATACTTTTTGGGTAATCTATAGTCGTTCCATAATGCAATTGATAAAGCTAAATTATAATGAAAACCACCCAAAAACTTAATCTCCCATAAAGAAAACTCAGATTTTTTGAAATGTTCCTCGAGTGCAAAAGGGGTAAATCTATGATAATCAAAAGGTGCTTCATGAAGCGGCCATATTCCAGGCACAGTAAAAAAGAAAACTCCGCCGGGTTTTAAAACTCTTTTAATTTCTTTTAAAATATCTGCGGTATCGAAATAATGTTCTAAAAATTCGGTAGCCAAAACAAAATCTACAGATGAATTCTCTAATGGAATATCTATCCCATTCCAATAAAAATCGGGTTTTACATCATGATGATATTCTGTTGGCTCTAGATCAACACCAATATAATTTTGAATTTTATTGGACAACAAGTATTTTTTATAGGGCATAACTCCACACCCTAAATCAAGTACATTACCACTCAATTTAGGTTTCAATTCAGTAACAGCAGCTAGCAAAGATTTTCTAATAATATAAAACGAAACTGGCATTTTTTCAGGTTTCAAATCTATAAACCAATCTGTTATATATTTCTCAATATTATTTATCATGAACTATTTTTTACCATTTCTTATATTTTAACTTCATCAGGTTCATTTAATGTGTTTCTATAGTCTTATGCTGTTGAACCAAGTTATGTATTAATATATTTATTGAAAATCATTAGTTTATATTGATAATACACTTTGTTCATTATTGGATTTTTTGGATATTTTAATTTTGAAATTTGAAATAGGGTCTTTTTAATTTTATCAGAAACTATTATTTTCTCTTCCTGACTTAGATAAAAATAGATTTTTTTATAGAAATCTAAATATTGAATTTTAGTTTCTATTGGTTTAAATAATGACCATATGCCGTTTTCATGAATTCGATATACACTCATTATATCATTTATACACCCTATTCTTTTCCCCTCGCTCACAATCTTGTATAAAGCCAAGTCCCCAAAATTTATTTCACGGAACCAATCTGGTAAACTATTATTATGTGGTTTTCTAAATACAATACTCGCTGTAAACATAAAATTAAAATGCCGTAATAATTCAATGTAATAAAAAGGCGCATTTTTAAACGGGAAAGGAATTTCTTGTAAAATAAAACTCGAATCCTTCAGCATATAAGAACGATTAAAACAAATATTATATTCCGGATTCCCTTCCATAAAATCCACTTGCTTTTGCAGTTTTAAGGGATCTGTCCAGTAGTCGTCGCCTTCGCATAGGGCTATGTATTTACCATTACAAGCTTTTATATTTTCTAAAAAATTATAACGGCCTGTTGGGTTTCCTTTTATATAGATTACGTCTTCACGGCTTCGTAAAAAGAGTTTTATTTTATCGGGATGTTTTTCAGCATAGGTGATACAAATTTCACGGGTACCATCGCTGCTCTCATCTTCTCCTAGAATTATTTCAAAAGGGAAAGTAGTTTGTTGCATTAATATGCCTTCCAAACAATCAGCTATATATTTTTGATGATTATAGGTAGAAACAACAACACTTACTAATGGATTTGGCATCACAATTTCAAATTAAAATAAGATTTAGGGATTTTATTTTGAATTACTGTTTCTAAATTTAGGTTTCCTTTTTCATAAAAGCTTTTTAATTTATCCAAAATATCGTCATCAATTTCATAGTTGATGGATTGTGACTGTTCTGAAATAATTGCGTTTTCAGTAAGCCTTCTTTTAACAAGAACATCAGAATATACTTCCTCTTCATTTTCAATATACTGAAGGTCTTCTTTCAAATATCTCTTTATACGATGCTTTTCTGCAGATTCCAATAAATGGTTTCCCAAATCGTGGGGTTCGTTTTTGTTAAGTACTGCTTTATTTAAGATTTTATTTGAAGGTATTGCTTCGTTATAATGCGCCAACAGCATTTCAAGATTTGAAAGTTTTAAAAACCCGTTCAAGTCTTCAAATAACTTAGTTCCAGCCTCACCTTCTTTCATTTTACCATCTTCTTTGCGGTACTCTTCAAAGAAAAACACTCCTACATTCTCCTCTCCAAATAGTTGGCTATAGGTACCATGAACCAAATCATACCTAAAATCATAAATATAATTTCTATCTTGATATTTGTAAATCAAATTAAAATAAGATTTAAAATCTCCAGCGAAACCTACTCTCACACTCTCTCTATACAGCGATTTTATCAAGTCAAATTGATTTCTTACAATCATTATGATTTTTGTGTCCTCTCCAAAAATTTCAAATAATCTCCTTGCTTTTTCAGCTGCAGAAAGACTGTCATAGGAGAATGAAAAACTTAAATGCTCTGCAGAAATACCTATAGCTTTTTGATGGTTTTTTTTTGAGTTAAAAATGTTTTGGAAGTGCACTATAATTTTATTCTTTTCTTCTAAGTATTTATATTCCTTACAGGTTTTAAGATATACTTCCAATGTTTTTTCAATCATTGAATCCCTATATCCTAAATTTGAATCCAGACCTATTCCCAAATGATAAATCTCCGGATGCTTAGAAAAATAATCCCTTTGCAAAGAAGTGGAAAAATTTTTGGGGAAACCTATGTGAATATATTTTGTCATAAATTTATTTTAAAACAGCATAACCAAAGCCCGAAGCTCCAAAACCGTTTCCATTGTAAATTAGATATCTTTTTCCTTTATAAATATAGGTTGTACAGTATTCATTCATAATGGAATCCCAACCTCTTTCACTTTTTACTATTCCTGCTTTATCGTCCATTCTTTCCCAAACAATACCATCTTTAGATTCTGAATAACCTATGGAGTAACTTGCTGTTTTATCATCCCTATATCCGTTGGCCTTTCTGTTTGAGTGAAACATTTTGTACAAACCGTCCTCTTTATAGACACAAGGGCGACCTATGGCATCGACAGTTCCAAATTCAAAATCAATACAGATTTGATTGTTTCGCTGCCAATTAATACCATCTGTTGATTCGGCATATTTAACATTATAAAAAGGCTCGGGGTGGTTATTGATCATTTCAATTTTTTCACAGCTCAAATACCACATGCGCCATAAACCATCTTCTATTAAAACGCAAGGTTGCCCCACCCAGATTGGGTCAAAAACAGATCTATCCATTATGGGCCCCTTAAACATTTTTAAAAATGTTAATCCATTATCTTCACTCACGGCTATTCCGATTGAAAGTCTATAGGATGCTTCCACACTTTTGTTCCAAGCCGTATAATACATATATAGTTTGCCCATGTGATTTATAAACCAGGCAGGCATAGTGCCAGAATCATCAAAACTTCCTCTTGAGCCTTTGGATAAAATAGGTTTATCATGTTGATATACAATAGTGGATGGGTTATTGGCTTGCACATCTATAAATGACGTGGAAGAAGCGCTATTTTCATCACGTGTAGCGTAAAAAATACGAACCAGACCATTATCCATAGGCATCGCAAATGGAACTTGCGCATGAGAGCGGCTCCAACGCAAATTGCCGGTTGCTTTAAATATCAAGCCTCTTTTTTCCCAGTCCATAATCAATAAACTTCGTAACTTATTTTATTTTCAACTTTTTTTGCGGGATTGCCTACATAAACGCCCCACTCCTCGGTTTCCTGCTTTGTTAGACTCGCACCCATAGCTATTAAGCTTCCTTTGGCTAAATGTGTGTAATCCCTTATAGTTGCATTTACTCCAAAAAAACAATGTGATTCAACAATGCAATGTCCCGATAGAACTACATGTGAAGTAAAAAAAACATGGTCTTTAATTATTCCGTGATGGCCAATATGATTACCACTCCAAAGCACAACATTATTTCCAATTTTTGTAAATGGCTGGATGGTGTTGTCTTCTAATATAAAACAATTTTCACCAATTTCATTATCACATATTGTAGCCTTACTGCTCACATAGGTTATAAAGCTATATCCCTTTTCTTTTCCTTCGTTATATACTTTTTCCCTCAGTTTATTCATATTTTTAGCAGTCATTGGTGCAAACAAATGATATTCTTGTGAAGGATAAAGCGTTTCAATATGTTCAAATGCTATAACAGGTAAACCTCTAAACTCATTTACTTTCAAGTATTCTTTATTAACAGTAAAAGCAACTACTTCATGTTCCGAATCATTTTCAAGATAGTAATGGGCCAATTCAGCGGTGTCTAAAAGACCAAATATTACAACTTTTGCCATACTTAAGTTAGTTTATAATTTGATAATAGTTTGTTTGTTTCCTCAACCGAATTGAACATCAAAACATCAATCATTGAAAGCCCTTTTATAAATTGATTTCCAAATTGAGTGTAAGGCAACAAATTATTATCCATAAATGAAAGGGTAATGCCTTCTTTAATAAAAGTATCTTTTTGATATAATTCCTTTCCGCCCGAAGGATTTATGTAATGTTTAACCTCCTTTTCTTTACAAATATCAATAAGTCTTTCGGCTTTCTCTTTACCCATAGAACTTGAATATTTTATTGAACTTATTTCAAATTGAGTTTTTAATTGTAGATAATTTGAAACTTGCAGAGTGCTTTCAATGGCAAGGGAAGAAATTTTGGTTTGCTTTTTTCCAAATACATTTTTCAATATTAGGAAAGTTTCCTCGAAATAAGGTGCATTTTTATAATTCTGTTCAAGGGTTGTAAAAAACTGTGATATCCACTTTTCATCAATAGCTATTTCTATTTCATTAATCAATTTGTTCTGTGAGATTTTTTTTAGTGGAACAGTAAACAATGCCGCTTTATTGTCAACAAGAATTTGATTCCGGTTAATCCACCCTCGTTTTATAAAGTTTACATCATCATAAAAAACAAAGGTGTCAACAGCATTTATAAGCTGGAAATACCCCAAGTAAGGAAACAGATAAGGTTGCATAATCGCAATTCTCATAATCCTCTATTTATGATATCACATATTTTCAAAACGCTATTTTCATCAAGGTCGTGGAATAAAGGAAGACAAAGTACGCGTAAAGAAATATTTTCTGAAATAGGGCAAGGTTTTTTATCTGCGTAAGGCAGAAGGTTTAAACTGGGGTAAAAATATCTCCGCGGAAAGATGTTTTCATTGTTCAGTAATTGCTGTATGGATCGTAACTGTGATTCTTCCCGAAATAATATAGGATAATACGAATAATTCCATAGTGTTTCATCCCTTAATTTCATGGTACAAACACCTTTCAAATTGTGTGTGTATAATTCCACAGTCCTTTTTCTTACCTCCAAAATAGTTTTCATATATGGTAATACCGCCAAGCCCATAGCTGCCTGCATTTCACTCATTTTAGCATTGATGCCTAGACCTTGAAAATCTTCTTTTCCTTTGTGACCAAAATTATGATGGTAAAAAAGCGTGTTCAGCAATGCGTTATCATTTGTGAACATAGCGCCACCTTCGCCCGTATGAAACAATTTGGTTGCATGAAAACTACAGGTGCTTATATCGCCATATTCAAAGATGCTCTTTCCTTTATAGGTTACCCCAAAACAATGGGCCGCATCGTAAATAACTTTTAGGTTGTACTTTTTTGCAATGACTTCTATTTCTTCAACCGCACAAGGATTTCCAAATACGTGAGTTGCCAAAATACCTGTTGTTTTTGAAGTAATGGCTGCTTCAATTTTGGTTTGATCTATTGTTAAGTAGTCTGAATGTATATCCACAAAAACTGGGGCACACCCTTCCCATACAATACTACTCGTTGTGGCTACATAACTAAAGGGCGTAGTAATTATTTCTCCTTTTAAACCTAAAGCCTTGATTGCTATTTGAAGGGGCAAAGTGCCATTGGTAGTAGCAAGAATGTTGGGAACCTGCAAATATGCTTTTAGTTCTTCCTCTAATTCCAAAACCAAAGCTCCTTTATTGGTTATCCACCCGGCATCCCACGCGCGTTTTAAGATGGAGTTGTATTCCTCTTGGGGTGGAAGGAAGGTTTTGGTTACGTTTATCATTTTATTTCACTGGTTTTGTTTTCCCATGGGAACTGTTTGTACAAAGGTTTTTTACCTAAAAAATCACAAAATTGCATGTATGAATTTGTCTTAGAAATATTTATTACTAAAAGATTATTTGTATTTCTAAAATAATCCAAAACTGCCTTATTATGACTTGAGTAGTAATTTTTTAATATATGTTCATCATAAGGATCATCATTCTCTGTGATGCCATAAATTTTCTGTCTTACTTCCCATACATATCCTTTATATCTATACTTTGCGTTTTTTAAATCGTCAACGGTGGGTATCCTTTTACCATCGGCAAAAAGTTTACTTTGAAATTTAATGAAGGAATTATACCACTGCTCTTCAGAATCGCGTATACTTAAAATAAATTTTGAATTTGGGAAAGCTTGGTCCAAAGCAACGTATAAATGTTTAAAACAAAAAGGAGCATCTTGAAACGCTTCTGCTGTTTTACAAAATTTCAGTATAGGAGCAAAATTTCTTTCAGAATAATCTTTAACTAGCATTTCTCCTAGAGTTTGGTTGCCCATTTTATACCCCAAGTCAGATAAGGCTGTCTCGATGGAAGTGGTTCCCGTTTTACCAGCTCCAATGCAAAAAACTTTTGGATTTTTCCTTTTCAAAAACATAATTTAAGTTAATGCATCCAATCTAACTTAAGACCGGTTAATTTTTCTAATCCTTTATTTTTCATTTTGAAATGTTCGATTAATTTTTTATAAACTTCTTCAGAAATTTTCTCGGAATAAGCCCTTTTATTTTTAGGTGTTATATCTAACCCTTCTTTATCAAAATGGGATATTTTTAAGAAATCAGTAATATCATCCAAAGACTTTAAAGTCTGCATTTTAAAAATTTCAAAATCAATAAAAAGGAAATTTTTACGCGGGAAATATTTTAAATATTCTTGAATTTGTTTTAAATAGTAACCTCTTTTAATAATCGAAGGTTCAATTATTCCTTGTGGAAATTCATTTCCCAATTCAAAATCCACCCATTCCGAAAAACTTGGAAATTCATTCGAATAAAAATAGTTATATGTTTTTATCATTGGATCGTTTTTCTGGATTTTTCTTGCAGCTTCTTTACGCAGTGGGTCCGTTACCATCTGTCTGTGCATATTCCAAGCCGAAAAAGCTCTTTTGACAGGGTCCCTTATCAAAACAATAAATTTAATCTTAGGATCAAAGTCATATATTTTTTTTGCAGTGCCCGGATAATATATGTAATTTGGGGTAGCATCATAAGATACTTTTCGCGTAAAAAAGCTTTTAGGGAACATTTCCAAATAAGGTTTTGTAGGTGTGGCAGCAGCAGTATCAAAATAATGTAATTCTTTCTCCTTAGGGAGAATTATTTGTGGATGTTGAGACAAATAGTAATTCAAGGATGTTGTACCACCTTTCTGTACGCCAATGATCATAAAAGTAGGTTTCACTATTCCAAAATTCAAGCTTTTTTTCATGACTTCAAGGGTTAACTCTTTTTTTTAGAACTATAACTCTTTAATCTCATAGGTAGTATTTAATAGAAAGGATGGCCAGACTTCTTGAGTATGAATAATTTGAAACGAAATAATATTATTCATACGCAATTTAGGAGTACCTGAAAGTCCATCTGCTACGGTTATGTTTAAAGAATAAATTCCTTTGGACAATTGAAGATTTTGATGGCACAAAATAATATCCAAGCTTTTGTCCATTCTTTTAGATTTTTCATCTGTCTTATTTCTTTCAAAAAGTGCAACTGGACGCTGTTCTTTATCAAAAATATTAATATTGAACTGAGGCATTCCAATCTCTTGATTTAATTTAAATCCTAATTTAATTCTAAATTCATCACCCCAGTTGAATTGAGGTAATCCAGTTTCGTCCTTTTTTGAAGACAATATTTCAACCTCTTGAAGTTCCAAACTTCCATCTGTAAATATCACATTGCTATCATTATCGGCAAAGCGCGTATAATACTTATCTATCGCCTTACCCACATCACTTCCTTGAAAAACGGCTTTACCCCTTTCCATCAAAATAATCTGGTTGCAAATACGCGAAACCATAGGCATACTATGCGACACAAAAACAAGGGCAGTATTGGGCAGGATGGTGTCAATCTGTTTAAAGCATTTTAATACAAACCCTAAATCCCCCACCGCCAAAACCTCATCAATAATCAACACATCCGGTTGCATCTGTGCCGCCACGGCAAAGCCCAAGCGCACCTTCATTCCGCTGCTGTAGTTTTGCACGGGCATATCTATAAACTCGCGTATTTCGGCAAAGTCTATAATTTCTTCTACTTTACTATCTATCTCTTTTCGGGTAAAGCCAAGAATGGCACCGTTGTTATAAATATTTTCCCTTCCACTAAGAATGGGGTTAAAACCCGCGCCTAATTCTATCAAGGCTCCTACCCTGCCCTTGATGGTCACTTTACCCGCATCAGGGTTAATAAGGCCGTTTAATATTTTCAATAAGGTAGACTTTCCCGCCCCGTTATGGCCTATTAGTCCCAAACATTCTCCCCTCCTCAACACAAAACTGATATCTTTTACCGCCCAAAACTCCTTGGCCCGCAATTCCCGCTCGTTGCGGTTGCCGCTCAAGCCAGAAGCCAAATCCTTCACCCCATACCACAGGCTGGTCTTAAGGTCTTTGCAGAACTTTTTGGAGAGGTTTTCTACGGATACTAGGACTTCGTTTTTCAATGAGTGATTAGTGATTAGTGATTAGTGATTAGTGAAAATCTAAATTAATAATTACATATTATTCATTACACATTAATAATTACTAATTATCATGCGCTCATCCGTTCCACCAAAATAGGGATTGAAATTCTATAGAACAACAAAGCAATAAAAAACAGCGGTACACTGCAAGCGATAACTATTAAAAAATAGCTTAAATGCATAGGTGGCATGCCTACTGCTAGATCTCGGGCGGTCAGAATTATTGGGGTAAAAGGATTCAGCTCCATCACAGTTTTCATTATACCGCTCTTGGGGATGGCATAGACCACTGGGGTAATGTACATTAAAAAAGTGAGTCCAAAACCTATCATCCTTCCAATATCTTTATAGAGCATTCCTAATGGGGTGATAAATAATCCAAGGGTGGTTCCAAATAGTACACCTCCCATAATAGCAATGGGAAAAAGCAACAGACTCCAATGAAAACCAACCCCATAAAAGAAAATAAATATCAATAACAACAATACTTTTACAGAGCTATTAAACAATAGCTTATAAACCCCTGAAACAATAAGGGCTTCCTTTGGAAAATTGATTTTGGATAAAATAGACTTGGCACTATTGGTACTACTTATAGGTGAATTAATGGCCTCCGTAATAATAGACCACAGCAGCGTTCCTGAAAAAGCATATACCGGATAGGGAATGCCCGTATCAGTAACCCGAACGGTACCAGAGTTATTAAGAAATATCCACACAAAAGCTGTGGCAAGTGGTGTTACAAAGGCCCAAATAATACCGAGATAACTTTGGCGGTATTGCGCTTGTATGTCCCTTTTAGCAAGTTGAAAGGACAAAAACCGCGATCTAACAATATCCGCCAAGCTTTCTTTTAGCATCTTGCCAAGGCGCAGGTTGTTTTCCTTTTGATAGATTTTTACTTCCAAAATGTACGTATTATTCACTACAAAAAGCTACTCCTTTTATAGCTGGCTAAGATAATAATAATAGACCAGCAGCAAAAGAAATGAGTCGCCAACAATAACCAAATCTTTATGGGAATCACCAGAAACCAAATTTTCACTTTCAGAATAGGAATATACACCCCAAGTTCCATTAAATGCAGCATTTTTGTTCGTGGTATAGGTGTTCAAATAACATACCTTAGTCATGCTTGGTGCTGCATTGTTTAGACCCTTTATTTTTATCGCCCATGCAGCAGCAGTATAGTTAGCTAAGTAAAACCTAATTCTTTAACATATTCATTATGATATTCGGCGTTATTTGTGCCATAGCGAAAGCCGAAATATATCTCACTGGATTAATGCTGTTATAGGGATATTTTTTTTTACATGATTAGCAAAACCACCAATACATAAGCTTTCGCATAAGCAATGACGGTATTCAATGCTAGCGGAAAGGCTATTATTTTTTTATAAATCTAGGTTAAAAGCTATATTGAGGTTCTGTTTGGGGTTTTTCTATTGTCCCAAAAAAGTAAATTCAACAGTGCAAGGAATGTCATGGCCTACATGATGTAAACCCTCTCCTGATGTTCCATTGCCAACAAAGTTCCTTTTTGAGCTTGTATCAAGTTGGTCTAGTAAAATTTCTAATTTGAAATCGTAATGGTTGCCGGCAATAAAGTTTCGTGTATATACTCTTGAAGCATCTAAATTTACAGAGTTATAGGCTTTAGCAGGAGAATTATTTTCATTATAGGCAGAATAGGAGTGACAATAAACCGCTCCGTTTGAACCCATTGCTGTGCCGTCTATTTCAGTGTTGTTTCCTTCTTGGCGAATACAGGTAAAAAGAAAATTACCCTCAGCAGTACCCGTAGAAACATTATTGCCTGTGGAACTACTAATATCTTTAAATTCTCCAGCTCCAAAACTGGTAGTAACCTTTATTTTATAAGTACCCGAATATTTTGGCACAAAAACATGAGTCCCCCATTCTAATCCAGCTATTTCTTCTCTTGAGTCGAAGGGAACACGTTCACATCCTCCTGTTTGTTCATATTTTATATAATCTTCCATAGGGAATTGTGGCATCCAAGCACTACCATTCCAGGCATAAAGCCCCGGAGACACATCATTTGTTCCGCTTTGGGTGATGGCAGTGTTATAGACAATCGTGCCAATTGCTAAGGCACCTCCTTTAGGATTTATTACTGGAGCTGGAAGATTAGTTTTAGTTAGAGCTACCCTTGGGTAGACCAGCCCAAAATTAGTAGATTCTAAATCTAAAGCTCCTTGCGGGCTAGTGGTACCTATACCTACTTGTGCTGAAAGCTGCATTCCGATAAGGGTAATAGCAACTGCAAGAAGGCTTAATTTAAGTTTTGAAGTATTCATTTTCATTAATTTTTTTATAATCACCTTATTATCGATCGCCTATGTAAATAAATTCTACGGTACATTTTACGCTGTTGTTTATGGTAATATAACCTTGACCATTGCCATTAAATCCATTTCGCCCACCATCAAGAAAGCCACCGTCAGCGGTTTGATTGAAGGTAAGGGTAAATGGGTAAGCGGTACCTCGGGTTAGGGTTTCTTCAACTACAAGCCTAACTTGCATAGCATTGTTGACGTATATTTCGTCAGTACCATAACTGTTATTGTCTGCAGAATAGGAACGAACTACAAAACTTTTGGTATCTCCATTAAAGCCAAAGATAAAAGTACCTTGAGCAGCGTTGTAATTTACGCCATTGTTATTATTATTACCCGCATTATTTGTTTCTCCACCCCCGTAATGCGCCTTGATTTCAACCAAGTATGTGCCTGAATATTTAGGGGTAAAGCTGGAGGCTGCCACAGGGGTTGCGAGCACCTTGTTAAAGCTTATAGCTTCGGCAGCACCATTAGATCGAGGCCTAAGATCAGTTCTCTGTTCATAAAGAGCCTGATCCCTTTTGATGAACTGAGGAACCCATTTTCCTGGGCTGCCAGCATTCCATACATAGATACCGGGGTAAACACTATCGTCTCCGGTGCCGCTGGTAGCATCATTATAAACCGTAGTACCGTCCACCAAATTGCCTGTTTGGGGGTTGGTGATTGTGGGGGTATTAATGTTGGTTAAGCTTACCACAGGATAGACTATACCACTGGAAATGCCATTAATATCAAGTGCTCCTTCGGGCGTTGCAGTACCAATACCCACTTGTCCGCTTGAAATAAGCGAAAACAGGAATATGGGTAAAATAAGTGAACGTTTAAGTATATTTTTGAATTGCATATTTTAAAGTTTTTATAACTACTATAACTCTGCTCCTACATAAGTAAATTCTACAGTACAAGGAATATCCAAACCTATTATACCCATTCCACTACCAGAATTGCCATTATTCTCAAATTTATCACTAGAAACTTGACTAAAGTTTAAGGAAAAAGAAGGATTGGCATTTCGATTAAGCTGTACGTAAAATACTATGGAATTTTGTCGCCAAATCCAGAAAAAGGCACCTCCAGTTTTATATTTAGTTGAGAAGGAACTTACAGGGATAAGATAATTATCGGCGTCAAGGCTAAAGGTGAAGGTTCCTTTTTGCGCGGCTATATTAAGCGCATTATTTGAAGGTTCTTTTACCCATCCACCCCCATAATTTACGTTGACCTCAACTTTGTACCAGCCTGTGTAGTTGGCAGTAAATGAGGTTGCTGTCATAGGAATGGAATTGTCACCATTTTTTGTCTCAAGTTCCATGTTATTTGGATGCTGCCGAACTAATACATATTGTCTATTTACAAACTGAGGAGTCCATTTAGCCCCATCCCAAACATACATGCCAGGATACACCGAGTAGATTCCGGCTGTGGTAGTGTTTGTGTTGTAAACTACCGTTCCTACAGGAATGGTTCCAGACTGTGGATTAATAGCAGGAGCCATCAAATTGGTAGCTGTAAGAGCAAGACGAGGCAAAACTACTCCTGTATTAGGGCTGCTCACCTCCAATATGCCATTTGGAGTAGTAGTATTAATACCCACTTGGGCATTGCTTACCGAAACGGCAAAAAACGTAAAAATACAGCATATAAGTACTTTAGGAAAGTATTTTTGTACCATAGTTTGGGGCTTTGGGTTTGTACAATATGGAGCAATATTACATTTTTTATCGATATAATGCAAATTTTATCTTTATACAGGTTAATGTTTTAATAAAAAAACCCATATAATGTTAATATTTTAAATATTTGTCAGAAAATTCGCTTTTTTGATGTAGGAAATTCCTTTCGGATGTAAGTGCGAATCGTTTATTTATAACCTAGTTTAAGCATCACTCTTGAAGGTTATAGAGTTAAAATATAAGCGACTAGAAGTGAAAGTAAGATAAAAGTGAAGCAGTGCAGGAGTAACCGGAGGATTTTGAATCAACCGATATTTTTATATCGAAGTTAGTTCCTAGTATTTCAACAGTCAGACAGGGGTGATAAGTGTGTATAGATGCACTCCACAAGCTTAGAAAAGCTATTTCCATCCCAGTGTTGTTTTCTTATAAAATACCCTGGTTTTTAATTTAACAGAAATATAAGTATTAAAAAACCTGCTAAGTTTTTGGCTTGCAGGTTTTGATATTGATTAAAATAAACGATTTATTTATTATCCTGTGTCTCTTTAATTTTTACTGGGGCTTGATGACTTTCAGAAGTTTGCTGAGGAACCTCAGAACCTTGAACTTCATTAGCGGAAGTGTTTTGACCTACTTGTTCTATGGCTTTGTTTGATTCTTCTACCTTCTCTGCTTTTGTAAGAGGCACATCACGCAATACTTTTTCTCCAGAACTTTGAGTACGGCTCTTTTTTAAAGGTGCTGTTAAGTTTCGTGCTTGTTTTGGATCCAACTTTGTAGCTTCTACAGTTTTTGACAGCATTTCCTGTGAACCAATAGCTTGTCTTGCAACTGTAGAAATTGAGGCATTTTGAATTTTACTAATTCTATTGTTTACAATTCCTTGATCTGTAGATTGGCCATAGACCTCCGGTGCCAAATAACGACCTCTGTCTGCACCTTTGTCCACAACTACATTTCGAACTTCCGGATTAGTTTGAATATAAGGGTCATTTCTTTCGGCAGTAAGCGTCCAAGATACTTTTTTACCAGGTACGCCTCCCGCAATTATAAAGGTTCCATTATTAATTTCAGTTGCAATATACAAATTGGGCATTGCAGCCCCAATGGGCGTAAGTTGATAAGATGCATTTATGTTGATTGCATCATAGTAATCAGGCAGTTTCACTTCCGCCTCTCCCGAAGCATCAAAAGCAATTACTCCTCTGTAGAGATTTAGAATTTCATTGGATTCGATACTAAAGTGCTTTAAATATTTGTTTGCGGGATCGCGTGGATCATCTATAGTAAAGGCTTTTGTTCCACTAGCAGTCAAATCTCCTGTAACGACCAAGTCACCTCCTATGGCTCCATCACCAGTAACGACCATATCACCTCCTGTAAAAGAAAATCCATTACCAGTCAAATCGCCGCCTGTGAAGGCAAATCCGTTACCTGCAATATCCCCAGTGGCGGTAATATCTCCACCAGTGGCAATATCACCAGTGGCAAGTAAATTACCCGATGAATAAACCCCATATCCTACTGGATCAGTAGCATATCCAAAAACGCCTATATTAATTCCTGTTCCTGCTACTCCAGCTCCAATATTACCAGCAGGCACATTATAAGTTCCAAGCGCATTTCCTAAACCAATTACTCCTACTCCATCTGCCGCCTGAACTCCTTTTCCATATACTCCCACTGTATTTCCCGTTCCAGATACTCCTGAACCAACGGTAGGCGTGTTTGCAGTTGTTAAATTATTTCCAACGCCAATAAGGCCCGTTCCAGTTGCATTTTCAGCAAATCCTGCGCCTGCACTTAGATCGCCTGCTAATACTGCACCTGTTCCGGGAAGCGTAGTGATGCCTACATTTTGACCAGAAACCACCAACCCAATACGATTAGCTCCAGCGCCTGTTGTATTCTCTACTACCGCGCCAAAACCACCATCCACGACAGCTTCAAATACACCACCATAAGCCCCATATCCAGAAACACCAATGTTAGTGGACTCTCCTGCTACACCAACTCCAAGAAAACCAACATTTTCTCCAAAAACCCCGGTACCACTAACTGTTATTCCAGGATCACCTGAAGCACTTCCATAAACTCCACTTTGCCCATAATAACCACTATCACCAAAAACTCCAGCCTGATAACCATACCCCACAACTCCTACTCCCAATGGACGAGCAGGTATTCCCCCAAGATTATCTCCAACACCAATTATACCTTCTCCATCAACCCCAGTAGCAAAACTTGTAGTTCCAAATGCCCTTCCAGTGATCATTGCGCCAGTGCCTGTATTGAGAAAACCTTGATATGTAGCTCCTCCTCCCAAGGCCCATAATCCAAACCCATTTACTTGTGTATTTATAAAATTTCCTCCACGTGCATTTGCTGCGGTAGATGTTCCAGAAACACCAATACCAGAGGTAGCTTGTCCATAAACTCCTCTACCTGTAGTGACCAGACCTATAACTCCGTCTCCGGAGGTAGATTCACCTCTTACTCCTTCTCCAGCTACTGAATTTCCAAAAATGGATCTATTTGCGCCGGTCTCTAAAACAGTTAATCGGGTATTGGCTATAGCTGCTGTTGTATTTACGGCAATTCGCCTATCTGCCAAAATACGCATACTTTCATTTGCGGCAGTGGAAAAACCAAGTATATCAGTACCAATTCTATACAGCCCCATATCTGTATCTGATGTCCAAGAATACACTGGTAAAGCTGCAGTACCATTTGTCATCGCTCTTAATTTTCCTCTATTAGTGGCATTTCCACTTGAGATTTCAAAAGCATCTGTATTTGAAGTTCTAAACCGTAAATTGATATTATCTGTAGTACCTAAAAAATTGTTTGTTGCATTTAGTCCAGCATTTCCAAGAACCGTCCAATCATTGCTTGGCACAGAAGCAGCTGCAATGCGCACCCATTGGCCCCCATCGTTATAGTAATAGCCCGGGGTAACATTGCCTGCTGTGGCGGTATTGTATACCGTCATACCAGCTACGTGGTTCGCCAAAGGCGTAGTGTTTGCAGTTCCTGTTAGCAAAACTCTGGGCAATAAAAGCCCGCCCGGTTCTGCAACTGTAGATGTAACGTCCAGTATTGCGTCTGCATCTGGGTTTGTAGTCCCAATCCCAACTTGCGCAAACCCATTAAAAGAAAAAAGCGACAAAAGGCAGCAAAAAAGTAAAGCCCACCTTTGAGGAGTGTATGTGTTCTTCATGAAAAAAAAGCTTAAAAGAATAAGGTTATTTTTATCTCAAAGGGGCATAACAATAATATAAAACCACTACAATAAATGCAAATTTTGTAGGGTTTACTTGGGGTTTTGGGAGGTATGCTGCGAAATACTCAAAATATCCGTCAAGATGATTTCAAATTTCGATAAGTGGAATTTTTGTGTAGGAGATTACTTATTTGTAAGTGGTTCTATTTTAAGGGTTTTGAAAATTTAACATTTCAATTTTATCAAAATGAGGTGAAATTCCGCTAGAAAGGGGTTTTTAGTTGTCGGTTGTGGGTTGTCGGTTCTCAGTTGTCGGTTGTCGGTTGTCTGTTGTGAAACCATTTTATATGTAACCAAGAACTGAGAACTGAATTAAAATTTCTTCCAAGTAATCTCCAATCCATCCTTTACCGAAAACAATGGATTATACCCTAAAAGGGTTTTTGCTTTGTCAATATTTGCTAGAGAATCACGTACATCGCCTTTGCGTGGTGGGCCGTAAAAGGCTTTTAAATTTTTATCTGAAATGGCTTGAAGATCGTTCCATAAGGTATTAAGACTTATTCT
>Ga0209344_10001280_pt1 | contig 33905 bp, 31 predicted proteins | sample Cruoilmetagenom6_FD_187293 | JGI IMG/M metagenome (GOLD analysis project Ga0209344, IMG submission 187293) | Oil polluted marine microbial communities from Coal Oil Point, Santa Barbara, California, USA - Santa Barbara Oil Seep Sample 6 (SPAdes)... | ecosystem: Environmental > Aquatic > Marine...
AAACGCCATTGATGATAATGAACTATTGCAACAATTTAAAGAAGTGGAACAAATGGATGAAGATGATAGAGGCACAGTAAAAAAACTTATTGATGCGTTTATTACCAAACGGAAAGTGCAGAAATTGGCGCAATAAAAAACAGCAATCGAGAGATTGCTGTTTCGTACGTTTTTATAATTCTTAATCCGGATTTTTTAAATTATTGAAAAAAATTGTAGCCTTCTCACTTATATCATTGCTTGTTTTAAGCATGGTTCCAGTTGAGTTAAATTGCATTTTTAAAAATGCCGGATTTGCAGAAAATGTGTATGTATTGTGGTCTATTTTTTTATATTTTACGGCATAAGTCACCGTGTCAGCTTTATATTTAGGTAAATATGTTTTTAAATAATAAATTCCTTGAGAAGGCTTGAATGAAACTATATTAAACTTTTTTACATTTCGATATTTCTCTAATTGAAAATTATTCTTTCTATATACTACACAAATTTTATTATTCTTATCATCATATACTTCGAAAGTCCCATGATTCAATTCTTTAATTATAGACTGATCTAAATTTTGACTAGCTGAATTCATCCATCCAAATAGCATTAAAATTTGTAAGAAATGGGTTATCTTTTTCATCTTTAACTTAAAATCATAAATATTCCCAATATTATTAAACCAATAATACTAGAATAAATTTCAATATTATAACTTAATTCCCACGAATTTGTTTTTATTGATTTTTTCTTTTTGAAATATGAATATAAAATATAGCAGCTACCAAAAAATACAAAAATCACACCTAATAAATTCACCTTTGTCATAATCAATAAAGATATTAATTATTTTTAGGATCTACGACTTGGTCAATAGATTTTTTAATGGATTCACTAGTAGTTTTTTCGAATACTTTCTTCCAAGCTTCAACAGCTCCTTTTATGTAAGCTTCATTAAATTTTGTTTGACTATCAGATTGAGAATTTAGGGCTCCTCTTTTTGCAAATTTTTCCGCATTTTTTCCAATAGCACCAAAGACAAATTGCGTGCCTATATTTGCCGTTGCCTCTCTATATGAGAATTTACCCTCTAAAGCATCTGCTGCTAAGTTGAGAGCAATTCCTGGTATGCTTAATACTTCGCCCACAGCACCAAGTACTGGATTACCAATAAGAATTCCAGCATATGTAAATCCATCACCTAGCATTTCTAAGTTTTCGCCAACAATTCTCATACTTGCGGCCGTAGCTTCGGTGGCACCCTCAATCATTTCGCCAAGTGCGTCACTTCTATTAGCCATTCCTTCCATTTTTAATCTTTCTTTGACTTGAGGATCATTAGTTTGTCCAGATTCGATTTGACGATAGGCCTCGCCATAAGTTTCATTTACAACGACATTTTCAACACCATTTAGGAACTTCAGGGCGCCAAAAACAACTTTCCAATACTTAGTTTCTAATCCTTCTAACTCTATACCCGAGCCCAATTTATTTTCTTGGAATGCATAGGTGGAATTATATGTATAATCTTCTGCTAGCGGGTCGACTTGCCAAAATCTTCCAATTGCGGGATCACTTACCCTGTATTTCCATTGATGCGTATTTAACCCCAAATCCTCTGTAAATTCCTGCTTCTGATACGTTTTAAGATTGTTATTGGCACCTACTAGAGTTGTATTATAACCTTTATGTTCCAATCCAAATGGATAATAATTTTGTTCTCGTCTAATTTCTGTAGCAGGATCAATGTCTCCACTAGCATCATCGTCCGCGTAAGTAATTCTAGTATTTCCCCAAACGTCCGTGAGTCTGTACACATATTGATACGAAGCTCCATTGGGCTCGACATAGCCTTCGGGTTGATTAAACTGTTTTAAAACATTATTTTCATACACAAAACTTCCAGCGTAATCTGTGGTGGTAGTTACCCCGCCTTGAGTCTTTTTCTTCTGTAGTTTAATCCCATCAGCAGAATATTTATAATCTAATACACCCGCATTTGTACCAGTTACGGTTATTTTTGTTGGCATATTAAGGTGATTGTATTCTATCGCAGTGATTCTCTTATTAGCATCTGATAGTAAGTTGCCATTAAGGTCGTAGTTTATGCAAAAAAATAAAATTCGGTTACATTTTTGTCAAAGGATCAAGTGAACTATTTCGGCTTTTTTTTCGGATTTTGCCAAGTGTTGAATACTGAATATACAATCACTTTTGTATTGGTGATTTCGTAAATGACCAAGAATGGAAAGCGTTTAATAAATGCTTCTCGATAGGGTTTTCGTTTTTGAGGGAAGTGTTTCGGGTTTGTTCTAATTCTTTCAAAATAAACATCAAGATGCTCTAAAAATTCCTCACCCAAACCTATGCGTTTTTCTTCATAATAAAGATAGGCTTCAATGATTTCTAAATTAGCTTCGTTCTTAACATCTAAAGGATATACCATTTGTTAACCAGCGTTTCTTGCGTTTTTTTTAACCTGTTCCCAAGTAAAAGAATTACTGTCTCCATTTAAATGCGCTTCACGTCGCTTGTCAATAATTTGGTATTGTTCCTCACTTAACGAAAGTTCCTGTTCGTCATTTTGGTAGCTTTCTGCTAAAGCCTTTATTAACTTCAACAGTCTTACATCTGCCTTGTTCACATATTCTTTAACCGTATTTCTTAAATCTATAGTTGCCATAATAACTTTTTATACTAATCGTAAATATACAATTTTTGCTCGATAGTTCCTTAGTGTTGTAACGAAGAATACGGGTTGATTATTTCCTGTAACTGCTAAATCTTCATGCACATTTCAACAATTTAATAGCTAATGTATTTGGCGTTTCTATTGATTACCATGTAAATGGCTCATTAGACCAAAAAGCGGAAGGTGCTATTGATGATAATGAACTGCTCCAACAATTTAAAGAAGTGGAACAAATGGATGAAGATGATAGAGGTACAGTAAAAAAACTTATTGATGCGTTTATTACTAAGCGTAAAGTGCAGAAGTTAGCGCAATAAAAAACAGCAATTGTGAGATTGCAATTTGGAGTAAATTTAATTTCATCAAATAATCTTATGTCTTTTGCAAAGGAAATTAATATCTAATTTTATTAGTGAAATGATAATTAAATTTTAATTGTTCTCGGTTTAATAATGCATCCCCCAAAAGTATCCCTTCTAAACCTAATTCTTCATTAGTTTTTAAATTCGGAAACGAATAGCTTAAATAAATATTATAACCCATTATACTGTCAATTTTTGGTACATTTTCATCTCCTCTTATACTAATATCTTCTACAACTAAATTTTGGCTGCAAATTTTTAATTGATAATGGACACCAAAACTTCCATTATTAACACTTATTAGTGTTGCATTTAATTGGTCAGACTTGAATATTTGAATTGATTTATCCATATCTATATCACAGTTAATGTTATTTTTTTTTGCACATCCCACGGTTGTCACAACAAAAAATAATAAAATAAACAAATCTTTCATTAATTTTCTAATCTTCATAAAATATTTTTTTAAAATTTTTATTAAACTCATTTAGGGTTCTTATATTTTCATACCCTAATCGAATAAAGTAGTTTGATCGACCATCTTCACCGTAGGTTCTTTGAAATGACCCATCCGTCGGTTTATGATTTAATGCCTCTTTGCGGAGTTGAATTTTATTGTTAATAAATTTCCCTAAATTGTTGCCGCTCAATTGGAAAGCCCCAGTGTCCAATAAAAAATCTTGTTTATCATATCTATTAATCCTTGCAAATGCACCTGCAGCGTAATTACCTATATCCCGATTACTAATAAACACTCCTTCACTTAACTGGGAACCTCGACCTGACCCACCTACTAAATTAGATTTTGGATCAAAGACTTCTCCGTTTCTAGCATTTATAGCATACAATCCTTTTCTTACTATTCCAAATGGGAGAATCCCTGTTAATGCCTTTTGATTACTCTCGAAAGTATCAATCCAGTCTCTAGCTGTATAGGAGTTAAAATCAATCTTATCCCCCTCGACAAATGAATTTTCGTATAACGTAACACCAACTGCTTTGTCTCTATCTCGACTTAAATTTCCAGTTTCAACATCGGATTGAGAATGTTTATATACACCTAAATCTCCATCATTTCTGACTTCAATAACATTACCATCCTCATCAGTATGAGTAGAAAAAAGACCTGTTGGATCGGCAAAATATATAGGGCTATTTTCTCCAAATTGATATGTTGAAATACTGGAATAATTCTCAGACAATGCATCTATTCCAATAAACCGACCTAAAGTTGCGTCATATTGTCTAAATGGCATTTCATAAAGATCCCATCCGAAGATTTCTTCCAACTCAATTCCATTAAATTTCCTTTTCTGCGCCACATCATTCCCATTGGCAGACACCGCATCATTATACCCTTTATGCTTCAACCCAAAAGGATAATAATTATTCTCCTCAATAATTTCTGTTGATGCAGTGATAGTTCCACCATGGTTCACGTCAGAATAGGCTAATCGGATATTATCAAGGTGATCTCTATATTGGTAAACATATTCGTGTGAGCCACCATCAGGACTCACATAACCTTCCGGTTGTGAAAAATACTGTAAGGTACTATTTAAATAAATAAAGTTACCGGCATATTTGGTTGAATCAGTCCCCACGGTTTTTTGTTGTTTAGCGCCTGTTGCGTCGTAAAGGTAAAAAATTACAAATAACAAGCTCCAAATTACAACGAATATTCAAAACTCAAAAGCTACATATCGAGTAGCTGTTTTTTTATTTAGAAAATTAGTTTGAAATGGGCTTGTAGTGTTGAGCGGTTGTTTTATATGTGGTTTAGTGCCTGTTGGGCTATTTGTTTGACGTGCTTATACTGATTTATTGCACTGAAATCATACCCTCCGTCACCCTTCTTCGTCCGCTCAGCGCCAGCTGGCCTCTCGCGTAAAATGTCCACAGGACATTTTATTTTCGCTCGATCCCCCTTTGAAGTTCAATCTATTTACTCGATGGATATTGAAAATGCTGCTAAGTCCTTCAAATCATCAGCTACCTTGGCGTCCCATAGCTGTTGCATCACATAGTGTGTTGAGTGGTTTGTCTCAGTGTCGTACTGGTGTTGATACGCACGGTATTCATTAAAAAGGGTGGTGTAAATGGTGGTATAATCTTCAGATGTTAAGTCACCTTTTGTTGCTTCAAGTTGTGCAATCTCCTTACGCATTTTTCGAGCAAAGAGTTCGGCAATGTCGAAATGGACTTGCTCGTGATTGAGTACATAATCATTTTTTGCATTTGCAATCGATTGAAATTTATGAAAATAGGCTAGTATTTTATATTCATAAGTACCGCTGTCAGTATAGTAAGGCTTGGCTGTAATACCAATCATGCTCTGGGTAGGGTCAGTATTGTTTAGCTTTTTCGAACTGAGAAAATCACTCCACCTCAGCTTTCGATTGCTGCTCCAGATGAGAATTGAATCGGTTTTTTTTGCAATACCGTTAGATTTGCCTTGCCCATATCCTTGGGAGGGAGTTAACCCCATTAGAAAAATAATTAGAAAAAGAAAATTCCGCATCATATAGCAGGCTCTATTTAGCCACTAAAGATACAAATTGTTTCTTGTTTTCAGTGAGGTAGTTCTTCGTTGCATTGTGTATGGCAGGATGATATGTAGTTGGTTTTAATGAGGTTTTGAAGATTTTTTTGAAACTGCATTTTAGTTATAATATGAAGGTGAATATAGTTTGATATGTATAGTAACCGTAAGCCCTAAAGTTGTTTTGATTAGAAAATTTTCGTTGTTGTTCCCGCTCATTTCTAAGGTCACCGTAGGGTTAAAAAAAGTTTTTAAAATTGGATATCACAATGTATGACCTCCAAAATTAAATGTGGTACTAGACGACTTCCTAACCTCAAACATAATCGTGAAGCATGGGGGAAGTGGGCATCGAAGCGCCTTCATATAAATTTGAAAAGAATTTCAGTGACTACGGTATAAAAAAAAACAGGGTCTTTGTAATTAGATAGTCCTAAATATAATACCTTGCAGTCTACTTTTACACAGTAGTTACGGCTTCAAAAAAACACACGACACGCATCAATGAACCTTTTTCGTAAAATAAGTCTTATCGCTGCTATCATTGCCATTTTTATGATTATTGCCGACCTGTCCTTGTCCTGGCTGCTACTGCCTTTGGGAGCCTGGTTGATTTTAACCAGCATAGGGTCTTTTCATATTCGATGGAATTATTTCCTCAAAGCTACGCATCGTGCTACGGAGCAGGGTAGCAGACATATTGCGCTGACTTTTGACGATGGGCCCCATCCTGAATACACCCCTCAAGTGTTACAATTATTAAAGGAGCATAACATGAAGGCTACCTTCTTTTGTATTGGTAAAAACATACAGAAATATCCTGAAATTTTTAAACAAATTCATCAAGAAGGTCACACCATTGGAAATCATTCCATGCATCATTCTAACTACTTTGGCTTCTTTTCAGAGCGTCGCGTATTACGTGAAATAAAGCAGTGTGATAGTCTGATAACAAACGAAATAGGTCGAAGAAACAAGTACTTTAGACCTCCCTTTGGCGTGACAAATCCGGCATTAGCCAAGGCCCTTCAAAAAACCCAACATAAGGTAATAGGCTGGAGCGTACGATCGTATGATACCATGAAAAAATCGCCTACACAAATCTGTGAGCGGGTTTGTGGTTCATTGCGTGCAGGGGATATTGTTTTACTACATGATACAAATGAGCGAACTGTAGAAGCCTTGGCCTTAATTTTAGTGACCTTAAAACAAAAAGAGCTTAGCTCGGTGGGGGTAGCCACCTTATTTGCGGAGTTGTCGTGAGAATCTTAATTTCTTTGGAAGAAATCAAGTAATTGGAACAATCCTTGCGTAGGAATTATTATTTTTACCGCAATAATTATGATGAAATATACCTTTCTTTTTTTAACCTTAATCCTATCACTAGGAACCATCCGCGCTCAGCGAAGTATGGAGCTTGCCGAAATTCAAGAATTTAAGTCCAAGGTACAAGCAAAAGCAGCCAATACAAAAGCAATTGTCAGTGACTTTACCCAAAACAAGCATCTTGATTTCTTAGCCAATGATATTGTTTCGTCGGGTGTATTGGTTTTTAAGGCTCCGGAAAGCGTAAAATGGAGTTACCATACACCCTTTAGCTACTCGGTGATATTTGAAAAGGGAATGCTTCGCATTGATGATGAGGGAAAAAAGAGTGATGTAAAAGTAGGAGGGAGTCCTTTGTTTAAGGAGTTGAGTGAATTAATTGTTAAAAGTGTACGAGGTGATATGTTTGATGATCATAAGTTCGCTATTGAATACCTTAAAACGTCAAAGGGATACAGGGTTGAACTCAAGACCAAAGATGAAGCGTTTAAAAAATACATTGCCCAATTTGTGCTCACCTTTAATGCGGCGTATAGCGTTCATGAAGTTAAAATGATAGAACCCTCAGGTGATTATACGCATATTGTATTTACTAACCGAAAAGAAAATATTCCTATAGATGACAAGATCTTTATGCATTAGCCTTATTCTACTTATAAGCTGCGCAACAAGTTGCCGTGTGAAAATGACACGTGATCTTAGTCCGGTTCATTCAGAAGTGGACCTGATAAAAAATCCGTATTTCACTTCTAGCGTAGACGATTATGTGTATAAAATGTCTCTCCAGGCGTATGGAAAAAATATGGGAGGGGTATTGGTGATAAAAAATTTAGGGGTAGAACATTATCGTCTTGCCCTAATGACAGAATTTGGCAGTACTTTAGTGGATATGGAGTTATTGGATGGTACGTTTACCGTACATACGGTAAGTGATGAGCTTGATAAAAAAGTAATACTTAATACTCTTAAAAATGATTTTGCACTTTTGCTTACCCAAAACTATGTTCCCATTAAGGTATTTGCTCAAGAAGACGGGGTGTTGTATCAAGCGTCTGTAAATAAAAAAACGAATTTACTTCGGTTTGATAGTAAGGGGCAGTTATTTGAAATCATCCAAACAGGTTTGGTCAAAGAAAAAGTGTTTATAACCTTTTTGGAAGCGGAAGAGGGAGTGGCGAGAAAGATTCTTATTGACCATGCCAATCGCAAAGTCTCATTTGAGTTAAAGAAACTACAATAAGCTTGTAAAATGTAATGATGCAGCCAATTTTAGACGAGCGAAATTAGACCTGTAGTATTCTCAACTTTTTAGCTATTTTTGTGCCACAACCTCAGGTCGTATAAAGGGGTTGTTCAATACAAACCGATGAAAAAAAATATCCTTACTTTAATGTTTGCCTTTTGTGTTTGTGCGAGTTTAGCACAAGTGCCTGTACTGACGGGAATAAAAGCAGGGGCGACAATTTCCAAGGTGTCAAATTCTTCAAATTCTGTAAAATTCGACGGGTATGTAGGCGGCTTTTTAGAGGTGCAATTTTTAAAGGGGTATCACTTACAGCCAGAGCTGGTATATTCAAGACAGGGATTTCGGCCAGCGTTAGATGGCGCTAATGCCGATAATGTAGACTTAAATTATCTTTCTGTTATGCTAGCCAATAAGTTTTATGTGGTTCCAGCTGGTCAATTCTATGTAGTGGTTGGACCAGCGTTTGACTTTAAGGTGGGAAAAATGCAGCAATCTATCTTTAATGACGAGGTGGCGAAATTTGATTTTGCCCTTTTTGGTGGATTAGGGGTTGAATTCCCTTTTGGTTTAGGGATAGAAGCTCGTTTTAAACATGGTCTTGTTGATATTTTTGGAAGAGATAAAAATAGCAGTGTTGCCAATAAAGATTTAATAGCAAATCAGGTATTTCAACTTGGATTTACCTATCATTTTAATGCAAATTAGTTATGTTGATAAAAGATTTATACACCCTAGATGACTTTTCTATGGGTCAAGATGAAATTAATGCTACCGTGACAATTAATAAAAATCACGCGGTGTTTACAGGGCATTTTCCGGGAAATCCAGTCATGCCAGGTGTGTGTATGATTCAGATGATCAAAGAATTAGTTGAGAAAGGACTGAATAAAACCCTTTTTATGAAACAGTCGTCTAACATTAAATTCATGGCGCTCATTAATCCCGAAGTGAATTCGGTATTAAATTTGCATATCAGTCTGTCGTATAGCGATGATCAAATTAAAGTGAAAAACACAACAAAGATGGATGAGGTGATTGCATTAAAATTTAGTGGAACTTATATAGAAACAACATGAAAATAATACTGCTGCTGGTTTGTAGCCTTTGGGCCAATCCGAGCTTGACCGAAATAAGAGCACTTTACGTAAAGGCATCCGACTCGGCGGAAACGGCAACCACCCTAATGACTAAGTTAGCAGGGGTGAAAGATTCGGGGCCGGTCGTTTTGGTTGGGTATAAAGCAGCGGCCATTACCCTGCAAGCCAAACAACAAAAAGGAGCCAAGCAAAAAAAAGCCAAATTTAAAGAAGGGGTTGATTTATTAGAAAAAATAATTACCGCACACCCCAATGAAATTGAGTTACGCCTGATTCGCCTGAGCATCCAAGAAAATGCACCTAAATTGCTAAAGTATCGCGATGAAATATCAGCGGATAAGCAATTTATTAGCACCCATTTTTCGAGTCAAAAAAGCAAAGCCCTTAAAGATCATATCCGTGGCTATGTTTTACAGTCTGAAGCTTTTTCAAGCCAAGAAAAAGCCCTATTTTCGGAGCGTTAAACGATCTGGAAACTGTGCTAAAAAGCCATAAAATACCAAAGCAACCGCAACACATTCACTATTGTGTTTTGATCCCTACCTATAATAATGCATACACCTTAAAAGACGTGCTTGAAAGGGTGTTGGCAGTTACAGATCAAGTACTTATTGTAAATGATGGCGCTACAGATCAAACCCCTGAAATTCTTAACGAATTCAGTGACCGTACAACCCAGTACCATTTACCAACGAATCGAGGCAAGGGAAATGCATTGAAAGTAGGATTAAAAAATGCAGCCAATCTTGGGTATGATTTTGCGATTACACTCGATTCTGACGGACAGCATTTTCCGGAAGATATTCCAGCTTTTATCGCCGAAGCAGAAGCCCATCCTACCAAAAACATACTGCTCATTGGAGCGCGAAACTTAAATGCCAAAGGCATGCCCCGTAAAAATAGTTTTGCGAATAAATTTTCTAATTTTTGGTATTGGGCAGAAACTGGTGAATCTCTTGATGACACGCAATCGGGATTTAGAATGTATCCATTAAAAGTAATTAATAACCTAAGCTTATACAGCACCAAGTTTGAGTTTGAGGTAGAGGTGATTGTCAAGGCTAATTGGCATGGCGTAACGGTAAAAAACATTCCAATACAAGTGTTTTACCATCCCACTGAACGGGTTTCTCACTATCGTCCGTTTAAAGATTTTGTCCGTATTAGCCTTATGAACACTTATCTGTTTAGTGTTGCGGTACTTTATATTAAACCCCGTGATTTTTATCGGAAGTTTAAAGACAAAGGATGGAAGCGTTTTTTGCGTGAAGATATACTACGTAGTCATGATTCTGCTTTAAAAAAATCTCTTTCTATTGCTGTAGGAACTTTTATAGGCGCCTCGCCCTTTTGGGGATTTCATACCATTTTAGCTATTGGGGTAGCGGCACTTTTCAAATTAAATAAGGTTATTAGTTATGCCTTTTCAAATATTAGCTTTCCAATTTTCATCCCTTTCCTAGTATATGGGAGCTTAAAAATTGGGGGCGCAGTATTGGGAAGTGAAACGCGGTTCTCCTTTTCGGAAATTACATGGGATTTTGACTTTATGCTGTACTTTAAGCAGTATGTGGTTGGTAGTTTTATCTTGGCCTTATTGCTTGGACTCCTCTTTGGGCTAATTAGCTACGTTAGTTTACTTTTGTATCGTAATTTTAAAGCTCAAGTAAAACATGGCTAAGGCCTTTTATAGCGTATATCGCTTTTTTCAACGCTCCTCATGGGCGTTCTATTCGTTTTTAGCGATGTATATTCTTGTGCTTGGCTTTTTAGCCACTCGCTTATCGTTTGAAGAAGATATTACTAAACTTATCCCTAGCTCAGAAAAAGCAGCCCTAACCAACCAAGTTTTGCAGCAATTGAATTTTGCCGATAAAGTGGTGGTACTTGTATCTGTAGAGCAAAACGGAGATACACAACTGGCGGCAACGTATGCAAATGCCCTAATTGAAAAGGTCTCGCCGTTAATTCCAACCTATATAAAGGAGATTCAAGGTAACGTGGACGAGGGGGAGATACAACAGACCTTAGATTTTGTTTATCAACATTTGCCCCTGTTCTTACACGAAAAGGATTATCAGAAAATTGAACAGAAATTAGCGGTAGATTCGCTTCGAAACACCTTGCTTGCAAATTATAAATCGTTGTTAAGTCCCACAGGAATCGCTACTAAAACCACGATGTTGCGGGATCCGCTTGGACTTACATTTTTAGGAATGCAGCCGTTACAAGCGCTCGCCGTAAACGAGGAGTTTAGGATAGAAAATGGCTTTATTACTACACGCGATCAACAGCATATCTTGCTTTTTATTAGTCCCCAAATGCAAGCCAATGAATCAAAAAAGAATGATGAATTTGTCCAGCAACTATACGATATTCAGTCGGCGTTAAATACGCAGTTTGCCACAAAGGTTTCCTCGTCTTATTACGGTACAACTGTGATTGCTGTGGCTAACGCAAGACAAATTAAAAAAGATATTCAACTCACCATAAGTATTGCGATGAGTGTTCTGTTGTTGATCTTGCTGTTTTTCTATCGCAGCATCTTTGTTCCTTTGCTTTTGTTTATTCCACCGGCCCTTGGGGCATTAGTGGGGGTTGCTGCCTTATATATACTGAAAGGACAAGTGTCAGCAATTTCGTTGGGTATTGGCGCAGTCTTATTGGGGATTACCTTAGATTATTCCCTGCATATTGTCACGCATTTTAGAAATAGGGCAGATGTAGCGCAATTGTATAGCGACGTAACCAAGCCTATTTTAATGAGTAGTTTGACCACAGCAGTGGCGTTTATGTGTCTTCTGTTCTTAGAATCAGATGCGCTTAAAGATTTAGGGATTTTTGCAGCGATAAGCGTAGTGGCGGCCTCCATTATGGCATTAATTTGCTTGCCAATGTGGTTAAAAGAAGGTGGGAAGAAGTCTGAAACCCACGTATTTGATCGTCTAGCAGCGTATCGATTGCATGCGCATAAATGGGGAGTAATGGCGGTAATTGTACTGATCATTGTTAGTTTTTTCTTTGTTCATCGCGTGAAGTTTGACAAAGACATCAGTAAGTTAAACTTTCAAACCGAAGCCTTAGCGAAAACAGGAAGACAGTTAGATACCCTAATGAATCATTCGGCAAAATCGCTTTATGTGGTGTCATATGGCAAGGAGCTGGAGCAGGTGCTTCAGCAACATGAAGCACTCACAGAAGTGCTAAACAGGTTAAAAAATCAAGACGCAATTGTCAATGTTACCGCAATTACCCCCATTGTACAATCGCGCGCTGTGCAAGCCCAGAAAATTAAACGTTGGCAGGAGTTTTGGTCCCCCAAGAAGGAGCAGTTGCAACAGATTTTTATAGCGGAAGGGCAGAAACTAGGCTTTAAGCCAACTAGTTTTAATGCATTTTACACGCAGTTAGATCGTACTTTTACGCCCTTAACTCCCGAAGATTTTTCGTCTTTACAAGCCGTACAAACCGATGAATTCATTCAGGTTGGCGCAACCGGCCTTATTACCGTTTCAAGTTTGGTTAAGGTACTTCCTGAAAATGTGCGGGAAGTAAAACAAACTTTGGCTAAAGAAACAGATGGGTTGGTCATTGATCGTCAAGATGTGAATGAGACATTTTTAGGCACCTTAAAGGATAATTTTAATCGCCTTATCGGATTTTCATTAATCGCCGTAATCGCCATTCTCTGGTTTTTTTATAGACGCTTGGTGCTGGTGGGTATAACCTTGCTCCCCATCGCCATAACATGGGGGTTGACGGTTGGATTGATGGGGATTTTTACTATTGATTTTAATATTTTCAATGTGATCATATCAACCTTTATTTTTGGACTGGGAGTGGATTATAGTATTTTTATAACCAACGGGCTGCGCAAAGAATACACCTATGGCCGTCGGGAATTGCCAACCTATAAGACCTCAATTTTACTATCCGTCATTACTACGGTATTGGCTTTAGGGGTGCTTATTTTTGCCAAACATCCTGCGCTGAGGTCTATTTCATGGGTTTCTATCATCGGGGTGGTTTCTGCAGCGTTGGTGAGTTTTGTACTTCAGCCATTGTTGTTTGGGCTTTTTATTACCGGGAGAACCAAGAAAGGCTTGGCGCCATTGCGGGTGCGGACTTTGGTGCACAGTGTGCTGTTGTCTGCTTTTTATGCCCTTGGCGGGATGCTACTGTCTGTGGTGAGTATTACTATTTTACCCCTATTACCCATCGCTAAGAAAAAGAAAATGGGATGGCTTCATCGAACCATGGCGCGTTTAGTAACGGCCACCTTGTATGGTAATCCCTTTGTTAAGAAGCAAGTATTTAATCCGCATCAAGAAAAGTTTGATTCGCCGGCCATTATTATCGCTAATCACTCGTCGGCCTTAGATACCTTAACCATTGGTATGGTCACAGATAAGGTCATTTATCTAGTCAATGACTGGGTATACAAATCACCTATATTTGGCTTATTGGCACGGGTGGCTGGATTCTATCCGGTGTCTAGTGGAATTGACGGGAGTTTAGATCACCTCCAGACGAAGGTGAGACAAGGATATAGCTTAGTGGTTTTTCCAGAAGGTAGACGCTCCAAAACAAATAAAATTGGACGTTTTCATAAAGGGGCATTTTTTCTTTCAAAAGCGATGCGCTTAGATATACTTCCCCTGTACCTACATGGAAACTCAGAGGTGATGCCAAAAGGAGATATGATTATTCACGATGGGCATTTAGAGGTGCATATTGGACAGCGGATTGCGTATGATGATGATCGGTATGGCGGGACAGATCGAGAGCGAACTAAGAACATTAGTCAACACGTTAAACAGACCTTTAATCAATTGCGCATCGATCGTGAAGGGGTAGACTACTACCGCGAGATTTTGTATAGCAATTATCGTTATAAGGAGGCGTTGTTGCCTGCTGTTATTGAGGACTTTACTAAAAATAAAGAGCGGTTTAAAATCCTGCAAGACGTATTGCCATTACGGGCAAAAGTAGCTATCGTGGGCGGCAATTATGGGCAGTTGTCTGTGTTGTTGTTGGCTAAATCGCAAGATCGTCAAGTGTATTATCAGCAAACAGATCCGCGAAAGCGAGAAATTTGTGCTAATTGTTATACAAATCAACAGCGTGGCGCTGTGATTGTTGACCGAGTAGCAGCATTGAAGCAGGCTGATATACAGTACCTAATTGTAGAAAATCAACAATGGTCGGCTGAAATTATGAAAGAATATGTAGTTTTACATCTACCTGAAGTGTTCTTGTTTCAAGACGATCATATAGCCTTATTTTTAACACAGGGTTATGTAGAGAAACAAAGGAGTAACGGACTAGTGTGGCTTGTGCGTAAGTAGTGCAGGACGCATAGGTAAGTAAATGAAAAAGTAAACGAGAGGATACCGGCTGACGCAGCGTGTAATGGCGTTAAGGAAATATGAGTGAAAAATACGATGTGATTATTATTGGGAGTGGACTTGGCGGACTGGTGTCGGCAACTATTTTAGCACGTGAAGGTAAAAAAGTCTGTGTTCTAGAAAAAAACAATCAGTTTGGTGGAAATTTACAAGTGTTTTCACGAGATAAGAGTGTGTTTGATACCGGAGTACACTATATCGGGGCCTTAGAGGAAGGCCAAAATCTTAATCGCTATTTCACTTATTTGGGGATTATGGATGAACTAAAATTGCGTCGCATGGATATTGACCAATACGATGTGATTACCTTTGATGGGGATCCAGCAGTTTATCCGCATGCACAAGGCTACGAAAATTTTGTGGCGCAACTTAGTACCCAATTTCCCGAGGATATTCAGGCCATTAAAACCTATTGTGATAAGCTACAGTCTGTATGTGATAGTTTTCCACTGTATAATCTGGAAGCGGGCTCTGCTTATGAAGAGGGGACTGATTTACTCACCTTAAAAATTAAAGATTATCTGGATCAATTAACCAATAATGAAAAATTAAAGGCAGTTTTGGCAGGGTCTAACTTGTTGTATGCGGGTATTCCAGATAAAACGCCATTTTATGTCCATGCCTTATCGGTCAACTCATACATCCAAAGTTCATACCGCTGTCTCGACGGTGGGAGTCAGATTGCAAAGCTTTTAGTAAGGCGACTAAAAGAGCATGGAGGAGTGGCTTTAAAGCGCCAAGAAGTGGTGACTGCTGACTTTGAAGATGGGCAGTTAAAAGCTGTGGAAGTGAAGGGGGGTAAACGCTATGAAGCAGACCTGTTTATTTCAAATATTGATCCAAAACAAACCATAAAAATTATAGGAGAGGATAAATTGCGAAAATCATATGTAAATCGCATTAAGAACTTAGAAAGTGTTATTTCGGCCTTCAGTATGTATATCGTGTTCAAACCCGAATCGTTTGAATATTGCAATTATAATTTCTACCATTTTAAAGATTTTCCTAGCGTATGGAACGCACAAGACTACAGTGATGAAAATTGGCCAAGAGCCTATATGGTTTCAATGAATGCCTATAAAGACACGAAGTGGGCCGATAATTTAACGGCCATTACTTATATGAATTTTGATGAAGTTAAAGCCTGGGAAGCTTCATTTAATACGGTGGTAGATAAAAATGACCGAGGCGTACAATATGAGGCTTTTAAAAAGGCTAAAATTGAGGTATTTTTAACAGAATTAGAACGTAAATTTCCTGCCATTAGGTCTTGTATTAAATCGGTCTATGCGTCAACCCCTTTGTCTTATCGTGATTATATTGGTATTGAACGCGGTTCTATGTACGGTTTTGTCAAAGATGCAGAAAATCCCATGAAATCCTTTTTATCGCCTAAAACACGCGTAAAAAATTTATATTTTACCGGGCAAAGCTTAAACATGCATGGAATTTTAGGGGTGACTATTTCTGCCGTATTGACCTGTTCAGAACTGCTTGGAAAAGAATATTTACTTGAGAAAATCACCAACGCCAACAAAAATGAATAGAGTAAAGGCTAATATAACCCACCTTTGTGTCCTGTTTTTACTGAGTTTGTTGTGTAGTTGCGGTGTGCGCAAATCACTTCGGCATCAGCCACAATTGCTGGGCTATACGGCAACCACAGGAACGCGACTAGTGCAATCGGATACTGCTTTTGCCATAGGACCAAATCGCCTGGCTAAAAATGCTTATGGGTTGTGGGAGATGTATTTAGAAGGAGATCCTTTGGCGCTAGGAACGGCCAATGCGATTCTTGCCAAGGAGTTGATTCAGCGTCAAGAGCAGTTGTTTTTTTCTAAAGTAGAAGAATTGGTGCCGTCTCAATTTAAACAGTGGCTTCTTCGAAAATTTTTAGCCTGGTACAATCGGAAATTATACCTTAATATTCCCGAGGAATACAAAACTGAAATCTATGGGGTAGCACAAGCCGCTGGAGACCAGTATGACTATATTGCACCAAAATACTTACGCAGTCTTTATTTACATGGGGCGCATGATATAGGACATGCATTACAAGATTTGGCGCTGGTAGGGTGTACTTCTTTTGCGGTGTGGGATGAGCAATCGGCTGACGGACAGTTGTTGTTAGGGCGAAATTTTGATTTCTATGCCGGAGATGAATTTGCCAGGGATAAAATCATTGCTTTTGTAAACCCATCTAAAGGCTATAAATTTGCTTCAGTCACTTGGGGAGGCATGATAGGAGTAGTCTCTGGGATGAATGATCAAGGAATCACGGTAACCATAAATGCGGGAAAATCAGATATTCCGCTGGTGGCTAAAACCCCCATATCAATTCTCACCCGAGAGATCTTGCAATATGCATCAACCCTTGAAGAGGCCATAGCAATTGCTAAAAAAAGACAGGTATTTGTGTCAGAATCTATCTTGGTGGGGTCTGCTAAAGATCATCGCGCCATAACCATAGAGGTGGCACCAAATAACTTCGGGGTGTATGAAGTGCAGAACAGCGCAGCCTTGCTTTGTACAAATCACTTTCAGAGCGAGGAATATGCGGATGATAAAAATAATGCGAAAGCGCAAACGGATAGTCATTCAAGCTATCGTTACGCACGATTATCAGAATTAATGGATGAAAATGGTAAGCTTACGCCAGAAAAAGCTGCCTCAATTTTGCGAAATAAAGAAGGCTTGAATGAGGTAAAACTTGGTTGGGGAAATGAAAAAGCCCTAAACCAATTACTTGCTCATCACGCAGTGATATTTCAACCAGAGCAATTGCGTTTTTATGTATCAAGTAATCCGTATCAATTAGGATCATTTGTGAGCTATGATTTAAATAAAGTATTTAAAAACTTTGAAAATCAAAAAGATAGTGATATCATTTATGATCAGAATAAAACCATCCCTGCAGATGCATTTAGTGCAACTGAGGCCTTTAAGAACTATGAAGCATACCGTATATTGCATCGAGAAATTTTAGCGGCAATTGAAAAAGAACAGCATGTATCTGAAGAGAAACTACGCCGATTAGTAAATTTAAACCCCGATTTTTGGGAAGTTTATTTTACTGCCGGTTTATATCATTACAAAAGAGGATATTTGTCGGTAGCTAAGAAATGGTTTGAGAAGGCATTGCAGCGAGAAGTCACCACCTCAATTGATCAATTAACCATTGAGAAGTATGTGCAAAAGATAAATCGAAAATTAAGATGACACCTGAAATTGAACAAAAATCACCGAGAGAAATCGAACAATTGCAAGCGCAAAAATTGCAAGAGGCCTTAGTTTACTTGCAGGAGCATTCCCCTTTTTATCAAAAACGATTTAAAGCGCTCAAGGTGGATATATCACGGATTAAAACCCTAGCGCAACTCGCTGAATTACCTATTACCACAAAAGAAGACCTGCAATTGTATAACGATGATTTTCGTTGTGTACCGCGACATAAAATCATTGATTACGTAACGACTTCAGGAACCATGGGGAAGCCGGTAACTTTTGCGTTAACGGATAGCGACTTAGATCGATTGGCGTACAATGAAGCCATTTCATTTGCGTGTGCGGGTATAAAAGAAGGAGATGTAGTGCAGTTAATGACAACAATGGATCGCAGATTTATGGCGGGATTAGCCTATTTTCTGGGAATCCGAAAGTTAGGGGCGGGCATTATTCGCGTGGGAAATGGGATTCCTGAATTACAATGGGATTCTATTCAAAAATTTAAACCAACTTACCTTGTAGCAGTCCCTTCGTTTTTATTAAAACTAATCGCTTATGCAGAGACACATGGGATAGATTACAATGCTTCGAGTATTCGGGGTGCCATTTGTATTGGTGAATCCTTGCAAAATGATGATTTTACGCCCAATTTACTGGCTACAAAGATTAAGGATAAATGGAATATCGACTTGTTTTCTACCTATGCGTCTACTGAAATGAGTACAGCCTTTACCGATTGTACAGAGCATCTTGGCGGACATCATCATCCGGAATTGATCATTGTTGAGATTTTAGATGATGACAATACCCCTGTAGATCAAGGCACATACGGTGAGTTGACCATCACAACCTTAGGTGTTGAAGGTATGCCTTTGTTGCGTTTTAAAACGGGTGATATTGTTAAAAGTTACCCGCAGGGCTGTGCCTGTGGCAGGAATACCCTACGGTTAAGTCCGGTAAAAGGCCGTAAAAAACAAATGGTAAAATATAAGGGAACTACCCTGTATCCTCCGGCTATTTACGACGTGTTAAACAATATGGATGTAATCTATAATTATTTAATTGAGATTTCAGAGAATAGTATTGGAACGGATGAGATTTTGATAAAAATAGGGGTAAAAGACCCTTCTGATGATGTGCTGCAGGCGGTAAAGGATCATTGTAGGGCTAAATTGCGGGTCTTACCAACCATAGAACTCCACCCAATTGAAGCCATTAAGAAAATGAATTTCCCGGCCATGAGTCGGAAGCCAATCTTGTTTATCGATAAGCGACAACAGGTAGTTCAAGGCTAGTAGAACCGTGTTAAGAATATGTTTGAAATTAAAAATAAGAGAGTTGTGTTTGAATCAATTGCCCCCTATAATCAACAACAAATTGAAGCGGCATTAGACTGGTTGAGTCAAAATAAAACCTTTGTGAAAGGTGTACAGTATTTTCATCCCTCATGGAGTGATGCCCTAGTGATAGAAAAATTAAAATCGTGTCAAAGCTGCGCCGATTTTCAGGTAGCCTTTATAGAGCCAATGATTAAAAATTTAATCGACCGATCTATTTCAACCCTTACAATTACTGGGTTAGAGACAATTAAAAAAGATGACCATCACCTGTATATTAGCAATCACCGTGATATTTTTTTAGATTCAGGGCTGTTGCAATATACGCTATATCACCGCGGTTATCCATTTACTGAAATATCGTTAGGTGATAATTTAATTGTGGATGATGTGATTGAACGTGTAGCGAAGCTGAACAATATGTTTACAGTGTTTAGAACCGGAACTAAACTTGAATTGTTGCAAAATGCACGCAATTTATCTGCGTATTTGCGGATGGCTTTAACCGATAAGAAAAATTCTGCGTGGATTGCCCAAGGTAACGGGCGTACTAAAAACGGCGATGACAAAACCTTTCCCGGATTGATAAGCATGTTAATGATGAGTGGCGGAAGCGATTTTAAAACCTCTATTGAGGAGTTGCAAATTGTAGTCTCCTCCGTGTCGTATGAATATGAGCCCTGCGCCTTAGAAAAAGCAGTGGAGATTCAAACGCGAAAGGATACGGGCTCCTATACCAAAACAAAATATGAAAATATTAACAGTATTCTCAAAGGAATAGAAGAGCAAAAAGGAGACGTGAATTTGCACTTTGAGAAATTAAAGGTAGATCACTTAGCGTTTACGGGCAACTATAAAAAAGATTTACGACTCATCTCGGGAGAGATTGACCGATTAGTATATAAAAATTACCACCTACACAAGACCAATTACATGGCACATGACCTGCTGAGGACTTCCGAAGCCTTTGCTGATCACTACACTGAAGCTGATTTGACGAATTTTTGGCACTACCTTCGCGGATGTACTAGCGATTTGAAATTACAAGATCGTTTATTGAAAATGTATGCACAGCCTGTTTTGAATAAAGGGGCATGCTGACAAAAGTCTTTGGTTCTGCTGTTTTTGGCGTTGAAGCAACCACCATTACCGTTGAAGTAAATATCTTTAATGGGGTAGGGTATCACTTGGTTGGCTTGCCTGATAATGCGATAAAGGAAAGTAACTATCGCATTGCAGCAGCATTAAAGAATAATGGCTATGCTATTCCGGGAAAAAAAATAACGATTAATATGGCTCCGGCAGATTTGCGCAAGGAGGGTTCGGCGTATGATTTGACGGTTGCGGTGGGAATCTTAGAGGCTTCTGGGCAAATAAATTCACCTATTCAATCAGAATACATCATTATGGGCGAGCTTTCGTTAGACGGAAGCTTGCAGCCCATTAAAGGGGCTTTGCCAATAGCAATCAAAGCAAAAGAAGAGGGGTTTACCGGGTTTATTCTCCCAGTACAGAATGCTAAAGAGGCTGCAATAGTGCAGGGTTTGGCGGTTTATGGCGTTGAGAATATTGCAGAGGTTATTGGATTTTTAGAACAAAAAACAAAGCTCAAGCCTACGTATGTCGATACGCAGAAGGAGTTTCACGAAAGTCTTGAAAACCCAGCGTTTGATTTTGCAGAAGTCAAAGGGCAAGAGTCTATAAAACGATGCATGGAAATTGCAGCAGCGGGCGGGCATAATATTATTTTGATTGGGCCTCCAGGGTCAGGAAAAACTATGTTAGCCAAGCGTTTACCAAGTATATTGCCACCAATGACCTTGCAAGAAGCGCTAGAAACCACAAAAATTCACAGCGTAGTAGGGCGAATTAAAGCACATGCGGGATTGATGGCGCATCGGCCTTTTAGAGCTCCCCACCATACCATTAGTGATGTGGCGTTGGTAGGAGGAGGGGCGTATCCGCAGCCGGGTGAAATTTCATTATCACATAACGGGGTGTTGTTTTTAGATGAGTTGCCAGAATTTAAACGAACCGTTCTTGAGGTCATGCGGCAGCCACTTGAAGATCGGGAGGTGACCATTTCTAGAGCTAAATTTACCGTAACCTATCCTAGTAGCTTTATGTTGGTGGCCAGTATGAATCCTAGCCCAAGTGGCTACTTTAACAATACAGAAGGTCATGTAACCTCGTCTCCAATGGAAATGCAGCGTTATTTGAGTAAGGTGTCAGGGCCGTTGTTAGATCGGATAGATATTCATATTGAGGTGCAGCCTGTTCCGTTTGAAAAACTCTCAGAAGAGCAAATGGGGGAGGCGAGTAAGCAAATACGCGCACGCGTAACAACCGCACGTGCACGGCAAACACAGCGCTTCTTGTCGCTTGAAAATGTGCATTATAATGCGCAAATGAATGTAAAACAAATCAAGGCGTTTTGTCAGTTAAATGACGCTTCTAAACAGCTGTTGAAGTCGGCCATGGAGCGACTCAACTTGTCGGCGAGGGCCTATGATCGAATTTTAAAGGTGTCCCGAACGATTGCCGACCTGGCGGGGTCAGAACATATTCATGGCGATCATATTGCAGAGGCGATTCAGTATAGAAGTTTAGATAGAGAAGGATGGTTAGGTTAAATTGTGTAAATTTGATGAATTAATTCCCCTAAAAATGAAAAACTTAATGCTTGTGGTACTGTGTATGTGTTGTTTTAGCATGCAAGGCCAATCCAACATAGAAAAATTATTGACCCAAACGGAATGGGTGAATAGTGATCTTAATTATTTGCGTTTTGACGATAGTATTATTGTACATAATTTTGATAATATCCGTCAAGAGATGAGGTATGATATAGACGGGCAAAAACTCTCGCTTCGTGTAGATTATCGCGTTGGGCCTGATCCGCGCAGTGAAGTTTTTGATTTTAAAATCAAGGAAATTCGTAAAAATAAATTGGTTTTAGCTCCAATGAATAAAAAAGAAGAAGTTGAAAATACGTTGAAGCGCATTAAATATGAGCCTTTTTTTAAAGAAAAGCAGTATATTTTTTACGATAGAGGTCAGTTACGATCAACAGTAAATTTAAAGAAAATTACGTTTCATTCCTCTACTTGCTACGGTATTTGCCCATCACTTTCGGTAGAAATTGATATTGATGGGACGGTGCATTATCAAGGTCGGAAAAACACCTCGCTACACGGTAATTATACCGGGAAATTACCTGCGGCTGAACTGCTTGAGTTGAAAAAAATCTTAAATAGGAGTCGGATCTATGATTTGGAAAGTAAATGGGAGCAAAAAGAGGACTCAAAAATAAATCCACGGTACAACTACTTAATTGAAGACTACAAAGGAAATAAAATAGAATTAAACACCAATAATCAACATCCGATTTTAGATCGATTGGCTGATTTCTTTACGCATATTGAAACCCGTGTTGAATTAACCAAAACATCTGAACGCTATAAATTTGACCAATCAGCAACGCCCAAATACAGGGTGTTACTTTACTAAAATTTTATATGAAAAGATCATCATTACTCCTTATTGCACTGCTTTGTTTAAACTGTAACTCACCTCAAAAAGAGCAAGCACATCCAATTCCAAAGCAAGCGGTACAGGTTGAGGCTATCCCTGCATTAGATGTAGTGCAGGCAAATCGCCTCGCTAAATTACCCTTAGCCTGTATACATACGGAATACCCCAATAAATTGAATCAGACCTTAGGAGGTGAGCAAGACCTGCAATCTCCGCAACAGCTACACCCTGCCTTTTATGGTTGTTTTGATTGGCATTCATCGGTGCATGGACATTGGAGTTTAGTTAGTTTGCTGAAGCAGTTTCCTGATTTAACCGATGCAGAAGGAATCAAACAAGCGCTGTTGTCAAATATTACTGCAGACAAAATCAAGGCTGAGGTGGCGTATTTTGACAATACCCATAATAGTAGCTTTGAACGCACCTACGGTTGGGCTTGGTTGCTGAAATTGGCAGCGGAAATTCACACCTGGAATGATCCTGTAGCTAGATCGCTAGAGCAAAACTTACAGCCTTTAACGGATTTAATTGTGCAGAAATACTTGGAGTTCCTTCCTAAGCTCAATTATCCGATTCGTGTGGGTGAGCATCCCAATACGGCCTTTGGCTTGTCTTTTGCGTGGGATTATGCCGTAGAAGTAAACAATGAAATTTTGATGAATGCCATCAAAGAGAGGGCACTTTATTTTTATAAAAAAGACACGGCATGTCCGATTGAATGGGAGCCGGGCGGATTTGATTTTCTGTCGCCATGTCTGGAAGAAGCCGCACTGATGAAGCGTATTCTTGAGGAGACTGAGTTTGAAACTTGGGTGCATGATTTTTTACCTCAGTTGGCTGATCCAACCTTTGTTTTGGCTGTTGGTGAAGTCTCTGATCGAAGCGATGGTAAACTCGTACATCTTGATGGTGTTAACTTCTCAAGAGCGTGGAGCTTAAATAAAATTGCAGAAAATATGCCAAAATATGCACACCTAAACAATGTGGCTAATGCGCATATCAATTACTCGCTTCCCAATATTGTTGGCGATAGTTATGAGGGGGGACATTGGTTAGGGAGCTTTGCGATATATGCCTTAAATAGCGTGCACGGTGATTAAGCGGTGGTTCCAGCAAATTGGTCCAGGTCCCTTAATTGCGGCAGCATTTATTGGTCCCGGAACGGTGACGCTCTGTACCTTGGCCGGCGTTAATTTTGGCTTCTCCTTACTGTGGGCGATGTTGCTCTCTGTCATTGCAACAATAGTTTTGCAAGAAATGGCAGCCCGCTTGGGAATTATCTCACAAAAAGGCTTAGCGGAGACCTTACGTACCGAGATTCCCAACCCGTTTTGGCGAATCCTTATGATTATACTCATCCTTTCGGCAATTGTTGTGGGTAATGCTGCGTACGAAGCTGGAAATATTAGTGGAGGGGTGTTGGGATTAGAAACGCTATTCACACTTGAACCCTTGAATTTTGGCGAGCTACGGGTGAATTTGTTTAGTTTGCTTATCGGAGGTATTGCGTTTATTCTATTGTATCTTGGAAATTATAAAGTATTAGAAAAAGCCTTGGTAACCTTGGTAATCTTCATGAGTTTGGCGTTTTTAATTACGGCAATTTGGACTAAACCGGACCTTAGCGCTATTTTAAGGGGGTTTATTCCGCGTTTTCCGGCGCAAAGCACGTTGACTATAATTGGACTTATTGGAACCACTGTAGTGCCGTATAATTTGTTTTTGCACGCCTCGCTCGTCAAAGAAAAATGGAAGCAGCCAGGCGATTTAAAATTTGCACGTAAAGACACCTTTATTGCAATTGTCCTAGGGGGTATTGTGAGTATGTCTATTATCGTTGCTGCTAGTGCTATTCAAACCAACGATATTTCGAATGGCGCAGATTTGGCGAAGGGCTTAGCTCCTTTATTTGGCGATAACGCGCGGTATTTTTTGGGTGTTGGATTGTTTGCAGCGGGAATTACCAGCGCCATTACAGCGCCATTGGCGGCTGCTTTTGTGGCCTCAGGATGTTTGGGATGGGGTGCACATATGAAATCAGCTAAATTCCGTGCTGTATGGATGTTTATTCTAGGGCTGGGCGTTGTTTTTTCTTCGATGGGGTTTAAGTCTGTGACAATAATTCAATTTGCGCAAGTGACCAACGGAATCTTATTGCCCGTAATTGCCGGGTTTTTATTGTGGATTGTCAACAAACGCGCCTTGCTGGGGAAGTATCGCAACACGGTCTTGCAAAATGTGCTTGGCGGACTTATTCTGTTGATAACCCTATTCTTAGGGGTAAAAAGTATCTTAAAAGTATTTAATTTCATTTAAATGAAATCCATAGCGATCAATTGTGATTTAGGCGAGGGCTTCGGTAATGAGATTGAGCTCATGCCGCACATTACAGCCTGTAATATTGCCTGTGGAGGTCATGCTGGAGATGCAGCAACCGTACGGCATTGCGTGCAGTTGGCCAAGTGTAATAAAGTGCAGATAGGAGCACACCCTTCCTTTGTTGACCGGGAGCAGTTCGGACGAGCGTACCTCGATATTACCCCTGTACAATTACTCCCGCAGTTAGTAGCACAAGTTAAATTAGTGCAGCAAGCATGTGCACAGTATCACGTGCCTATGCAGCATGTTAAAGCTCATGGCGCTCTGTATAATCTTGCGGCCAGCGATGATCGCTATGGGCAGGTATTACTTGATTTAATTAAATCCCTTGGAGGTGGAGTATTGCTGTATGTACCCGCAGGATCTAGGCTTCAAGCCTTGGCGAAAAGTCAGGGGATTGGCGTTGTTAGAGAGGCTTTTGCCGATAGAAATTATCAGGAGAATTTGCAATTGGTTTCGCGTAACGAGCCAAACGCACTGCTTAAAACAGCGCATGATATGGCGGTGCATATTGCACGAATGGTTACGAAACAGCAGGTCTTGACTGTCAGTGGGGTAGAAGTTCCGTTACAGGCAGATAGTTTTTGTATCCATGGAGATCAAGTTGGGGCGGGTGATCGTTTACAGGATTTAATTCCACTTCTACTTAAACACCAAATTAAAATATCGCAAAATGAATAGTCAAGCGCCAATTTTTAGGCCCTTTGGACCGTCGGCAATTATTGCTGAATGGCCTGCTAAAATTGACTCAAAACTGCTAAAAATCATTGTAAATTACAAAAAATCGCTTGCTGAATATTATCATAAAGTAAATGTTGAGATAATCAATACATATTGCTCAATTACAATATTTTATGTAGACGGTATAGAAAATATCTATGATGAGATTTTACGCTTAAAAGGGGTGGATTTTAGTCGGAATACGGCTGTGGAAAGGGCAAGGAAGCGGTGGCGAATTCCGGTGTGTTATGACGGTGAATTTGGACTTGATCTGGCGGAGTTGGCGATGAAAAAAGAGTGTTCTATTGAGGAGGTTATACGGTTGCATGTGTCGGCTATCTATACGGTGTATTTTCTTGGTTTTATGCCGGGGTTTATGTATTTGGGCGGACTCAACCCGTTGTTGCATACGCCGCGTAAAGATCAGCCACGATTGCGCGTGATTAAGGGGGCTGTTGGTATTGCTGGGGCGCAGACGGGGATTTACCCCGAAGCTTCTCCTGGCGGATGGCAGCTGATTGGAAACAGTCCGGTATCACTTTTTGATCCAACCGCCAATCCCCCTTGTTTTGTAACACCGGGAGATGAAGTGCAGTTCGTGCAGATTGGGCGCGAGGAGCATAAAGCTATGGTAGAAGCAGTGTTTAATCCTGAATTTGAATGGGTATGATAGAAGTGATTAAACCAGGATTTTATACGAGCGTTCAAGATATGGGTCGGGTTGGAGCGCGTGCATTTGGCGTGCCAATTTCAGGGGTGATGGATGCGTATAGCGCTAGAATTGCTAATGCTGTGTTGGGTAATAAGCCTCAAGATGCAGTATTAGAAATTGCTTTAGGTGGAGTAGAGTTACTATTTCTTAATCAAACAATTATATGTTTAACTGGGGCTGATTTTTCCGCCACGTTAAATGGGGTTCCTGTACGGATGAATAGCCCAGTGCATGTTCGTCAAGGGGAGCGGTTGCGTCTCCAATTTCCGCGGCAAGCAGCCTTAGGATATTGTGCGGTGGCGGGTGGAATTCAAACGGAGATGGTGTTGAATAGCAGGAGTATGCAGCGTGGTGTAACTAAAGAAGTACAGTTAAAAACGGGTATGTTGCTACCGATTACCTCTCTTTCTGGGCAATCACTCGTCTTGGGGAGGTTGCCAGCGGTTGATCCAATGCACTTTACCACAATATCCTTGCGTGCTTATGCTGGCCCTGAATTTAAGATGCTGCAACCTGAAGAGGAATCAGCGCTTTTAAGCGGCTCTTTTCACTTGTCAAGGGATTGTAGTCGGGTTGGATTTAGACTGGCTGAAACCATCCCGTATGAAGCTCCTAAGCCTATGCTGACTAGTGCTGTGATGCCGGGAACGGTGCAACTCACCCCGTCGGGTTCGCTTATCGTGTTAATGCGCGATTGTCAAGTTACGGGTGGGTATCCTCGTGTCTTGCAATGTACCGAGGAGAGTTGTAACCGCCTGGCGCAGAAAAGACCTGGTGATGTTGTTAAGTTTGAATTATTAGAACTTGAGAAGTGGCCGGAGATGTATTAATAACATTTAATTATATCGCTTATCTTGAGATAGTTAAGTGACTTATGTTAAAGTATTTGATTATAGTGATCCTGCGCTTTTGGTTTGGCCGTTTGCCATTAAAAAAGCCTTTAAAAAGCCGTCCAAATCCCCATCCATTACAGCATCTACATTACCTGTTTCATGTGCTGTTCTCACGTCTTTCACGAGTTTGTATGGATGCATTACGTAGTTTCTTATTTGACTTCCCCATTCGTTTTTTAGCTTACCTGCCTCAATATCTGCGCGTGCTTCTTGCTGCTTTTTTAACTCAATCTCGTAGAGTTGTGATTTTAGCATTTGAAGGGCTGTTGCTCTATTGTCGTGTTGTGAGCGTGAATTAGAGCAGGAGATTTGAATCCCCGTGGGTTTGTGGGTTAGTTGAACCTTTGTTTCAACTTTATTTACATTTTGTCCTCCGGCCCCACTAGAACGAGCTGTTGTGATTTCAATATCGGCTGGATTGATGTCTATTTCTATAGAGTCATCTGCTACGGGATAGACGTAAACTGAGGCAAATGAGGTGTGTCGCTTAGCGTTGCTGTCAAATGGCGAGATACGCACCAGGCGATGAACCCCGTTCTCTCCCTTTAACCATCCAAAGGCGTAATCCCCGTCAATTTCTAAGGTTACTGTTTTTATACCGGCTACATCTCCTTCTTGATAGTTGAGTTCCTTGATTTTCATCTGGTGTTTTTCGGCCCACATCATATACATGCGCATCAGCATTTGTGCCCAATCGCAACTCTCGGTCCCACCAGCCCCAGCAGTAATTTGTATTACGGCACTAAGGTCGTCTCCTTCATCGGAAAGCATATTTTTAAATTCAAGCTGCTCTAAAAATTCGGTGGCTTGATGAAAGCTCTGCATCATTTCTTCTTCTGACACGTCACCTTCTTTGTAGAATTCAAACAAGGTTTCTACGTCTTCACCGAGGACTTTTACCGCGCGATAATCTTCAACCCACTTCTTTTTAAAGCGAAGGCTTTTCATTAAGGCTTCTGCTTTTTTTGGGTCATTCCAGAAATCGGGATTCGCCGTTTTTTCTTCTTGATTGCTAATTTCAATCAGTTTTTGATCAATTTGTAGGTAATCTCGGAGTTTTGCAACCCGAGTTTGAATATCTTTTATGTGGTCTTGTGTAATCATACGTGAAGGCAAAAGTACGCTAAATATTGAAAACAAGCAGAAGCTAAACCCAATTATACCGCGAACGAAAAAATACATTGGCTGCTTTTATTTTCGTGCTTTCGGTGTGCGAGGAAATTCTTATTAAAGGAGAATCGCGGAGTAAATTTTATTTATTAGTTTTACGAAAAACTAACCAAAAATGAAAAAAGCAAGTCTTGTATTCTTAGTATTCCTCCTTAGTCAATCTGTCTACAGCCAGTTTTTTAAGGAGAGTAAGTCGGTTGATGCCTATCGTGGATTTATTGATTTTTATTACGATAATTCAAATGATAAGATTTACCTCGCGGTAAAGGCCTTAGACCAAGAATTTTTGTATGTAACAGCCTTGTCTGAAGGGTTGGGGTCAAATGATATTGGCTTAGATCGAGGGCAGCTAGGTGGTGGTGTGGTGGTGAAATTTCAAAAAGCGGGGAATAAAATTTTTCTTATTCAGCCTAATCAGGATTATAGGGCATTAACAGATAATGAAGATGAACGCGCTTCTATTGAAGAGGCTTTTGCGAAGTCTGTCTTGCATGGATTTGTGGTAAAAGAGGAAAAAAATGGCGTATTTTTAGTCGACGCAACCTCCTTTTTTATGCGTGATGCGCACGGCGTTGCCACTACGCTTCAGCGGAATAATCAGGGGAGTTATCGCTTAGATAATTCACGTTCTGCAATGAACTTAGAACGCACCAAAGCCTTTCCTAAAAACGTTGAATTTGACGTGATGCTTACCTTTACTGGGAGTCCAAAAGGCGCTAATGTACGCAGCGTGACCCCAGATGCTTCTGCGGTTACGGTTCATCAGCACCATTCTTTTGTGGAATTACCAGATGATAATTATAAAAAACGTGTGTATGATCCAAGATCTGGTGCTATGGCAATGTCTTATATGGATTATGCAACCCCGGTAAATGAACCTATTGTGAAGCGATTTATTCGTCGGCACCGTTTGGAAAAGAAAAACCCTAATGCGGCAAAAAGTGAGGCGGTTGAGCCAATTGTTTACTACTTAGATCGCGGTACGCCAGAACCTATACGGTCGGCGTTGTTAGATGGGGCTCGATGGTGGAATCAGGCCTTTGAAGCCATTGGGTATATCGATGCTTTTCAAGTAAAAATACTTCCAAAAGATGCGGATCCACTTGATTTGCGTTACAATGTTATTCAGTGGGTTCATCGGTCTACACGCGGATGGAGTTACGGTGCGAGTATTACAGATCCAAGGACGGGTGAAATTTTAAAAGGACATGTCAGTCTGGGGTCGTTGCGTATTCGTCAGGACTTCATGATTGCTCAAGCCTTGCGCGCTCCGTATGCTAATGGGCAGTCAAATGATGCGTTTGCACTCGAGTTAGCGTTGGCCAGAATAAGACAATTGTCTGCACATGAGGTAGGGCATACCATCGGTTTTGCTCATAATTTCGCCGCTAGTACGAATGACCGTGCGTCGGTAATGGACTATCCGCATCCGCAGTTACACCTAAAAAATGGGGCCATTGATTTTTCAAATGCGTATGCTACCGGAATTGGGGCATGGGATAAGGTAACGGTAGCCTATGCGTATCAAGATTTTAAAGGAGATGAACAAGCACAGTTACAAGCGCTGTTGAATAAGGCTTTTGCGAGTGGATTGCGCTATGCGTCTGATCAAGATGCTCGTGCTAAAGGGAGTGCTCATCGGTATGCGCATTTATGGGATAATGGTTCGGATATAATTGGGGAATTAGACAACCTCCTGGCCATTAGAACCAAGGCGATTGAAAATTTTTCTGTAGATAATATTAAATCAGCGCAGCCCTATTCTGTATTGGAAGATGTTTTTGTGCCAGTCTATTTTTTACATCGCTTTCAAACGGAGGCAGTTTCAAAAATTATTGGAGGACTCGATTATCAATACGCTGTAAAAGATGGTGTTGAGCCTATAGTTACTCGCGTAGATGGAGCAACCGAACGTAGGGCTTTAAAAGCCTTGTTAAAAACCATAGATGTAAAGACGTTGGCAATCCCCGAGCGTTTATTGGACTTGTTTCCACCTAGAGCGATGGGGTATGGGCGCAGTAGAGAGTCTTTTACGAGTAAAATAGGAGTAGAGTTTGATGCCTTTGCTGCGGTACAAACAGCAACCGAAATGACCCTAAGCTTTATGTTTCACCCGCAACGAGCAGCTAGAATGGTAACACATAAGAGTGTAGAACCCTCGCAATTGGGATTGGATGAGTTGATTGATCAGGTGGTAAAGCATAGTTTTGATGTGACCCATAAAGACGGATACTTGACTGAATTGCAAAACGTCATAAACCGTGAGGTTTTGATGGCGATTTTTGCCTTAGGAGCAAATGATAATAGTTATTTTCAAGTGAATGCAATAGTGCAGTTAAAACTCGATGAAATTGAAGCAAAGTTGAAGGCGGCGACAAAGGTTTCTGGGCTTCAAAAGGCGTATAACGCAGCCTTGGTGAAAATGATTCAAAACTATAAGAAAAACCCCAGTGCCTTTAAAAAACCATCAGCGCCTAAGATTCCAGATGGGTCGCCAATTGGAATGGATAAATTTTAAGCTTGTATATACGGATGAAGACAATTAATTTATTGAGTGATACCGTGACCAAGCCAACGGCCGGTATGCTGGCAGCTATGATGGCTGCGGAAGTTGGAGATGATGTGTTCCAAGCTGACCCTACCGTATTGCGCTTGCAGCAAAAAGCGGCTGGGTTATTTGGAGTGGAGGATGCCCTATTTTTTCCGTCAGGAACTATGGCCAATCAAGTAGCGATTACAATCCATACGCAGCCTGGAGACCAGGTAATTTGCGATCACTGGTCGCATATATACAATTACGAAGGGGGAGGTGTAGCCGTAAATTCTGGCGTGACCTCAAAACTTATTGTGGGTGATCGCGGGATGTTTACTGCTGCGCAAGCCGCAGAGCATGTGAGTAACCCGGCGGATATTTATGAGCCTATTACCCGGTTAATTTCTGTAGAAAACACAACCAATAAAGGGGGTGGAGCGTGCTGGTCATTGGCAGAATTAAGAAAGATTAAACAGCTTTGTGATGCAAATGAACTTAATTTCCATCTTGATGGGGCTCGGCTTTTTAATGCGTTAGTAGCAAAACAGGAAGATCCTAAGCAGTACGGAGCATTGTTTGATACCATTTCAATCTGCTTGTCTAAAGGATTGGGCTGTCCTGTAGGGTCGCTGCTATTGGGGTCAAAAGAGACCATCGCTAAGGCATTGCGGCTACGAAAGCGTATGGGAGGCGGTATGCGTCAAGTAGGATACCTCGCTGCTGCAGGTATTTATGCCTTAGATCATCAGGTAGATCGCTTGGCTAAAGATCATTTACACGCCGCAAAATTGGGGCAGGCCTTGTCGGGATTGTCTTGGGTTAAAAAGGTAGAAAAGATTGAAACAAATATTGTAATTTTCTATGTTGACGATCAGTTAGATCCAGAACACTGTGTGCAAAAACTCGCAGCGCATGGGGTGTTGATGGTGGGAATGGGACAAGGGAAGTTGCGCATGGTTACGCATCTAGATGTTAGTAGTCAAGATATTGACAATGTGATTGATGTGTTGAGTAATGTAGTGTTTTAATTTAAGTATCGAACACTTATATGTTTAGCGGTAACTACCAACTAAGGTGCAGGGTTAATTCTTGTGTGCATTCGTTTTTTAACTTAAAAATAGAATCGAACAATGGGAGAAATGGGGGATGCGTAGATAGATTTGTTTTCTTGATATAATACATCTACTTGTATCCCAGTGCTAAAAAATCCAATCCGATAGGCCACCCCTAAATTCAAGACAGGATAGTTATACTTCGATTTTTCAAGACCTAAGCGTTGGGAGATAAATAATTGGCCAAATTCAGCCGATACTTGTAATTGTTCAAAGGGATTGTAGAGGGTGACCACGCCCACGCCGTAGACATTCGATTTTAAATCGTACTGCTTGGCATATAGGTAGCTGGTGTTGATGCCGGCATACACACGATGTGAAACAGGGTAAATAACACTAGGTGAAATGGCAATCGCTGTATTGTTTGAGCCAAATGAGAGACCTAAACCCCCTCCGTACTTTAAATTTTTCCAAAAACTAGGACCTGTGTCTTGGGCTGTCATTTGCAGTGAGGAGGCCAGGAGGAGGAGGAATGCGATTTTTTTCATTTCATGTTGTTTATACCAGACGAATGTAGTAATTTCAAGCGATTAATTTAAGCCTCTATGTATGCATTTTAAAATTGTAACCTTCTGCCTCTTGTTCACTGCTTCTGTTTGTGGTCAAAGTGAGATTTCATTAACCTTGTCAGAAATTGCCGAAGCGCCTTCGGCGCAGCGCATTGAAAAGGACATTCAAACCTTAGTGAATTTTGGTACGCGACATACCTTGTCGGATACCTTATCATCAACACGGGGGATTGGGGCTGCACGACGCTGGATAAAAGCTACTTTTGATCAAATTTCTGAGGCATGTAACTCCTGTTTAGAAGTTGGGTATCAGCGAAATGTATTAAAAAAGGATGGACGGCGCATTGTAAAGGATGTAGAAATTGTCAATGTGCTAGCTATTCAACGCGGTACTAAATACCCAAATACCTATGTCATCATGTCGGGAGACATCGATTCGCGCGTTAGCGATGTAAACGATTTCACCTCAGATGCTCCAGGCGCAAATGACAATGCCTCCGGAATGGCTGGAACCATTGAAGCGGCTCGAATTCTCACAAAGTATAGGTTTCCTGTGTCAATTATTTATGTGGGATTATCTGGGGAAGAACAAGGTTTGTTTGGAGGGCAACACATGGCTAAAGTGGCTAAAGATGAGCAGTGGAATATTATTGGTGTGATTAATAATGACATGATTGGTAATATTAAAGGGATAGATGGTGTCATTGACAATACCACATTTCGAGTTTTTTCTGAAGCAATCTCAATGACAACATCAAACCAACAGCGTAATGCCATGCGGTTTTACGGTGGGGAAGTGGATGGCCCATCAAGACAGTTGGCGCGGTATATTGATAAAATTACCGATGCATATATGACTAATTTAGATGCAATCATGATCTATCGCTTAGACCGATTTGGTCGCGGAGGACATCACCGCCCTTTTAATGATGCAGGGTTCACTGGCGTGAGAATTATGGAAACGCATGAGAATTACAATGAACAGCATCAAGATTTGAGAACAGAAAATGGGGTGGCCTACGGGGATGTTATTAGTTCGGTTGATTTTGATTATGCGGCAAAGTTAACGGCAGTAAATGCCCTAACCTTAGCCTCTATAGCATCGGCACCTCCTGCGCCAACC
>Ga0209344_10001281_pt1 | contig 33898 bp, 32 predicted proteins | sample Cruoilmetagenom6_FD_187293 | JGI IMG/M metagenome (GOLD analysis project Ga0209344, IMG submission 187293) | Oil polluted marine microbial communities from Coal Oil Point, Santa Barbara, California, USA - Santa Barbara Oil Seep Sample 6 (SPAdes)... | ecosystem: Environmental > Aquatic > Marine...
TGAGGCGGTCCTTGCAGACGCGCCTGACGCAGACGAGGATTCAACCCCGCCACCTCCCCTGCAGAAGGCAGACGAATCAATTTCCGAGCCCAAATCAGAGCCGGAACCCGAGGCGTCGATAGAGGAAGCGCAACCAGAGCCAGAACAGACATCGGACCTCGCCCGCGAGCCGGTACCGGAGACCACCCAGTCCGAATCAGCGTCCGAGCCCGCTGACAGCCCGGCAGAGGACACCGCAGACCAAGAACCGGAACCCGAGGCAGAGCCCGAGACCGCCGCGCCTGCAGAAGCAGCGCCCGAAGCTGCTGAAGTGCCCGAGTCGCCGCGTGCCACACCTATTGTCACCCCGCCGGACCCGGCAGATGATGAGCTTCCCGGGCCGCCCTCCGCGCTCAGCGCGCTTGCTGCACTGCGTGGTGCCACCCCTGCCCCGACCGCCGAACTGAGCGCTCTGGCCGACAGGCTGCGCAAGGTGCAAGAGGCGCGGTCGTCCAGCGCGAACTCATAAGCACGAAAGTTGGGAATTACCTCTTGTCCCCACGCTGAAAACCGGTATGTATCGCGCGAAGTCGGGCTATGGCGCAGTCTGGTAGCGCGTCCGTCTGGGGGACGGAAGGTCGCAGGTTCGAGTCCTGCTAGCCCGACCAAGATCAAGACGCCCAGCGGGTTTGACCTGCGGGCGTTTTGTCGTTTCAGGGGAGTCCGATGACCGAACTTGCCAAGACTGATTTTCCCGCTGGCGTGCTCTGCGACAGCCAGATGCAGGTGCTCATGGATACGGGCGCCATCACAGCCACCTCCCCCATCACGGACGGCCAGATTCAGCCCGCCTCGCTGGACCTGCGGCTGGGCACGACGGCCTACCGGGTGCGCGCGTCCTTCCTGACCGGCAAATCCGCCACCGTGACCGAGCGGCTGGCCGATTTCGGCATGCACGAGATGGACCTGACCGGCGGCGCGGTGCTGGAAAAGGGCTGCGTTTACGTGGTGCCGCTGATGGAGAGCCTGGCTCTGCCCAAGGGTATCTCGGGCGCGGCCTCGGCCAAATCCTCAATCGGGCGGCTCGATTTGTTGACCCGGGTGATCACCGATCACGGGGTCGAATTCGACCGCGTGCCGGACGGTTACCAAGGCCAGCTCTATGTCGAGATTTGCCCGCGCTCATTCTCCGTCGTGGTGCGCACCGGGCAGATGCTGAACCAGATCATCTTTCGTGTGGGCAGGACCATCCTAACCGATGACGAACTGCGCGCATTGCACCACACCGTGCCGATCGTCTCGGGCGATCCGGTGATCTCGGATGGGCTGGGCTTTTCGGTCGACCTGAAACCCGGCGCCGGCGATCTGGTCGGTTATCGCGCCAAGCCCCATACGGGCGTGATCGACCTCGACAAACTCGGTCACTACGATCCGGACGATTTCTGGGAGAAACTCCACACGTCCGAGGGGCGGATCATCCTTGATCCCGGCGCGTTCTACATCCTAGTGAGTCGCGAGGCCATCACCATCCCGCCCAATTGCGCCGCCGAAATGGCACCATATCTCGCAATGGTCGGTGAATTCCGGGTGCATTATGCAGGGTTCTTTGATCCCGGCTTTGGCCATTCCAGCGACGGGATAGGATCGCGCGGGGTTCTGGAGGTGCGCTGCCACGAGGCCCCGTTCGTACTGGAGCACGGCCAGATCGTGGGGCGTCTCGTGTACGAGAAGATGTCACAAATGCCCGCACGCCTCTATGGTGCGGCGCTGGCCTCGAATTATCAGGGCCAGGGGCTCAAACTGTCAAAGCATTTCAAAACCGGCTGACGCGCCGCTACATCCGGCCCATCTTGCGCGTCATGCGCATGGTCTGTTTCATGCGCTTTTGCGCCTCACCGGTTGCCGGACCAGGGGATTGCGCGCTCGGTTCTGCGCCGTCCTTGCCCTTGTTCATCCGCTTGCCCACGGCGTCCATCCCGGCATTCACGCCGGATCGCATTAGGCGGCGCATGACCATGCGCATGACCATGGAAATTATCTGATTGGCGTTCATTGCGCCCTCCTCGGTTTTCCTCAGGATAGCTGTAGCACACAATCAAGGTATTTTAAGGGCACCTGCGGTCATTCCTCGAATAGCTCAGGCTGATCTTCGTCCGGCTCCATACCCGCATCGCCCTCGTCATCATCCGTATCGCGCCCCGGCATCGACGGCGGCGGCAACCGGTTGTCCAGCAATCCAGCCGCGCGCAATTCCTTCAGGCCCGGCAGATCGCGGGCGCTCTCGAGGCCAAAATGGCTCAGGAATGTCTGTGTGACGACGAAAGTCACCGGGCGCCCCGGCGTCATCTTGCGGCGGCCAAAGCGTATCCATTCCATGTCCAGCAACTGATCAACAGTGCCGCGGCTGACCGACACGCCGCGGATTTCCTCGATCTCGGCGCGGGTGACAGGCTGGTGATAGGCGATGATCGCCAGTGTCTCGATCGCGGCGCGGCTGAGTTTGCGTGTCTCAACCGTCTCGCGCTGCATCAGGAAGCCCAGATCGGGCGCCGTGCGCATCACCCAGGCATCGCCCACGCGCATCAGCGTGACACCGCGCCCCTCGTATCGCTTGCGCAAATGCACCAGCGCTTCGGCGGCATCGCTGCCGTGGGGCAACCGCGCGTTCAGATCGCGGATCGTCACGGGCTCTGCACTGGCAAACAGGATCGCCTCGATCATGCGTTCCTGTTCACCGATAGGCGGGGCTTCGAACAGGCTTTGTGGTGTGTCGTCAGCGTCTTCGCTCATGTCATTAATCCTTGCGGCGCACTTGGATCGGCGCGAACACTTCGGCCTGCCGCAGTTCTATCCGGCCTTCCTTGGCCAGTTCCAGGGAGGCGGCAAATGTCGATGCGGTGGCTGACCGCAGACGCACCGGATCGGTGCCAAAGTTATCCGGCAGATAGGTCGAAATATCGGTCCAGGTACCGGCAAATCCAATCAGCCCGCGCATCCGTTCCAGCGCCTGTTCCAGTGAATAAATCGAATCCCGGTCCATCGCATAGGGGCGAAACTCGTCCTTGGTGCGCAGGCGCGCATAGGCTTGCATCAGGTCCAGCAGCGACGCGGTGTATGTGATGCGGCGGGTCTTCTCGATCCCTTCCGGGATGCCTCGGGCAAAGAAATCGCGCCCCAGCCGGTCGCGTGCCATCAGCCGCGCGGCGGCGTCACGCATCGCCTGCAATCGCTCCAGCTGAAACGCCAGGTGCGCCGCCAGTTCCTCGCCCGACGGGCCTTCTTCGGAGGGGTCGGGTGGCAACAGCAACCGCGATTTGAGAAAGGCCAGCCAGGCCGCCATCACCAGGTAGTCGGCGGCAAGCTCGATCCGCAACTGCCGCGCCTTTTCGACGAAGGCCAGATATTGCCGTGCCAGATGCAGGATACTGATCTTTCGCAGATCAACCTTCTGGGTCCGGCTGAGCGTCAGCAACAGGTCGAGCGGCCCCTCATACCCGTCCACATCAATGATCAGCGCCTCGGCGGCCACCCGATCTGCGATGCGTTCCGGCTTGTTTGGGTCGTCGAAATCGTCCTCAGACATGCGCCTGCCCTGCAATCATGGAGGCGAGTGTTGCCTCCAGAGCAGGAATGTCAACCTCATCGGGCGCTTTGCGCGCCGCCAGCGCAGCCTCTGCACGGCGTTGGCCGCTCTCTGTCAGGCGACCGGCGGCATCGGCCACAGCGCGGCGATCATGCAGCGATGCATTGCAGCACAGCACCACGTCACAGCCTGCATCCAGCGATGCGCGTGTGATCTCGGGCAAGGTGCCGGACAATGCTTTCATGGTGATATCGTCGGTCATGATCAGCCCGTCATAACCGATTTGATCGCGGATAAGGCGCATTATCACCGGCGACGTCGTCGCGGGCTGCGGGTCGATGGCGTCATATACAAGATGCGCCGTCATACCCATCGGCAAGTCACGCAATGCCTTGAATGGCGCGAAATCCGAAGCGTCCAGCTCCGCACGGGACGCCGAGACGACGGGTAATGCCAGATGGCTGTCGGCCTGCGCACGACCATGGCCGGGAATGTGTTTCAGCACCGGCAGCACGCCGCCATCCAGCAACCCGTCGGCCACGGCACGCCCCAGAAGGGACACGATGCCTGCGTCGGTCCCAAAGCAGCGGTCGCGCAAGAACGCATGTGTCTCGGGCCCCGCCACATCGACCAGCGGCGCGCAGTTGCTGTCGATCCCCAGCGCATACAGCTCTGACGCGATGATCCGGTACTGCAGATAGAGCGCCTCTGCCGCGTCTGCCCCTGTACGCTCGATCAGCGTTTGCGGCGGCATCCATTCGCGCCATGTGGGCGCGCGCAGGCGCTGCACCCGGCCGCCTTCCTGATCGATAGTGATCGGCGCATTGCGCCCCACCGCGCTGCGCATTTCATCGCAGAGCGCGCGGACCTGGTCAGGCGTGTCGATATTGCGGGCAAAAAGGATGAAGCCGAACGGGTCAGCCTCCGCAAGGAACGTCTTCTCGTCAGAACTCAGCCGGTGGCCGGTTGCGTCCAGAATGGTCGCCCCCCACGCGCTCACCGTGTGACCACCGGAATGCATTCGGCCTTTTCGGCGACCAGCGCCGAGCAGAACCGGCGCGCATCGGCCAGATCCTCGAAGCCCATCGCGCGCAGACGGTAGAAGGTGCGCCCGCCGCTGGTGGCGCGCTGGATCACGCGATCCTTGCCGGTCAGGAAATCCTCGAACTTGCCAGCCAGCCGCGCCCATTCCTCGCGGGCGATTTCCTCGGTCTTGAACGCGCCCAACTGAGCCAGCCGCGTCCCCGGCGCAATGCTCTCGGGGTCGACATCGCGCGGGTCGGCCAGATTGGTTGTGGCCGCTACCGTTTCAACCCGTGCCAAGGTCACGGGACGCGCCTTGGGTCGCAGAGAAATGCCAAGTCCACCCTTTGCGACCCGCATGACGGCCTCAGCCGGCGCTGCCTCTTCCTCGGCCGGAGCCACGTCGCTCAGCGGTGCCACGCCGTCAGCCAGCGCATCGGCCAGCGCCAGCATGGTTGCATCGTCCATCGGTACCTCGGGCGCTTCTGGCGCCACGTCGGCGGCTTGTGCAACGCTCGGTTCCGTACTTTCGGCGGTTTGGCTCGATGCCCATGTTCCGGGCGCATCTTCATCGCTAAGGTCAAGGGGTGCGGGCGCGAGGATCAATCGGTCAGGTGTTTCGGCAGCGGACCCGATGGCCGCCACGTCATTCACCGAAAGACCCTGATTGAGCGCCTGTTCACCGCCGGGGTTCTCCGGCTGCACGCGCATCGGCCCTTCGGCGGCACGAATGACCGGCACGCCACTGACGTCACGCACCAGCAGCTTATACCCCCAGAACCCCATGCCGACGATCAATCCGATCGAAACGATGGATCCGATCACATGGGTAAACTTGGTGATTGCGCTGCCACTCTCAGACGCGCCCCAATCCTGGTAACGGTCCGATTGAATCTCTGCCATGTCACGCCTCTTTGCCGTCGGCGATACATTGTCGCCGGGGTGTATGATTACTGCCTCACGTCCCCGGCGATCGTGCGGTTTACCGCATCTCTTCAGCCGGAGTGACGCCGAGAATACCAAGACCTGCAGAAATAACAAGATTCACGGACCGCGCGAGGGCGATTTTCGCCTGCGTTGTGGCCGGATCACCCTCTTGCAGGAACCGCAACTCGGGCATGTCATGCCCGCGATTCCACAGGCTGTGCAGATCGCTTGCCAGATCATAGAGGTAGAATGCCACGCGATGCGGCTCGTTTGTGCGCCCCGCCACCTCGACCAGACGGGGCCATTCGGCGATCTTGCGGGCCAGCGTCAGCTCTGCCTCATGCGAGATAAGGCTGAGGTCAGCGGTTTTGAGCGTGGCATCCGACACGTCGATCCCCGCGGCCGCGGCCTTGCGCATCACGCTGCAAACACGCGCATGGGCGTATTGCACGTAAAAGACCGGGTTATCCTTGGATTGCTCCAGCACCTTGTCGAAGTCGAAATCAAGCGGCGCGTCGTTTTTGCGCGTCAGCATGACGAACCGCGTCACGTCCGCCCCCACCAGATCGACCACATCGCGCAGGGTGACGAAAGTGCCGGCACGTTTCGACATCTTGAACGGCTCGCCGTTCTTGTAGAGCTTGACCAGTTGCGTCAGCTTGACATCCAGACTGACCTGCCCGTCCGACAGCGCCGAGACGGCGGCCTTCATCCGCTTGACATACCCGCCGTGATCCGCGCCGAACACATCAATAAGTTCGTCGAAGCCCCTGGTAATCTTGTCATAATGGTACGCAATGTCGGGCGCGAAATAGGTCCAGCCGCCATCAGATTTCTTGACCGGACGATCCACGTCATCGCCGTGGTCGGTCGATTTGAACAGCGTCTGCTCGCGCGGCTCCCAATCTTCTGGCAGCTTGCCCTTGGGCGGTTCCAGCACGCCCTCGTAGATCAGCCCCTTGGCGTCCAGCGCCTCCAGCGCCGCCTCGATCCGGCCCGTACCATAGAGCGACTTCTCGCTGTAGAACACGTCCATCTCGACGCCCAGTGCCTTCAGATCGGCCCGGATCAGCTCCATCATCGCTTCGGTTGCAAATTCGCGCACATCGACCAGCCAGACGGACTCGGGCTGCCCGACATAGGCGTCGCCCACCTTGGATTTCAGCGCCTCGCCCACCGCGATCAGGTAATCGCCGGGATAGGTGCCATCCTCGAACGCAACCGCCTGCCCGTGTGCTTCGAGATAGCGCAGATAGACCGAGCGGGCCAACACATCGACCTGCGCGCCACCGTCGTTGATGTAGTATTCGCGCGTCACATCGTGGCCGGTGAAATCAAGCAAGCTGGCCAGCGCGTCACCAAAGACCGCTCCCCGGGTGTGCCCCACATGCAGCGGGCCTGTGGGGTTGGCGCTGACATATTCGACATTGACGCGCCGCCCCTGCCCCAGATCGGAGCGGCCAAAATCGGCCCCCGCCTTCAGTACCGCGCGCAGAACGCCGTGCCACTGGTCATCCGCCAGCCGCAGGTTCAGAAATCCGGGCCCGGCGACCTCGGCAGAGGAGATGCGCGGGTCGGCAGCCAATTGTGCCGTCAGCGCCTCGGCGATGTCGCGTGGCTTCTTGCCTGCGGGCTTGGCCAGCACCATTGCGGCATTGGTGGCCATGTCGCCATGTGCGGGATCGCGCGGCGGCTCCACCGTCACGTTGCTCAGGTCAAGGCCTGCGGGCAGCACGCCGTCGGATTCTAGCACACCTAGAGCCTGGATCACGGCACTGCGGATTTCGGTAAAGAGGTTCATCGGATCATCCTTTGGGTCGCCGGGTGATCTGTTGCGTTTCGCACAAAACCTGAACCACAGCTTTTCGCGAAACACCCACAACACCCATATGTTGCGCCGACAATTCGGCATTTTGCCGCGCCGGGTATATGTCGAGATGCTTTAACAGCCCCGCGCGCTGCGTCAATCAGATGCGGTGCCTTTGTCAGAGTCGTTGACACCGCTCTTGCGCGGCGGCGACAGCGCAATCAGCAGCTTGCCCGGCGTGGCGCGCAGTTCCGCGTCCGCCGCCAGCAGCCGCAATTCACGTCCCGGAACCATCTCTGCCAGCGGAACAGAGTCCGGATTGTCGGCCTGCCAGTTTTCCAGTCCGTATTCCTCCGTGAGCAGCGTCGCGCGCACCGACCAGCCATCCGCCATGCGCTGCGCGAGCTCCAGATAACGCAACCCGCCGCAGAACACCCGCCCGCCCAGCGTGGCGGGCAGTGCATGCCGCTGGCTGTCCTGCTTGGCCCGCTTGAGCTGGAACACGTTTTCGCGTCCGAATTCCGGCGCCAGGTCAGTGGCGACGAGCGTGTTGAAAGCATCATTGTCCGACACGGCCACGATCCGGCCAAAACTGATGAATTCGACACCGTGTTCGGCACCGTTCGACAGGATATCGCCGACATAGATCGGCAGCCCGGCCTCGCGCGCGCTGCGCAGCCGGGCGCGGTTCGGATCGGTCAGGAGGATCGGCACATCCTGTTCCTTCAGGGCCTTGGCAAAGGAGGTCGCGAATTGCGACCCGCCCGCAAAGATCACCCCCTGAACCTGCCCCCCGGCAAGCCCGAGCGACCGCGCTATGGGCCGCAACGAGAAGCCGTGCAACACCACCGTCGCCGCCACCAGCGCGAAGGCCAGCGGCGTCAGGATCGCTGCATCTTCGATCCCGGCAGCAAAGAGCCGCTCGGAGAAGAGCCCGGCCACCGCCACCAGCACCACGCCGCGCGGCCCGGTCAACGCCACGAGCAGTCGCTCGCGCATCGGCACATTGCTGAACGCCAGCGAGATCATCACCGTCAGTGGGCGCACCACCAGGATCACCGCCAGGACGAACAGCACGGTATTCCAGCCAAGCATCGACAACCGTTCCAGATTCATCGACGCGGCCAACAGGACGAACACGCCCGATACCAGCAGGATCGTTGCATGCTCCTTGAACCGACGCAGCTCGGCATAGCTGGGCAGACCCGCATTGGCGATGTAAAATCCCATGATCGTCACGGTCAGCAGCCCGCTTTCGTGCAGCACGTAATCCGACAACGCAAAGGCCAGCAGCAGCACCGCAAAAAGCACCGGCACCTTCATGTACTCCGGCACCCGACCCCGCCGGAACCCTTCGGCGATCAGCCAACCAGCCGCCAGCCCCAGTGCGATGGCCGTCCCGATCCCGATGACCATGTCCCAGAGCGCATCGGAAAAGGTGTTCGCGGCCGCAGTCACCAGCACCACTTCGAAGGCCAGAACCGCTGCCAGCGCGCCAATCGGATCGTTGACGATCGCCTCCCATTGCAGCAACTGCGCGGGGCGCTTGGACAGCCGCGCCTGCCGCAACAGCGGCGCGATCACTGTCGGACCGGTCACGATCATGATCCCGCCGAACACTGCTGAACTGGCCCAGCCGAGCCCCGCAACGAAATGCAGCGCCAACGCCGACAGCAACCAGCCCACCGGCGCGCCGATCAGCACCAGCCGCCGCACCCCCACCGCCGCCTCGCGCAGCGAATGAAGGTTCAGCGTCATGCCGCCCTCGAACAGGATGATCGCCACGGCAACACTGATCATAGGTCCCATCAACGGGCCGATGTCACGCTCGGGGACAAATATCCCCAGCCCCGGCCCGATCACCAGCCCGGCAATCAGCATCAGCACGATGGCGGGCATGCGCAGCTTCCACGCCAGCCATTGTGCCCCGACGCCCGTCACCCCCACGAGCGCGAAAGCCATGACCGCCGGGATCGCACCGTTCGCCGCTGCATCGATTGCCATGTTTCGTTATCCCCCCCAGGAGCCAGTGTCGCCCGGCCCGTCCAGGTGGCGGGCGTGCTGCAACAGCGCAAACCGGTCGGTCATGCCGGCGATGTAGTCACTTACCAGACGCGCCAACGCCTGAGTTGTTCCAGCGGCGGCGACATCGGCCTGCCAGCGTCGCGGCAGATAATCGGGATGCTCCATGTAGAAGGGAAAGAGATCGTGAACCACCTTTGTCACCTGCGCGCGCTTTTCCATGACTGACGGAGCGCGGTACATACGCGTAAAAAGAAACTCCCGGATTTGGCGCAGATCGCGCCAGAGCGTGTCCGAGAACAGGATCACCGGCCGCCCCAGTTGACGCACCGCGTCGGTATCTGCCGGATCGGCCTCTTTGATAGCGCTGCGCGAGGTTTCGATCACGTCAGCGACCATGACGCCAAAAACCCGCCGCAGCGCCTCGTGCCGTCGCCGGTAGGGATCAAGCCGCGGATAAAGGCGGTCAACCTCGGCGTAGCAATCGCCGATGATCGGCAGTGCCGCCATCTCTTCTTCGGTGAACAGACCCGCGCGCAGCCCATCATGCAGATCGTGGTTGTTATAGGCGATATCGTCCGAGAGCGCGGCCACCTGCGCCTCGGCGCTGGCATGGGTGTGCAGTTCAAGGTCGTGGCGGGCGTTGTAGTCGGCCAGCGCATAGGGCAGCTCCGCGCCCGGTTCGGCAACCACGGGTCCGTTATGCTTGGCAATACCTTCCAGCGTGTCCCAGGTCAGGTTCAGCCCGTCGAACTCGGCATAATGACGCTCCAGCGCGGTCACGATGCGGATCGCCTGCGCGTTGTGATCAAACCCGCCATAAGGCTCCATCAGCGCATGCAACGCGTCTTCGCCGGTATGTCCGAACGGCGTGTGTCCCAGATCATGGGCCAGCGCCACGGCTTCGGTCAATTCGGGATTCAGCCCCAACGCGCCGGTGATCGTGCGCGCCACCTGCGCCACCTCGATGGAATGCGTCAGGCGGGTGCGATAATAATCGCCTTCATGTTCGACAAAGACCTGCGTCTTGTGCTTGAGCCGCCGAAAGGCGCTGGAATGGATGATACGGTCACGATCCCGTTGAAAGCAGGAGCGGTAGAGGCTCTCTTCCTCATTCATCAACCGCCCGCGCGAAGATCCGGGGCTGGCCGCAATACGCGCCATCATATCTGCTGGTCCTTGTCGCCTGTTCCCGTCACACATATATTGCATTCGTCAGAGCAGCGAAACCGCTGCCATGATTTATCGTCCGCGTATCAGGAGACAACGATGAACCTGCCCCCCACCGTTACAGACCGTGCATTCGAACGGCTCAGCGAGATCGGCGCAGGCGATCAGGGTCAGGCCCTGCGCGTCGCCGTCGAAGGCGGCGGCTGCTCGGGCTTTCAGTACGAGATCAAGCTGGACACGCCTGCCGAGGACGACCTGGTGCTCGAAGGGTTAGGCCAGAAAGTGGTCGTGGACAGCATATCGCTGCCATTCCTTGCCGGGGCCACGATCGATTTCACCGAAGAACTGATCGGCGCGCGTTTCGTGATCGACAACCCCAATGCCAGCAGTTCATGCGGCTGTGGGACGTCCTTCTCGATGTAGCCTTGGGCGACGGTTACGCCGCGCCGGGCAACGTCCGCTGGCGCAAGCTCTCGCGCCAGTCAGACACCACACCTACTCTGCCGGATAAATCCGCTCTTTTCTGAGCAGCCGGATTGGCCGGACGCCATGCATGGCGACCGCCTGATCCCGGATCAACCAGACCCCGGCCGTGATCACCACTGCAGCCCCGAGATAGACGAAGCCGCTCGTCACTTCGCCGAATACTGCGGCACCCAGCACCACCATCCACACGAACTGCAAGTTCATCAGCGGCGTGATCACATAGGCGGGCATGGCCTTGAACGCAGCGACCAACACCCAGCGTGCAAAAAACAGGACCGTGCCATAGACCAGCGCCCAACCAAAATCGGCGGCAGGCATGCTCTGATAGACGAAGGGCAGCACAGCGAGGCTGGCCAGCATCAGGCCGAAATTGGGGTAGAACACCTGCGGCAACAGATTGTCGTCCCGCACCCCGATATAGCGCGAAGCCATCATCGATACGGTGCCCAGCGACACTGCCGCCAAGGCCACCAGATGGCCCATCGTGACCGTCGCGAATCCGCCGGGGAAGAGGCACAACAGCCCGACAAATCCCAGCATCAACGCCGCCCAGGCCTGCGGTCGGACCGCCTCTCCCAGCACCGGCCCAGACAGGAGCGCGGTAAAGAGCGGGATCATCGCGATGAACAGGAACACCTCGGCAAAGGGAAGCAGGCGGAAGGCATAGAAGAACGCCATTGCCCCCAAAATGGTCGCAGCAACACGCAGCGCCATCGCGCGCGGGCACTTGGTACGCATCGTGCGCGGCGTCGCGCCGCGCCGGTTCATCAGCAGGCTCAACCCGGCCACCACCGCACCTGACAGCGCAAAGAGCTGCGGCGCGGCATAGGAGGCGGCGAACATCTTGGTGATCGCATCCGCCCCCGAAATGAGAAAGGTATAGACCGCTGTCAGGACCACACCCGCCAGAACCGGCCCCCCGAGCCGAAAAGCGTTCATGCCCGCACCTCGCGCAGGTTCACCCGGGCAAAGCCCGCAAAGAATTGACCAAAGCGGTCGCTTGCCGCCTCTGCCGCGACCAGTGCGGCGTGGGCCTCGTGCGAAAGCCGCGCCGAAACCGGATCGCGCATCGCCTCCCAGTCACCCGACCGGGTGCGGCCCATCGAGTAGATGCATTCGGACAACTCGCGCAGTGGGCCGGAACGTGGCCGGGTCCTGCGAAAGCAAACGCGCCCTTCGGGTACTTGTGCGGCAAACCCGCCCTGCCCCGACTGGGCCATGAACCAGTTCAGCATCAGGTATTCGTGGTAATCGTCACCCAGCGGTGCCGCCGGATCGGAGGTCAGGGTGAAACAGCGCACCTGTTGCGTCAGCCAGATTTCCCACACATCGGGCGGGGTCTGGCCCGCATGGCGCAATGCGATGCAGATCTCGGCCAGCAGATCGACGTTGAAATCCAGAAACGCCAACGTGCCCGCAAAGATCAGGCTATCTATCGCTTCCTCGGGCAATTCCGGATCGCGGCGGCCGTACTCGGACAGGTAGAAGACGATATGGGTCAGCTCGTAGGCGGCCTTCTTGTTCGGCATCGCAAAGGTATCCGAGCGAGAGGCAAATTCGCGCAACCGGTCACTCAGCCCTGCATCCCCGATCAACGGATCAACCCCGCGCCGCGCGCACAGGCGGCGTGCCTCTCCGCGTTGCAGGTCCGACAATTCGGCCTGGGCCAACCCCTCGCGGGCCACCCAATCGGCCAGACGCTGACCTTTTTCGCCCTTGCCGACCAGATCCTCCAGATCGAGGCATATCGACAGCAGGAAGCGGTAGTACTGTGGAAAGAACTCCATCCGGCGTTCGATATCATCGTAAAACGCAGCGTAGACTTCCAGATCCTCGGGCGCAGGTTGCGCGCCCGTGCATTCCAGAATGTTCAGCGCCTCGGCATTCTCCTTGAGCCAGAACACATCGTCGCCGCTGCGCCGGTGATTGGCAAAGGATCGTAGCAAGGCCGCCTGTCGCGCAGCCTTGCTACGTTGCTGGAACGGGGCATTGAGCGGGACGACGTTTTCCATATGGGTCTTTCCTTCCTGCTGTTGGGCCTGCCTTCGGGCAGCCGCCCCGTTCATTTGCGTGATCAAAGGCTCGACGTGAACATCTCGACCGCGTCGCCGTCTTCTGCGCTCACATCGCGGCTCGGGCTCAGCGAAGAGGTGAATGCGCCAACCGCTTCACCACTTGCCGTTGCCAGCGACGAGGTGAACAGGCTGACCGCGTCGCCGGTTGCCACATTGCTTTCGGCGCGAGGCGCCAGCGAAGAGGTGAACATTTCCACTGCATCGCCGGTCTGGCTTTCGGTTGTGGCCGAAGGGCTGAGCGAGGATGTGAACATCTCGGTTGCGTCCCCGGTACCGGCATAGGCATGCGCCGCAGGTGCCAGCGAAGACGTGAACATTTCAGTCGCATCACCAAGCCCGGCATCGGCGCCCATCACGGGTCCCAGCGAAGAGGTGAATGCCTCGACAGCCGAGCCATCATGCAGGCTGGCAGTTTGTTCCAGGTTCGTCAGTTCAGCGTTAAATACTTCTTTAAGTTGTGCGGTCATTTTCAATCTCCCCAGATTGTAGTTGCAGACAGCGAGACGGTTACACGTTTAAATTGCATTGCCAAGAGCAATTTGAGGCCCTCACCTGAAGGGAATCGAAACATCCCGTCACCAAATACCGTTACAAATATGTTTTTATTGTGTTTTTTGAATTCCAAGCACTGAGCGAAATCCGGCCAGATACGTCCCGAGCGATCTCTAAAAACCGAAAAATTAGCACCACTTACCACTTTTGGTTGTGCATCACACAGCCCCACCGGGCGGAATTGCCGCGCAGAATGCTCGAATCGATCTTCGCCGTGGCCGACTCACCGCCGCCACAGACGCGATTCACATCGCCCATCCTCCGCACAGCTTGCCCTTGCCCGGCCCATGCGCGATAGAGAAAGGGCTGCAGAGAGGGGCCCCCATGAAAATCGCGAGCTTCAACATCAACGGTATCAAGGCCCGCATTCAGGCCCTGCCCGACTGGCTCGATGAGGCCGACGCCGATGTGGTCGTCCTGCAAGAGATCAAATCGGTCGACGAGGCGTTCCCGCGCGATATCTTCGAGGACCGCGGCTATTCCGTCGAAACCCACGGCCAGAAAGGCTTTAACGGGGTTGCCATCCTGTCCAGACTGCCTTTGGAAGACATCACGCGCGGCCTGCCCGGTGACGACAGCGATGAACAGGCCCGCTGGATCGAGGCGACGGTGATGGGCGACAAAAGCCCGGTCCGAGTCTGCGGTCTGTACCTGCCCAACGGCAATCCCGCACCGGGACCGAAATACGATTACAAACTGGCCTGGATGGAGCGCCTGCACGCCCGCGCGCAGCATCTACTCACGCTCGAAGAGCCATTCCTGATGGCCGGAGACTACAATGTAATCCCACAAGACGAAGATGCCAAACGCCCCGAAGCCTGGAGCAAGGACGCGCTTGCCCTGCCACAAAGCCGCGCCGCGTTCCGCCGGATCGTCAACCTTGGGTTTACCGATGCTTTCCGCGCCCGCACCCAAGGCCCCGGCCATTACACGTTCTGGGACTACCAGGCCGGCGCGTGGAACCGCGATGATGGCATTCGCATCGACCATTTCCTGCTCAGTCCGCAATGTGCGGACCTGCTGACCGACTGCCAGATAGACAAGGAAATCCGCGCCCGCGAAAAGCCATCGGATCACGTGCCGATCTGGGTCACACTGGACGCCTGACACCCCTGAAAGGGCAATCCCATGGATAACCTGCGCGGCAGTGCATTGATGGTTCTGGCAATGGCCGGCTTTGCGCTGGAAGATTACTTTGTCAAACAGCTCTCGCTCGTCCTGCCTGTCGGCCAGATTCTGATGATGCTCGGCACGTCGGGCTGCCTTGTCTTCGCCGTGTTGACCAAAATGCAGCGCGGCCGGTTGTTCAGCGGAGTCCTGCTGACGCGCGCCGTGATGCTGCGCAACGCGGGCGAGATCATCGCCGCCATCAGCTACGTGACCGCATTGGCGCTGGCGGATCTGTCCACCGTATCGGCGATCCTTCAAGCGACGCCGCTGGCGGTCACCGTGGGGGCCGCGCTCTTCATGGGGGCGCAAGTGGGCTGGCGGCGTTGGTCAGCCATTCTGGTTGGCATGCTGGGCGTGATGATGATCGTGCGCCCCGGCATGGATGCATTCGAGGCGTCGTCGATCTTTGCCATCGTGTCGGTCGTAGGTCTCGCCATTCGCGACCTTGCAACGCGCGCCATTCCCTCCAGCGTGTCTTCGATGCAGTTGTCCTGCTACGCTTTCGGCACCATGGTTCCGACCGGCGCGATACTGCTGATGTTTCAGGGCGACGTGTCGCCGCTGGAACCGGTCAGCTGGGCTTACCTCTTTGGCGCGATGGTGTTCGGCGTCATAGGCTATTACTTCATCGTCGGGGCCATGCGCGTCGGAGAGGTCGCCGCCGTCACTCCATTTCGGTATACGCGCCTGATCTTTGCGTTGATTCTCGGCGTGACATTGCTGGGCGAGCGCCCCGATCTCTGGACGCTGATCGGCGCGGCGGTCATCATCGCTTCGGGGCTTTACACACTGGTGCGCGAACAAAGGCTGGCAAGCCGCGCCTACCGGCAAGCCAAGCCCAAGGGGCCACTGTAATCGAGCCAATTCCATTTCCCGCGGCGCTTTGTTAAATCGACGCAACCCTATTTCATCTGCAAGGAACCACACATGAGCAGCATCATCGACATTCACGCACGCGAGATACTGGACAGTCGCGGCAATCCCACGGTCGAGGTCGATGTGATCCTCGAAGACGGCACGATGGGCCGGGCCGCCGTGCCCTCGGGCGCATCTACCGGCGCGCATGAGGCGGTCGAGCGGCGCGATGGCGACGCCGCGCGCTATCTGGGCAAGGGCGTGCTGGAGGCCGTAGCCGCCGTCAACGGCGAGATCGCCGATGCGCTGATCGGGATGGACGCGACGGAACAGGTTGGCGTTGACCTGAGCATGATCGAGTTGGACGGTACCCCGAACAAGGGAAGACTGGGCGCGAACGCGATCCTCGGTGTCAGCCTGGCCGTGGCAAAGGCCGCGGCCGAATTCACCGCGCAGCCGCTCTATCGCTATGTCGGCGGCACCTCTGCGCGCCTGTTGCCCGTGCCGATGATGAACATCATCAATGGCGGCGAACACGCTGATAATCCCATCGATATTCAGGAATTCATGATCATGCCGGTCAGCGCGGACAATATCCGCGACGCGGTGCGCATGGGCGCCGAAGTGTTCCACACGCTGAAAAAGGAACTGACGGCAGCGGGCCTCAGCACCGGTATCGGCGACGAAGGTGGCTTTGCGCCCAACATCGCATCGACCAGGGAAGCGCTCGACTTCGTCCTGCGCAGCATCGAAAAGGCCGGATACAAGCCGGGCGAGGATATCTACCTCGCCTTGGATTGCGCGGCGACGGAATACTACAAGGACGGCAAGTATGTCCTTTCGGGCGAAGGGAAATCCCTGACATCAGATGAAAACGTCGCCTATCTGCAATCGCTCGCCGCCGACTATCCGATCATCTCGATCGAAGACGGCATGGCAGAGGATGACTGGGACGGCTGGATCGCCCTGACGCAGGCAATCGGCGACAAGGTGCAACTGGTCGGTGACGACCTCTTTGTCACCAACCCCGCGCGCCTGGCCGAAGGGATCGCCAACGGCGCGGCCAATTCGATGCTGGTCAAGGTCAACCAGATCGGCACCCTGACCGAGACATTGCGGGCCGTCGACATGGCGCACCGGGCGCGGATGACCAACGTCATGTCGCACCGGTCGGGCGAAACCGAGGATGCGACCATCGCAGACCTCGCGGTGGCCACGAACTGCGGCCAGATCAAGACCGGCAGCCTCGCGCGCTCGGATCGGCTGGCAAAGTACAATCAGCTGATCCGGATTGAGGAACTGCTGGGTGAGACGGCAGAATATGCCGGGCGGAGTATCCTGCGGGGCTGACGACCGGCCCGCATACTACCGCGTTCCTCCTCGGACAGACGCGAAACGGAAACAGGCGCGACCCTAGTGGGTCGCGCCTGAATTGTTTCTTCTCTACTCGCTGATTGCGGGCAAAGCTTACGGGCAAGGTGCCTCGTAATAGGTGCCGTCGCCACGGGCGTAGGCACAGACCTTGGCCTGCTGGTTTTGCGCAACGACAGTACCTGCGGCGGCCCCGGCGAGCGCCGAAATCACGCGCCAGTTACTGTTGGCGCCCAGCGCCTCGGCTGTGATCAGCCCGGCAGCAGCGCCGCCCGCCACACCGGCGACAGTACGTTGTTCGGAAGTCATCGTATCGCAGGCCGAAAGGCCCAGCATGGCGACGGCGGCGACTGCAAATGTCCAATATTTCATCTATTGATCCCTTTTCCTTAGGATGCGTTGATCGGCGGTCCGGGAAGCCCGTCCGCGTCACTTGCTATATATGTGCTCTACGCCTCGGACCGCGCTCCGGTTCTGAAAAATGTTTGCGTCGGGCACCCCATCGGCACGTTTCCGCGCAATCCTCGCCTGCGCGGTGAAGGGGCAGCGCGATCGCACCGGGTTCTGAGAGCAGGCCGCTATGTATTGGATTGCACGAATTTTACCAATTGCCGGGTCGATCCGTCCTTGTCCTCATCCTCGGCCTGTCCTTCGAGAACGGGCTGCAATACCTTGGCCAGTTCCTTGCCCAACTCGACACCCCATTGATCAAAGGAGTTGATCCCAAGAATGACGCCCTCGACGAACACGCGATGCTCGTAGAGCGCGATGATCTGCCCCAGTCGCCGCGGGCTGAGCCGGTCATAGATCAGCGTGGTGGATGGCCGATTCCCCACAAAGACACGGTGCCGCGCCTGCCTCTCCAACTCGTCCCCATCAAACCCTGCTGCCTGCATCAGCGCGCGCGCGGCCTCCAGGTTGCGGCCACGCATCAACGCCTCGGACTGAGCCAGACAGTTGGCCACCAACAGCGTATGTTGATGCGCCAGATCCGGTTCATGCCCGGTTGCGGCAACGATGAATTCGCATGGCACGACTTGCGTGCCCTGATGGATCAGCTGATAGAATGCGTGCTGCCCGTTGGTGCCGGGCTCGCCCCAGACCACCGGCCCGCTGGGATAAAACAGCGCGGTGCCATCCATCGCCACGCTCTTGCCGTTCGATTCCATCTCCAACTGTTGTAGATAGGCGGGCAGCCGCGCCAACCGCTGATCATAGGGCAGCACCGCGCGCGTCGGATACCCGCAGATCTGATGATGCCAGAGACCCACCAGCGCCAGTTGAACCGGCATGTTCTGCGCCAGTGGCGCGCTTTGGAAATGACGGTCCATCTCCTCGGCCCCGCGCAGGAATGCTTCGAAATTTTCTGGCCCGATGGCCAGCATCAGCGACAGGCCGATCGGCCCCCAGACAGAGTACCGCCCGCCAACCCAATCCTCGAAGCCGAAGACCCGTTCGGGCGGAATACCGAATTCGGCAGTCTTGTCCTGTGCCGACGACAGCGCGACGAACTGCGCTGCGGGTGCGGCCACGCCACCCGCTATCCAGTCAAAGGCCGTGCGGGCGTTTGTCATCGTCTCGATGGTGGTAAAGGTCTTGGACGCAATGATCACCAGCGTGCGCCCCGCATCGAGCCCCGCCAGCGCATCCGCGATGTCGGCGCCATCCACGTTCGCCACGAAATGGCAGCGCGGCCCATCATGATATGGCCCCAGCGCCAGCGTGGCCATCTCGGGGCCCAGATGCGACCCTCCGATGCCGATATTGACGACATCGGTGATCGTCCCGCCTGCTCCTCTGAACGTCCCGTCGCGCAGATCCGCCGCAAAGCGCTGCATGCGCGCCAGCGTCTCGCGCACGCCCGGCATCACATCGGCGCCGTCCACATTGACCGGGCCGCCCGAAAGGTTACGCAATGCAGTGTGCAGCACCGGGCGCCCCTCGGTCTCGTTGATCGCGGCACCGTCAAACATCGCGTCCCGCCGGGCCACCACACCGCGCGCCTCGGCCAAGGCGATCAGGGCCGCCTGCACCTCGGCATCAATCTGCGTCTTGGAATAATCGAAGAGCAGCCCATCGGCGTCGATCGAATATTCGCCCGCGCGCTTGTCATCCTCGAAAAGGTCGATGATTTTTCGCGAGATACGCGCATTGTACAGCGCCTTTAGTCTAGTCCACATGCGCTTCCTCCGCGAGTGGCGCCCAATGCACGAGCAAATCGTCCATCACCGCCGCCACGGGCGCCACCTCGGGCGATTGCCCGCGCGCCCGTTCCAGCGCTGCCTTCTTGGCGTCGCCCGTAATCACCAGATGCTTGGCCATGGCATCGTTCAGCACTCGCGCCGACAAGGTGATACGCGGCTCCGGCTCGCCTTTCACATGCATCGGCACCAGCGTGGGCGCGTTCGGCCCCAGCGCAAGCGACAGGTTGTCGGCGCGCGGAAACAGCGAGGCGGTATGCATGTCGGCCCCCATCCCCAGAAGCAGCACGGATATCGGCAGGCCGGGCGTGATCGCCTCTGTCAGCTCGGCGGCCGCCTCTTCGGGCGTCCGGTCGCGGGCGTACATCGGCAGCAGCCGCGCCGCCGCGGCCTCGTCCACCAGCAGCCGTTCGCGGATCAGTCGCGCGTTTGAACGGATATGCGCCTCTGGCCGCCAGCGTTCGTCGCTCGGCAGCACATCTACCCTCTCCCATTCCAGCCGCGCGCCACACAGATCGTCAAAGATCGGCCCCGGCGTTCCGCCTCCGGGCACGACCAGCAGCACGCGGTCGCGCTGTCGCAGTGCCGCGCGCAACTCGCTCGCCATCATGTCGGCGAGCGCCATCGCCATCATTTCGCTATCTGCATACTCTATGAGTTTCATGCCTTGATCTCCCGCCAACGCCGTCCATCCTTGTGCATCAGCCGCAGCGCGTCATCCGGCCCAGAACTGCCCGACGCATATGGGATCAGCGCGCTATCCGGATCCTGCCAGGACTCGATGATCGGGTCGACCCAGGCCCAGGCCGCCTCGACCTCGTCACCGCGCATGAACAGGGTCTGATCGCCGCGCACCACATCCATGATCAGCCGCTCGTATGCATCTGGAAAATCGCTGCTTTCCGGCCCCAACGCATCGGCAAAGCTCATGTCGAGCGGCACATCGACCAGACGCATCCCGCCCGGCCCCGGTTCCTTGATCGTCACGCCCAGCTCGATCCCCTCGTTGGGTTGCAGCCGGATCGTCAGGATATTGCGATGCCGCCCGGCAGCCGCGCCGAAAATCGAATGCGGCGCGTCCTTGAAGACGACCGCGATCTCGCTCGCGCGCGCTTTCAGACGCTTGCCGGTGCGCATGTAGAATGGCGTCCCGGCCCAGCGCCAGTTGCTGATGCGGGCCTTGATCGCGACAAAGCTTTCGGTGCGGCTTTCACGATCCTCGACCTGGTCGCGATAGCCCGGCAATTCTCCATTGCCCTCATACTGACCGCGCACCACGTCCTCTGCCCCCACAGGGTCCAGTGCACGGATGACCTTGAGCTTCTCGTCGCGCACCGCGGCAGGATCGAATTTTGCCGGCGGTTCCATCGCGATGAGGCACAACAGTTGCATCAGGTGGTTCTGCATCATGTCCCGCATCGCGCCGGATTTGTCGTAATAGCCGCCGCGCGTGCCGACCCCCACCGATTCGGCCACGGTGATCTGGATATGATCGACATACTGCGCATTCCACAGCGGCTCGAACAGGGTGTTGCCGAACCGGATCGCCATCAGGTTCTGCACGGTCTCCTTTCCCAGGTAATGATCGATCCGATAGATCTGACTTTCATCGAAATGCTGCGCCAGCCCCTTGTTCAGGGTTTGCGCCGATGTCAGATCGCGACCAAAGGGTTTTTCCACCACGATCCGGCTCTCGGGGCCGGCGATACCGTGACGGTGGAGCCGTTCTGCCAGATCGCCAAACAATCCCGGCCCGACGGAGAAATAGAACGCCTGCACCATCCCTGCGCGCATCGTGCCTTTCAGGGCCTGCCAACCGGTGTCACCGCGGGCATCCAGCGTAATATAGCTCAATTGCTTGAGAAACCCGTCCAGATGATCTGCCGCGCATGCCTCGTTATCGTCGAATTCAACGATCGCCTCGCGGGCAAAGGCGCGGTAGGCATCACTGTCCATCTCGGCGCGCGCCGCGCCCACGATGCGCGCATCACTGCCCATCTGCCCGGCGCAGAAGCGCCGAAACAGCGCGGGCAAAATCTTGCGCCGGGCCAGATCGCCGGTGCCACCGAAGATCACCAGATCGAATGGTTCCACAGGTATGACGCGCGACGCCATGGCAAGACCTCCCTTTGCAATTCTGCAAGAGTAACAGCCACCACAGCGTTCACAACTCTGTCAAATCCCGATCGGCGGCTTTTCTTGCAACAAAGGACCGGGTAGGCGGGAAAGGCAACGAATAATCGGATGGTACCATGAAAGACGTCGCAACAGGCTTAGTCAATGCAGACAAGTTTCAGGACCCAGAGCGCACCGCCAACGGCGAGGCGCGGGCGCATGTCGCGTTGAGCCATCCCGAAACGCTTTGGTTCAATACGGGCACGCTGTGCAACATCACCTGCGCCAATTGCTATATCGAAAGCTCGCCCAGCAATGACCGTCTAGTGTATATCACCTGTGCCGAAGTGATCGACTACCTCGACCAGATAGAGGCGCGTGCATGGCCCGTGCGCGAGATCGCCTTTACCGGCGGTGAACCGTTCATGAACCCTGAAATGATCGCCATGAGCCGCGCCGCGCTGGAGCGTGGCTATCATGTGCTGATTCTGACCAACGCCATGCGCCCGATGATGCGCAAATCCGTAAGGTCCGACCTTGAGGCGCTCGTCGCGGAGTACGGCGATCGGCTGACTTTGCGCATTTCCGTCGACCACTGGTCCGAGGAACTGCACGACAAGGAGCGCGGCAAGGGCGCCTTCGCCCGCACGCTCGAAGGCATGGCCTGGCTGAAACAGATCGGCGCCCGCATGGCCGTCGCCGGGCGCACCGTATGGCACGAGAGCGAGAGCGCATCGCGCGCAGGCTATGCGGCGCTTTATGCGCAGCACGGCTTTGATATCGACGCGAACGACCCCGCTGTGACCGTACTCTTTCCTGAAATGGACGAAAGCGTCGAGGTGCCCGAGATCACCACCGCGTGCTGGGACAAACTGGGCAAATCACCGGATAGCGTGATGTGTGCGTCCTCGCGCATGGTGGTCAAGCGACGCGGCGCCGAGCACCCGGCGGTGCTTGCCTGCACGCTCTTGCCCTACGATCCCGAGTTCGAATTGGGCAGAACGCTGGCCGAGGCCGAGCGCGACGTGTCACTCAACCACCCCCACTGCGCCAAGTTCTGCGTTCTGGGCGGAGCCAGTTGCTCGGCCTGAGGACCGGAAACCCTGCAAAAAGGATGTGAGCGAAACCGCCAGCAGCGCGTTCTGATACCGGGGGGCGCAACTGTGCCCACCCCGAAGACATTTCGCGAGGGCTGGATGAGGTTGCGCCGCGTCCCTATATACCCTTGATGCTGAAGTTCACGCCCATCCTGCTCGCACTGGCCTATGCGGTCGTCATGTACCGGTTTTCGGTCTGGCGCACGACACAGGAACTCAACCGCCGGTCGTCAGAGCTGGCGGACCCGATGCTGAAACTCATGACCGACCGCTTGGCGCGCGCGCTCGATCTGCCGCGCATTCGCGTGCACATCTATGAAATTGACCCGGTCAACGGCCTCGCGGCCCCCGACGGGCGCATCTTCATCACCCGTGGATTTTACCGTAAATTCCAGTCGGGCGAAGTCAACGCAGACGAGCTGGCATCGGTGATCGCGCACGAACTGGGCCATGTGGCGCTGGGGCATTCGCGCCGCCGGATGATCGACTTTTCCGGCCAGAACGCCCTGCGTACCGCGCTGGCGATGGTGCTGGGCCGGTTCATCCCATTCATCGGACCGTGGATCGCAGGCGCGCTGACATCCATGCTCGCCGCCCGGCTGTCGCGCAAGGATGAATACGAGGCCGACGAATACGCCGCCGCGCTGCTGACCAAGGCCGGGATCGGAACCGAGCCGCAGAAATCACTCTTTCGCAAGCTTGAAAAGCTGACCCAATCCCATGCCGGGGCCGCACCTGCGTGGTTGTTGAGCCATCCCAAGACCGAGGAACGCATCGGCGCGATCGAAAAGCTGGAGGCAAAATGGGGCTGATGTGGCCTCGGTCTACATCCGCGATCCTGATAGCGACCTGACAGGGCGTCAATTCGCTACTTCAGCCCGGCATCCCGCCCAGCGCCTTGGCCAGCCGGGGCAGACGCGCCTTTTTCAGCAATGCGCGCATTTCCCATTCCCGCCCGCTCAGCCTGTTTGCGTCGGCCAATACGTCCGCGGCAACACCCGCAACCATCTCTGGCTGCGCCTGCCAGATCCCGTGCAGGAACGCATCCGGGTCGCTGCGCGACAATCCTTCTTCGGCCAGCACGTTTCGCGGAAAATCCTTGGCGTTGAGGGTCACGATCACATCCGCCGAGCCTGCAATCGCGGCGGCCAGAACGTGGATATCCGCCGGATCAGGCAGCCATAGTCGCGCTTCCAGCGATGGCGGTGCAACGACCTGTGCCTCTGGCCAGGCGGCATGCAGCAGCACTGCCTCGGTCCCCGCCTGCGCGACGCCATCTGGTCCCAGCTTGACCGCGGCACGTTGCCATTCTTCGATGATCCGTGCCGACCAAAGCGGCGTGAACGCGCCCTGCCCGGCCACGCCCAGCAGCATCTGTCGCATCACGGTTGGGTAGATCACGCAGGTGTCCAGCAGCACCTTCATAGTCGAAAGAAAAGCGCCTTGAGATAACCGCTTTCGGCCAGCATCGGGTGCATCGGATGATCCGGCCCAGCAAAGCCTGTGTGAATAAGCTGCGCATGGCCCCCGGCACGTCCGATCCCGCGCAGGCAGGCTGCGCGGAATGCGGTCAGGTCGACGGCATGCGAGCACGAGCAAAGGCCCAAGTACCCGCCCGGCGCCACCAGCGGCGTTGCCAGTCGCGCTACCCGTTCATAAGCGCGCAATCCCGCCTCAAGCGCCTTCTTCGATGGCGCAAAAGCGGGTGGATCACAGATCACCAGATCGAACTTTTCGCCGTCATCGCCCAGCGTGCCCAAAACATCGAAGGCATCGCCCTTGCGGGTACTGAACCGATCCTGCGCGCCCATTGCGGCGGCGCCGCCCTGTGCCAGCGTCAAGGCAGGCTCGGAGCCGTCGACCGCCAGCGCCGAGATCGCGCCATTCGCCAGCGCGGCGAGGCCGAACCCGCCGACATGGGCAAAGACGTCCAGCACCCGCGCGCCCTGCGCCAGACCGGCGGCAAAGGCGTGATTGGGGCGCTGGTCGTAGAACAGGCCGGTTTTCTGTCCGCCGGTGAGGTCGGCCATGTAGGTCGCGCCGTTCATCGGTACGGGCACCGGCGCGTCGGGTGCGCTACCGATCAGAACGCCACTTGCATCGTCCAGCCCTTCCAGACCGCGGGCCCGTCCGCTGGCGTTTTTGAGAATATGCGCACAGCCCGTCACCTCGGCCAGAACCTCGGCCAGATCGCTCAGCAGCCTCTCGGCCCAAGCCGCGTTGGGCTGGATCACGCAAGTGTCGCCGAACCGGTCGATGACAATGCCGGGTAGATCATCGGCCTCGGCATGTACCAGGCGGTAATGGGGCGTATCATATAGCCGCGTGCGCAGTGCCAGCGCCCGGGTCAGCCGGGCGCGCAGCCAATCACGGTCCACGGTTGCGCCCGGATCACGGTCCAACACCCGCGCCATGATGCGCGAGGCAGGATTGACCGTCACCAGCGCCAGCGCGCGGCGGTTTGCATCCTCCAGAACCGCAATACTGCCCGGTTCCAGCGCCTTGGTGCGCCGGTCCGTGACCAGTTCATTGTCATAAACCCAAGGAAAGCCGCGCAGAACACCGCGCGGCGAAGATTTGGGTTTCAGGCGGATAACGGGCAAAGGGGACGACATCATGCCGTCCCTTTACGCATTTTTCAGCTGGGCCGAAAGGCCAGAGTGATCAGCTTCCCGACTTGTTGAATAGCCCCATCACTCCCAGACCGGCGCTCTGATAGCTGCCCGGATTGGAAATCTCGGCCCGGATCACCTTTGCCAGATGCTCGGTGATGCGCACTTTCTGGGTCTCGCCGCGCTGTTCTGCAGCGATGGCCTGATTGCCACCAAAGGCTTTGAAGTCAGCCTCGATCAGGCGCGGCTCGGTCAAGGGTTGGCCAGTGGCGGGATCCTTCAACGTCACCTTGAATTCAAGGTCATGCACGCCGCCGGTGGTATAGCGCGCCTTTTCGGTCAGCGCGTGAAACCGCGTCACTTCGACGTAGAGCTCGACCGGAACCCCGGCATCGAGACCAGTCACGCCCTTGACCATGGCGTCCTGCACGATTTTCTGCACCTGCGCATGACGGTCGCCGCGCGGATCTTCGCGCCAGACGATATCGCCGCCCGGATAATAACGGTTGGCCTCTGACACCCGCAGGGTGCGCGGCACGCTGACAGTGACAGACTGTACGTTCACCGCAATCGGTGCAACCTGCTTGGGCGCTTCCAGCGGTGCGTTCCGCGAAGCGAATTCGGTCTCGGTGGAGCCACAGGCGGAAACCGCCAGCCCCATCAGCATCGCTGCCACGATCTTGATACGTTTCATGTCCATCCTCCAAGGGCGTTCTACCCATCTTCCCGCCAAGGAGAATGATCGCGAAATGAGGCGTGTTTTGGACGTTTCCTGTGCAATCTGGTGATCGTTGTGCGGCGCTGACACGGCCAAGAATGCCCCAGCGCGGCCCGTTCAATGCGCATTTTCGGCAGGATTGCCGTCAATTCCGGGGCCGCGCCTTCCACCCGCCCCGGCGGCGCGGTGCCTCGGCGGTCTTCTGCCCGTCGCGCAAGACCTGCGTCATCGGATGATCGGGGTTGTCGGTTGCGTAGCGCTCCAGCATCACCTCGATCGCGGCCTGTGTATCCTGACCGTCCGGCAACGATAACGCCCAGTCGAGAAAGATCGAGCGGCATTCCTCTGCCACGATCCCTTCGATCCGGTAGGATTCGCGGATCAGCCCCTTGTGGTCGAGCGGGTCACGTTTCATGCGGCGTCACTCCTTCTCTGGCGTGAGGGCCAGCGCAGCGTCGATCGCCTGCCCGGCCTTTTCGGTCATATCTTCCAGCGTCTTCAGCAACGCGGCTGTATCGGGCTGTTCCGTCTCGCGCAGCACGAACTGCTCCGCTCCGGCACCCAGCTCGGCCGGATCCAGCGGCTTGTCCCCCAGCAGTCGCGCCGCCTGAAGTAACTTCGAGCAAAGCGCATAAGCACTCGTCAGCGCCGCCTCGTCAGCGTCGCTGAGCCAACCAATTGCGACACCGGCGCGCAATCCTGCTTCGGTGCGCTGCTCAGCGCTGCCTGCCAGCAACGTGCCCGCCTGCCCGATCAGCTCGATCTCCTGCATGCGGCCTCGGCCCAGCTTGGCATCCAGAGGGCCAACAGGCGCCTTGGCCGCACGGATGCGCGCGCGCATCTCTGCGACCTCTTGCAGCACCTTCTCCCGGTCCTGCGGACGTGCCAGCAGGTCGCGGCGAAACGCCTCCACATCGCGGCCAAGGCCCTCGTCGCCGGTGATCACCCGCGCCCGCGTCAGCGCTAGATGCTCCCACACCCAGGCCTCGTTGGACTGGTAGTCACGAAACGATGGCCAGGCGGTGGCCACCGGCCCCTGGTTGCCCGACGGGCGCAGGCGCATGTCCACCTCGTAGAGCCGCCCCTGCGCCATTGGTGCGGTAAGCGCGGTGATCAGCGCCTGGGTGAGGCGTGCGTAATAGGGCCGTGTCGCCAGCGGGCGCGGACCGTCCGACTCTTCGGCTCCGTCCGCGTCGTAAATCACGATCAGATCCAGATCAGACCCGGCATTGAGCCGTCTGGCCCCCAGCGACCCCATCCCAAGCACCACGGCGCCGCGCCCGGGCGGGGGGCCATGCTTGACCGCGAATTGCCGGGTCACCTCGGGCCAGAGCGCGGTCAGGATCGCATCCGCCAGATCGGCATAGTGCGCGCCAGCCTCGGCACCCGTAATCAAACCACGCAGGTGGTGCACACCGACGCGAAAGTGCCATTCGCGCCGCCAACGCCGCGCCGCGTCCAGCCGCGCCTCATAATCCGACTCTGCGGCAAGCGTCGCCGCCAAAGCCGCCTGCAACGCTGCGGGCTCGGGCCAAGGGGCGAAGAAATCACCAACAATCACCGCGTCGAACACGGTCGCATTGCGCGACAGGTAGCTGGCCAACTCCGGTGCGGTGCCCACGATATCGATCAACAGATCAATCAAGTGCGGGTTTGCCTCGAAAAGCGAAAACACCTGAACCCCGGCGGGCAGGCCCGACAGGAATCCGTCGAACGCGACCAGTGCCTCGGATGGATTGGACGTTGCCGCCAGCCGGGACAGGATATCAGGGCGTAGCCGACGAAAGATCTCGACCGCGCGGGCAGACCGCAGCGCCGGGTAGCTGGGCCAGCGCGCAATGACTTCCTGCGGCAAATCGGCGATCTCGTCCGGATCGGACGGGCGCGGCGCGGAATCCCGCTCGGGATCGAAAAAATGTTCGATCATCTCGTGGACCGCGTTCAACCGCGTGTTAAGCTCATCGCGCAGATCATCGGTCTCGCGCCCCATGAAAGCCGCCAGCCGATCCCATTCTTCGCTCGATTTGGGCAAATCGTGGGTTTGGCTATCGCGCAGCATCTGCAACCGGTGCTCGACCTCGCGGTGGAACCGGTAGTGATCGGTCAGCGCCTCTGCCGCCTCTTCCGGCACCCAGCCCTTGGCGGCCAGCCGTGCCAGCCCATCCAGCGTGCCACGCACGCGCAGGTCCGCATCGCGCCCGCCCGCGATGATCTGCCGGGTCTGGGTAAAGAATTCGATTTCGCGGATACCGCCGCGACCCAGCTTCATGTTGTGCCCGTCCAGGTCGATCGCCCCTCCCAGCCCCTTGTGGGCGCGTATGCGCAGCCGCATGTTATGGGCGTCCTCAATTGCCGCGAAATCCAGATGCCTGCGCCAGACGAACGGCGTCAGAACCTCCAGAAATCGCTCGCCCGCTGCCAGATCGCCCGCTGCAGCGCGCGCCTTGATATAGGCTGCACGCTCCCATGTGCGGCCGAGGCTCTCGTAATAAGTTTCCGCCGTGGCCATCGCCATGCAGATCGGCGTGACCGACGGATCGGGCCGCAACCGCAGATCGGTGCGAAACACATACCCGTCCTCTGTCCGGTCGCTCAGCAGCGCAGTCATGCGCCGCGTCGCCCGCACGAAAGAGGCGCGTGCCTCGTGAAAGTCGTCGGGCTCGAACCGGGTCTCGTCAAACAGGCAAATCAGGTCGATGTCAGAGCTGTAATTCAACTCGCCCGCGCCCATCTTGCCCATTGCCAACGTGACCATCCCGCCGCAGGTGGCAATATCGTCCTCGCTTGCGCCGGGCAGCTTGCCGCGCCGGATCTCGGTGCCCACGATGTCTTTCATTGCCGCGTCACAGGCCAGATCGGCGAGCCTCGTCAGCGTGCCGGTCACGTCCTCCAGCGGCCAGACACCAGCCAGATCGGCCAGCCCCGCCAGTAGCGCGATGCGCCGCTTGGCCTGACGCAGGACAGCAGCCAGCGAAGTGCCGCCGCCCGGCACGCCACGCAATGTGGCAAATACTGCATCGCGCGCGGCCTCGGGGTCCGCCAGCGCGCCGGGCAGCCACTCGGCCTCTTGCTGCATGAGGGCGCGCAAATAAGGGCTGCACCCCGCCGCGCCCTCGATCAGGGCAGTCAGATCGCCGGACAGTTCCGGAAAGCGTGCGCTTATCTCGGCGCCGTGATCGGGCTCGAATGGGCGTGGAAGTCGGGTGATACGATTGGCAAAATCCATCCGACCAGTGATACAAGCCGCGCCGGGCTGGTCAATGGGATGCACGGCACATAAAACGCTGCCCGAAGGAGAAACGTCAATGAGCAAGAGCCTGAAACGCGTGACCCGCGCCCTCGCCGAGGCCGGTCTGGATTGCGCACCGCAGGAGATCGGGCAAGCGACCACCGCGCGGATGGCCGCCGATCTGGTGGGTTGCGACATCGACCAGATTGCCAAGTCGATCATCTTTGCCGGGGCACAATCAGGTGCGGCCATCCTCTTTATCACCGCAGGTGGAGCGCAGGTCGATCCGGCCCGCGCCAGCGCGCTTGCGGGCGAAGATTTGGGCAAGGCCGATGCAGCCCTGATCCGGGCGCAGACCGGCTTTGCCATCGGCGGCGTGTCCCCGGTCGGGCATCTGACTCCGCCGCGCGCCTTCTTCGATCCCCGCCTGATGGCGTTTGACCAGATATGGGCCGCTGCCGGCACGCCGCGCCACGTCTTCGGCGCGCCGCCCAGCGACGTGCTGCGGATTTCCGGCGCGGAACTGGCAGAATTTACGGTTTGATCCACCTGACAGGGCAAGACCGCCGCACGGCGTCATAGCCCATTGGGGTTGCTGCGCCTTCCCTGAAAGCCCCTCGATGTAAAAAAGATTTACATTTCCTCTTGCACGCGCCGAAAAAGTCACCATCTTTATCAATGTGAAAGGCATTCACATCACACAAACTCACCCGAGAAAGGATACACCTGATGACCACCTTCGCCCCTTCTGCCACGGCCGCCCGACAGTCCGGCTTGATGGCATGGCTCTATCGCGCCGAAGGCTGGCTGGACGCGCGCGGACGTGGCGCATGGATCGCTCTCATGGTTCTGGCTTTCGTCCTTGTCTGGCCCGTCGGCCTCGCCCTTCTCTTCTACATGATCTGGAGCAACAAGATGACCTGCAGAAAATCCGGCAGCACGCGCCACATGCGCCGGCCCCTGTCGATGAGCCAAAGCAGCGGCAATTCCGCCTTTGACGCCTACCGCGACGAGACTTTGCGCCGTCTGCAGGACGAGCAGGAAAACTTCCAAGCGTTCCTTGAACGTCTGCGCCACGCCAAGGACAAGGCCGAGTTCGACCAGTTCATGGAAGATCGCGCCCGCAAGACACGCGAAGACACCGCCCCGCAAGAGGCGTAGGCCCAACGACGCGCACGCAGTCTGGCCCGCTCCGGCGGGCCTCTCTTGTCTTTGCGGGTGGTTGATCCCACCGCCCCACCACCTTACCTGATGCAGGCGCCACGCCCGACCAGAACCGACACCACCAGATGACCCCTTATTACCGGACCCCATCAGAATGACATGGCACCTGCCCGACCCCGACACGCAGCCCGAATTCTATGCCGATGTGCCCATGAAGCGGCTGATGGCGTGGGTGGTGGACACGGTGATTATCCTCGCGTTCACGTTTCTGGTAACGCTTTCCACGGCTTTTGTCGGGCTATTCTTCTTTCCCGTGCTGTTCCTCACTGTCAGCTTTGTCTACCGGACCGTGACGCTGGCCAACGGCTCTGCGACCTGGGGCATGCGCCTGATGGCGATCGAGTTTCGCACCCTGCGCGGCGAAAAATTCGACCTGCCGATGGCTGCGCTGCATACGCTCGGCTTTACCTTGTCGTTCGGAATGGTTTTCGTGCAGGCAATCTCGATCATCCTGATGATGGCGACAGCGCGCGGACAGGGGCTGAGCGATCACGTGCTGGGCACAGTTGCAGTAAACCGGCGCGCCGCGTGACGGTTTGCCCTGTCGCCCAAGCATGGAAGACAATGCCAATCTGCCCTTGGCGGATGCGTTTGCGATTGCTATCGTCATGACGAAACATGCGAAATCCACGCTGCGAGCCTCCTGAATGCGCCACACTCTACCGATTGCGCCCCAATTCTACGTGACGGCCCCACAGCCCTGCCCCTATCTGGAGGGCCGGATGGAACGTAAGCTGTTCACAGCGCTTCAGGGCGACAGTGCCCAACGCTTGAATGACAAGCTTTCCAAACAGGGCTTTCGCCGGTCACAGAATGTGCTTTACCGCCCGTCCTGTGCAGATTGCGCCGCCTGCATATCGGCGCGCATCAACGTAGCGGCCTTTACGCCGTCCCGCAGTCAGCGGCGCGTCCTGCGCCGCAATGCCGGGCTGGAACGCCGCGCCACCTCGCCCTGGGCCACGGAAGAGCAATATGCGCTCTTTCGCACCTATCTGGAAAGCCGCCACGCGACCGGCGGGATGGCCGATATGGATGCGTTCGAATTCGCCGCCATGGTCGAAGAGACGCCTATTCGCACCCGCGTCGTGGAGTATGTAGACCAGACCACCGGCGCGCTGACAGCCGTATGTCTGACCGATATACTCGATGACGGTGTCAGCATGGTCTATTCCTTCTTCGATCCGACCCGGACCCGTGACAGCCTCGGAACGCACGTCATTCTCGATCACGTCAACATCGCCCGCGAAAGCAACCTGCCGCATGTCTATCTCGGCTACTGGGTGCCGGGCAGCGAAAAGATGGGCTACAAGGCCGGCTTCTCGGGGCTTGAGCTCTATGTTAACGGCGCGTGGGAGCCGATGCGCTCCCCCGAGGATTACAGCGCCCAGGCGCACCCGCTGAGCAACGATCCGATCGCCGAGCAGGTTGCTGACATCGCGTTGCCAGACGGAATGCCGATGCGCCCTGACCGGGGCTGACAGTCTGTCATTGCGGGCCCGTTTCATGGGAATGGAACGCAGTCATCCGTTTTCAGGTAGCTGAGCGTCCGCGATAACCCTCGCGCGGTGTGGTTGGGGCTCAGACACTCTCTTTCAGCAGCGCGACCAGCCGCTTCAACTCCTTGGTTGCGCCATGTCTTGGATACTCCAGCACCAGCGCCTTGCCCGTCGACACGCGTCCGGGCAACGGAGCCACAAGGTCGCCGCGCGCTTGCGCCCCCGCAACCAGCACCTCATGGCCCATCAGCACGCCGGCGCCGCTCTGCGCCTCGGCCATCGCCAGCGCATAGAGCGAAAACTGCGGACCATCCCCCGCGCCGGGCAGATCGCAGCCCACAGTCTCGGCCCATAGGGCCCAGTCGCCGGCCCAGCTTGCATCATGCAGCAATGTCTGCTGCGCCAGATCGCCCGGCACGGCAATCTCTGCCGCCAGCCCGGGCGCGCAAACCGGCAGTATCCTGTCTTCGGTCAGCACGACTTCCCCCGGACCGCCGGTCGGCATGCGGATGAACAGGCTGAGATCGAACATCTCCCGGTCAAGGTTCGGCGGTGCTTCCAGAGCCGAGACCGAAATGCGCAGCCCCGGCAGGGCCGCCCGCAACGCAGGCAGACGCGGCGCCAGCCACAGCTGCGCCACGCTGGGCAGCACCGCGATATGCAGGGCCCGCCTGCTGCCCGCCGCGCGCAAGCTGCGCACCGCCTGCCCCATCCGGTCGAAGGCATCGGTAAACCCCGGCAACAGCGCCGCCCCCGCCGCGCTCAGCCGCACCCCTTGCGAGCGTCGCTCAAACAGCGGCACACCAGTCCAGTCTTCAAGGCTACGGATATGTTGCGAGATCGCGCCGGGGGTCACACCCAGTTCTTCGGCGGCGGCGGCGAACCCACCCAGCCGCGCTGCGGCCTCGAACGCGCGCAACGCGTTGAGTGGCGGCCCCTTGGGGCGCGGTGGTGCAACCGACATTTTCTACCCTCAGTTTTTCTAACGTCATTTTTACATATTCTGGTTTGCGCCGTCAGCCAAGCCGCGCTTTGTTGGCACCAACACATCAGGAGCCTTGCCATGACACTTGCCCCCCGCGCCTGGGTCCCCGCCCAATGCGAAACCCTCGTCCAGTCTATCGCCACGTGCACCGCCAGCGCCCCCACAACCGACATTGCCACGCGGATCGAAGCGCTGGCCGAGCAGAACCGCGAGATACACGAGCGCGACTGCTTCAACCTCAACCCGGCGACCAACGTGATGAACCCGCGCGCCGAGGCGCTGTTGGCGTCGGGCATCGGGTCGCGGCCTTCGCTGGGCTATCCCGGCGATAAATACGAAATGGGGCTAGAGGCCATCGAAGAGATCGAGGTTATCGCGGCTCAGCTCTGCGCCGAGGTGTTTCAGGCTCGCCACGCCGAAATTCGCGTGCCCTCGGGTGCCATTGCCAATCTCTATGCATTCATGGCGACCTGCAAACCGGGCGACACCATCATCGCCCCGCCTGCCAGCATCGGCGGCCACGTCACCCATCACACAGCAGGCTGCGCCGGGCTCTACGGGTTGCGGTCGCTGCCCGCCCCGGTCAGCGCCGATGGCTATACCGTCGATGTGGACGCCCTGCGCACGCTGGCGCACAAGGCCAACCCGGCATTGATCACCCTGGGCGGCAGCCTCAACCTTTTCGAGCACCCCGTGGCAGATGTCCGCGCGATTGCTGATGAGGTTGGTGCCAGGCTGCTCTTTGACGCGGCGCACCAGTGCGGCATCATTGCCGGACGCGCCTGGGCCAACCCACTGGAGCACGGCGCGCATCTGATGACGATGAGCACGTACAAGAGCCTCGGTGGCCCGGCGGGCGGATTGATCGTAACCAATGACGACGTCATGGCCGAGCGGCTCGATGCCATCGCCTTTCCCGGCATGACAGCCAATTTCGACGCGGCGAAATCCGCCGCACTGGCGATGGGCATGCTGGACTGGCGCGACCATGGCAGCGCCTATGCGGCCCAGATGATCGCAGTGGCGCAGGCCCTTGCGGCGGCGCTCGCGGATCAGGGTCTGCCGGTCTTTGCCGCCGGGCGCGGCTATACCCAGTCGCACCAGTTCGCCATCGAGGCGGCGGGTTTCGGCGGCGGTCAGGCTGCATCGAAGACCCTGCGCAAGGCCGGCTTCCTGGCCTGCGGCATCGGCCTGCCGATAG